>Ga0315902_10002757_pt1 | contig 26940 bp, 28 predicted proteins | sample LakEriMetagenome_9_FD_203523 | JGI IMG/M metagenome (GOLD analysis project Ga0315902, IMG submission 203523) | Freshwater fungal communities from buoy surface, Lake Erie, Ohio, United States - Buoy 12 MA117 | ecosystem: Environmental > Aquatic > Freshwater > Lake > Lake biofilm | place: USA...
GGAGTATTGAAAAAGGAAGATGGACTAGGAAAGAATACAAGTTATGTGTTGGGATCTTACTAAAATAACAAAGCCCATAAAAACTGTTATCCAGTTGATTATGGGCTTTTTGTTGCTGTAGGGGGAGAACACGAACCTTTTGATTTTAGCTGTAATTTTGAATATCAGAAAAAATTATAAATAATTGAAAATCAATTATAAATGAATTTAACTGTTATTTTCGATATCAAAGAATAACAGACGTAGTGAAACTTTTAGTGAAACCTCGTAACTTGGTGTACAAATCCTACACCAACCATGCCACGCAAGCCCGTTGTACATTTTAGACTGAAACCAGAAGATGCCACAGGTTATTCGTTGATCTATCTCCAATTTGTTTACCAGGGTAGGAGATTGTTCTTTTCCTTTGGTCAGGCCATTAAGCCATCCGATTGGAATGAGAAAAAGCAGCGTGTAAAAAACAAGCAGACCACCACAGAGGATGGCAAGTTTGCATTGAATGACCTGTTGGATAACCTCGAAAGGATTTGTTACAAGACTTACAGTGAATCTTTAAAAGATGGTATTCCTGAACCAGAGGTATTGAAAGAGGCGATGCTTCAGTTTGTAGATAAGAATCATCACCCGGAAAAAGAAAAGTTCAGTAAGCCTACCCTTTTTTCGTTGGGACAAAGATTCGTGGATGGAGAGATTAAGTTCCGTGGTAGGGACAAAAGCAAGAGCAGTTTGAAAAACTATCATGCTGTTTTGAAGCATCTAAAGGATTATGCAGCATACAGTAAATCTAAAGTTGATTTCGAAACCATCAACCTCGATTTCTTTTACGCTTATGTTTCTTATCTCAAAAAGATAAAAAAGCTTTCCACCAATTCAATTGCCAAGGATATATCCATCCTAAAAGTTTTTATGGGAGAAGCAATTGACCTTGGCTATACTGATAATATGCAGTTTCGTCATAAGAAATTCTTTTACCAGGAGGAAGAGACTGAGCATGTTTATCTCACGGAGCAGGAACTGCATAAAATCTACAGCGTGCAAATCAATAACAAAAAGTTAGACCAGGTAAGAGATCTGTTCATTTTTGGTGCATGGGTAGGATTGAGGTTTTCAGATTTCAGTAATATCAAACCGGAGAATATTGTCAAGATTGATGATGATTATTTTATCAAGGTAATTACACAGAAAACAAAAGAGTTGGTAATCATTCCCTGCAATCCGGTGATCATTGAAATATTTGAGAAGTACAAGCACAATAGCAATATGCTTCCAAGGACAATCAGCAATCAGAAATTCAATGAGTATATCAAAGAGGTGTGCAAGCTGGCTGAACTGAATGAGGTGGGTAGACTCAGCTCCAGACCCAAGGACAAGCTCTGGCAATTGGTATCAAGTCACACGGCAAGGCGATCATTTGCCACCAATTTCTATCTTCAGGGATTTCCGACTATCGATCTCATGCGCGTAACAGGTCACAAAACCGAGAGGTCATTTTTGAAGTATATCCGTGTGACCAAACTTGATACAGCTAAGCGATTGAGTGAACACATTAAGCAGAATTGGAATAAGAAATTGTCCTCAGTGGCTTAGTTTTGGCTGAGTATAAAAAATTAAACCCAGTCAAAACTCACTTCCCCGTTTTAATTTTTATTGTCCAAGCAATGGTTTCCAGTCTTTTTTGAATCATTTTTAAGGTTGTCAATATTTCGGTTTCTACGGGCAATTCTCCATAGACTAAATTTTTGAAGTTACCTGAATAGGTAGTTCTTAACTCTTCCCAAACATTATCCAAGTCCTTGAAAATTATGGCTTCACTGGGATGATAATTCAGCCACTTATTATTGTTTCTGAAACTTACTACATCATCATTGGCAACTTTTAAAAGCATTTCATAAAAATCAGTTGAATGAAAGAACGCTAAAAATAACTCTTGCTTTAGCAGCTGATGTAAATCGTAGGTGTGTCGTATCTTTTTCTTTAAATCATCTATGGGGTTTTCGCTATAAGAAAACCGAACCAAACTCATTATTTTTTCACAAATCGTTCTTGCCGGCTCTAATACCAATAATTCAAACGGGAGTAATCCGTTTTCTTTAGCAAGATCAATCTGATTATTATCCATCATCATTTGACCAACGAATGAAACAATGCTTTTTGAAGTGTAAGGTTCATAATATCCCAGCCAGCTTGATTCCAATATAATAACATCTCTTACCTGTCCGTAGTCGTCAGTAAATTCTTTATTATAAGCGTGTGCTGTTTTTCGATTCATTCCCTTTTTGTGAGTAATTCCTTCAAGACCAACTTCGGGCAATACGGTTTCTACGACTGTGCTTACTGACTTTAATTTTGATTTTAGCTTACTGTCTGTTTCTCCTTCACGTCTTAATACCACCAGGTCAATATCTTCTGAAAAGCGATCAATCATATTGAAACACTTAGACAACGCTGTACCGCCTTTGAATACAGTGTCTTTTCCTATTTCATTATTGAAAATGGTAAATAATGCATAGGTTACCCAATAGTCTTTCTCAACATACTCGGGTTGCAGTTTCATTTGTTGGGCGGTAAATCGAATGGCATCTCTGTAAAGTGATATGTTGTTGTGAAGGTTCATTCAATATACCATTTTGATTTGTTGGGTAACTCGGTTTCTTTTAATCCCAATTTTATTGTTGTGAGGGGGTTTATGCTCGCTTTCAGTTTTTCCAATCCTCTCAAGTTGCTGCCATTGTTTTCTAAAATTGCTCCCACCAATGCTCTCACTCTTGGTGGATACAACAATGCATATTTGATTAAAGACGCGATTTGATTATCGTTAAGCTTCTTAACAATAGCGCTTAATCTGCGGAATGCCTGAGTTTCCGAACAATCAGGAATGCGTTTGATGTCTTTAAAGGCATCTAATATCCCTAAAGTTTCATAATTGCTATCGGTAACTTCGGCGTAGCTTTTTACTGCATCTGCTTTTAAAGTTCCCCGATTGATGTTAATGCGTTTACCACGACTGGCAATTTTTATGCGAAAAGCCAACTGAGTGGTTAAGCCCATGCGATTATATAGTGATGTGCCCGTTTCGTAAGCAATCCTTTTGCCATTTTCAAACAAGTAAGACCGAAGCAACTCGCTGTAGTCGGGCTTTAACTCACCAAAAACTGTTTGTTCGGGTTTGTAAAATACACCCTTTGAAACCTTCTTAATGACTCCTTGTTTTTGCAAACGTTCTAACGCCTTGGCAGCTGTTGTATAGCCTTCTCTTGCAATACGTAAATTATCATACCCAAAGGTTTTGCCTTCGGGTAGGTTCTTAATTAGGTTACGTATATCTGTTGCCAAAGCCATAATTCAAAGGTAATTATTATTTTTAAATGTCAAGTTTTATGCGCAAAAAACTTGACATTTTATCAGAACCCAAGATAAATAGATAACCAGCATCCCCGCGACAATCAACTGATATCCAGACCTGATAAAACTGAATAAATACCCGAATTGACTCAAATTTTAAACCCGTTCTGTCCAAAAATTAATGGGTCGATACAATTGAATATCAAAAATGTCTAAAAATGATCAACAAAGACTTTTGAATATAACGAATGAATGTCTATCATTTTCAGTTGACTACAATTTGTACCCAACTGGATTCCGTTCGATTTTACCCTACTGCGTCATAAAAAATATTCTATTAGACATATTAGTTTAATTAAATTGCATTTAACGGTAATTATTGCCGTTAAAGAGCCAATATTAAAAAATGGCAATAAGCGTAGATATAAGGCAAAAACTTCATCATTTGATCCCGGAGGGGTCTTTTGTAAGTCGTAGTTTGCTTCTAAACCAAAATATCAATCATCATACGATTGACAACCTGGTTAAATCAGTTCATTTGGAGGTTGTCAAGAAAGGTCTATATAAAAGAGCTTTTACAAAGCTGAGTTGGCAAGGTGTCGTATTTGCTTTACAGAGAATATATGATTTCGATGTGGTAATAGGTGGATTAACTGCATTGGAATTGCAGGGTTATGCTCATTATTTACCACTGAACAAAACCAGGCACGTTCACCTGTTTGCCAAAAGGACTTTACCTGATTGGATAAGTACGCTGGTTGAAGGCACAAACTTTATGTGCCACTTACAATCCGATCTTCAAAGTCGCGTTCATCTGAAGAATGGGTTTCATAGTGTAATGAAAAAAAATACTTTGACATTCCCATGGAGAGATGACATGCCAACTCTTGATATGTCAAATCCTGAAAGGGCTATTCTGGAGTTAATGTTTGATGTGCCTAATGATATTTCCTTTGAAAATGCCATACAAATACTTCAGGGTATGACTTCTTTGTCACCGAGTAAATTAAATGAGCTTTTGTTAGTGTGTGACAACATAAGAGTAAGGAGGATATTTCTGTGGATGGCTGAAAGGCAAAATCACCCATGGTTTAAAAAGCTCAATCTTGAAAACATATCACTTGGAAGTGGTAACAGGGTATTGGTAAAAGGCGGTGTGCTGAATAAGAAATATAAAATAACGGTACCTCAGGATTATGAATAGCGACTTATAATATAAACAGTTCTTATGTCAACATTACCTATTGATTTGCACCTGGAACTTAGCAGCCTCAGAAATTTTGTAAACGATCAGATTAATGCCGGTAATCCCTATGCTCTGGATGGGAAGGATTTCTACGAGGTTTTGAAAAGAGTAGTCATTGACGCGGAGGTTAAACCTTTTTTGACTCCCCCTAAAAATGAAAGTGATAAGAATTATTATGAAAAGTATCAAAGACTGAGTCGGGAGGGGTTCTATAAACTCATTCCCGATTTCTTTGAACATGAGGGAGAATTCTATGATTTAGATAGGGTACAGTATGCGCATAAAGATTTTACAAGAGATGAAGATTTCGAAAAGATCTTTATTATAAAGCTATTGGAGATAAAGTCAAATGGGTACTCAATAGAAAAATTTCTCTCTTTCCAGCAATTTGATAATTTCTATGGCCAAAAGGAATCAATGGACAGCTTTTTATATCAATTGATAGAAAAAGATGGCAATTGCCATCTTTTGCAAGATTTGTGTCAAGTTCTCAAAGATTGGATTAGTCATCAGAGCCTGGAACTTTTAAGTCTATCTTCTGTAGAAACTCAAATCCCCGAAGTAGATAATAGCTTAATTGAACCAGTTGATTCACAAGAAATATGGGTCAAAGAAATCGAAGGTTTAAAAGGGAAACAATTAAAGTCTAAATGGGGCTTAGAGCAAATCAAAGACTATTTTTCTTTTCTCTATAAAGAAAAATCTGAAAATGGTGAGCCATACTTGACCGAAGAAAATTTTGACAAAATATTTATCAATGGGTTTAAAATACCCGAAAATGATTTGCAACCGCTTTTAAAATTGAACTGTACACCAAAATTTCCTTTGAAAAATATCACATATGGTATTTACCGTTTTTACAAAGAGGCTAGTCTATCGAATTATGATAAAAAAGAGTATTTTATGTTCTTTGCATCTTTTTTGGAAGACTATTCTAATATAAAAATTTCTTCTGCGGCATACTCTATACTTTCTAAAAATGCTACAAAGCCTTTATCTGCAATCAATAAGATTGAGTGGAATAAATACCTATCGAATAAATCCTGATTAATATTATAAACTAATCATGTTTATGCTGTATGAATTGTATAAAATTCATACAGCAGCTGTATGAAGTTCATACAGGAGCTGTATGAACTATTTGAATCTCATACAGTTATACCCAATTCTATAATATTTGCTGGTCTAACTTTACGTCATAAATTTTTAAATTTATGATTGAAAAAGTAAGATTATGTTTCACCTGTGGAGGGGTGATACCGTACACAAGGAACGGCAATTCCAAATACTGCAGTACGGCGTGCTACGACCAGAACAAGGCTAAATTGGCAAAAATTGCAGGTCAGAAAATAGCCTGGGAAAGGGTCTTGTTAGAGAATGAAGAAATAGTCGCAGGCTTGTACCAAACCTATGGGTCATATTATTTGTCTGCCAAACTGCTTATTGACAAAGATTTCAATTGGGCAATTTGCTCCGGAGCAGTAACTGTAAACGGATTGCAGGTCATAAAACTTATTGCACACGGGTATACATTATTCACCAACCACAATGTTCAACTATGGAAGTTCTAAATCAGCTATTATCAAATCGGATAGATTATCTGAACGCGCTACGAAATGCACAAGAAATGCCTGTTGCTCCACCGCCTAATCCTGGTAATGGACCTAAATTTAATTTCAACGGGAAACTCATTGTGAGAATAATAATGGCTGCAGGCATCCTTTATATGGGCTACCAAATTTATAAGTCCCTCACAAGAGAACCCTTAGACGAGGAAGAATAGAAATGAAGGGAGGACAAATCATATTGAATACTTACAGTCCCGAGGAAATTGTTGAGATGATTAAACCATTGATCGTTGACGCAATTCGGGAAGCTCTGCAGGAGAAAGAGGAGAAGCTCCTGTCTCCTGCAGAGGTATGTAAGATATTTGTCCCCTCTATTTCAAAGACGACGCTAGCTGCATGGACAAAGCAAGGGATATTGAATGAGTATAGAATCGGGGGGAGGGTTTATTATAAGATGTCAGAAGTAGTTAATAGAAGAAAGTCATTAGGTAAATATTCTCAATGAGTGTGTATTTGCAGAAGACTCAAAACTAGCATCAGTAATTCCCATACCTCAGTTCAGCATATGGCGAATTCTTTTCAAGCGTCAATGTGAAGAACGCATCTTCCTTGTGTAATCTTACTTTTAGCAGATCACTGACAATAGAAAATTGGTATTTGTTTTTTTCCTTCGACCAGCAGGGATAGTAAGATTCGATTCCAGGAGCAAATATTTTGGAACTTGTATCAACGGAATCAAGCACTTCCAGTTCACAGATGCTGTCTAGGTAACGAAAGGTTTTTTCGCTGGGAAGGGTTTTGAATTTAAGAACGGCGTCGGTCGTGAATTCGAAGTCAAACTGACCGATGTGTGTAATTTTAGAGCTCTCGACAGTGAATTCGGGTATGCTGATGCCGGTTATTGATTCTATTTTCTCCCTGTTTTCATAGCGTGCGGCATAGTCTTCATGTACGTCGAAAGGGTTGGGGAAGTATGCCATGGACATGCCTAACAGGAGGGTGAGCAATACTGTGACCATTAATGACAAGAGAGAAGAAATGTAGCCAATCCATCTTTTTCCTTTGTAGTGGATGATGGCAGCAGGGAAAAAGTAAAGGAGGCTGAAAAAGAGTATCCAGCCATTTTCGGTTTCGATGAATAGAAAGGGGAAGGCCAGGCTCAGGAGCACGGTGGCCCAAGAACTTTGGAAGAGATAGTTGAATGTGTTTTTGATGAATGTTTTCACGGTTTGAAGGTTTGGGTGAAATTATCATACTATGATCGCCCGGATTGTTAAAGACTTACTTATTTTGGTTTGTTTGATGATCAGGTAGATATCAAGACTGTTGAACCATTCTCTAATCCAAACTGATTTTTCATTGAAATACTACGCAGAAAGTGAATTGTTTTTTTATCTGTTATTAAAATAGGGACACTTTCATTCATTTACAGTATTTCCTATATTCCTTATTGAACTTTTCCCATTCCCTATCCGACTCGGCCAGATCTTTTGCTTTTTCTAGATCAAGGCAGGCGCTATCATCCTTGATCATTGCTTTAGCAATTCCTCTCGAAAGATATACTGAGGCAATATCATCTTTTCTTAATCTCAAGTATTCATTATAGTCTGCAATGGACTCTTTCCAACGTTCTAGTTTAAAATTGAGTTCTCCACGGCAGTAGAAATAGTAAGCATATTCTTCATTGTATTGAATTGCCTTGTTTATATTCTCCAATGCTTTGGCTGTGCTGTCTATATTTAAATACACTGTATATAGATCAGCATAATAATCTGCATTTGTTCGGTTCAGCTTGATTAAATTGTTGATAGATTCAATCGCCTCATCAAATTTTCCAAGTGAATTGCTGGCAATAGACGACAATTGCTCTAATAGTTCATTGTTTTTTATGCTATCCCTCAGTTTATCAATATCAGTTTTTGCTTCCGTAAATTCTTCTCTTCGCAATTTCGTTCTTGTTTCATGAAATTGACTCATATTATAAGTATCAAACATTTCACTTGTAAGGTATGTTTTATCGGGAATTGTAATATCCTGAAATGACCAGTTTGAACCTTTCATGTTTTCTTTTAAGTCAAAACATTTAAGTGATTTTATCCTATCAAAGAATAAGTAAAAATGAATAGCCTGACCTAATTTTATTGTTGGAGCATCTTCAATTGTTTCAGATAGACTTGAACTTTTTATATAGTGTTTGGCAATTGAGTCTTTTTCCTGAATAAAAAATGTTTCATCTCTGTTTTTTGTATTACAATACACATATGCATTATTGCCTCTGGTAATTGATAGATTTGTATATGAGAAATTAACTACTGTCATTGAGTCTGATAGTTCAATAGAATTTAGAGTAAGCTTTGGATCATATTTTGATTTTATGTTTAACATGTAAAAATTCCCATTAACATCACTCATAAGATCAGTCAATGAATCCTTTTTCATGTTTTTTCTTTCCAAAACAGAGTAAGCAAAATTCAGGTTTTGTCCATTTGAATAGGAATATGACATGACTCCAATGGCCTGACCTACCATGTTAAGAAGCGGGCCTCCACTGCTGCCAGCAGATATGGGAGTTGATGTTTGAATGATACGGATACTGTCTTTTATCTTTATACCGGATACTATTCCGTTTGACACAACATTTTCAAACCCTTCAGGGTTTCCGATAGTCAATACATTGGTGCCTTTTTGGGGAATGGTTGTTGCGAGATTGATAAAATGGAAATCGTTTTTCTTAGTATCGAGAATGAATTCTACAATATCTGCATCTAGGTTGATCCTGGTAATTTTTTTAATCCTGTATTTTTTTCCCGAAAAATCTTTTATAAAAGCGAATTTGGCATCTTCGATCACATGTAGTGCGGTAAGCCCCGTCCCATTTTTGTCGATAAAGAAGCCTGTTCCAGTTGTAGAAGAGAGACCAAATTCATTGAATGTTTCAATTTGAAAAACTGCATTTTCAGTTTTCGCTACAACTGCTGGAAGTTGAGCAAAGCCAGGTATAAATAATGTTAAGATGCAGATTAATGCTAGAAAAAGGCGTTTTTTCATTTGAGTTGTTTTTGATGCGATAGTTTAATAAGGGTATTCTCCAACGTAATTTCCTGCAGGGAAGTAACTTGCTACGATTATGATACCGCCATTTTTGCAGTACCCTATGCCAACACCAACTTCTCTAGTGTTTCGCCATATCATTTGGGTGTAATGGCCAACGTCTTTTTGTCTTGAGTCGCCCACCCGCTCATATGCGTAATTTGATTTTTCCTCATACCAGGATTTAGATGCATCTAAAGGGGTAAATGCTGAAGCATTGCTACCCCAAAATATGTTCTCGCCAAAGACGTTTCCGTATTCGTCTCTGCAGTCGCTATGTATCATTTTGCATCGTTTATCCTCTGCAAGGTGTTGTGCCCATTGTTGTGCATACTTGGCTAGCCTGGGACTCCAGGTTAGTTTGTCGACTATTACAGCTGCACGGACTTTATTATGATGATTAAGGAACTTTTGTGCATCATTAAAACTGATGATGCTTCCTGTTGGCGACTGAATTTGTTGTCCCCATGCAATTTGTGTAAAAAGCAAGGTGATTAGATGCAGATATCTCATTTGAGTTTGTCTGGTGTTTTGGTTAACAACGGCTGGTGGTCGCAAACCTAATTAGCAGGAAAATGATGTTTTGTTAAAGCAATTACAATTAGAATTGTTATAACAGTAAAGGATAAAGTTGAGTATAGAAATATGCTAATGGCCAGCGGGCACCAATGATGCAGTTTTTAATTTCTTATCTGAATTTTTATTAATCTTGCTCCACCAAGTTCTCTTCCATAATTTCAATTGAGTGTTCGACTGATTCATATGGTGTATGTATATTTTCATCTTCGTTTGTAAGTTCTTCAGTTGACTCAGATTGATTTGCTAGCCTTTTAATACAGTAACCAACTTTTGCACACTCAGGACAAAGGAAAGGGTCTTCTTCAAAAATTTCTTGCATAAGGTGTTTATTAGGTTGTTGAACTTAATAAAAAGCAGAAAGGCAAGGTATTCTTTTATTTTAAGATTGGATCAATGACAATTGAACTGTGTTTATTGGAATTCAATCTGGTTGAAATATCTATTGTTCACTAAATCAATGTATTAATGCATTGCAAGCTTGCAGAAAAAAATTTCAGTTTCCCTTGAGCCTTCTTTTGCAAGAACAAAATCAAACACCATGAACAGAACGACAACCGCTACTCGTGTATTGAGATTCGTAAAAGAAAACAAGATTTGGTATGCCGCCCTTCCGGAATTCCTTCAGCAAGGCTTAGGTACAAAACAGAACCTTATGATGGTAGATGGGGCAGATACCTTTCTCGACACGCTTTCGGGTAACGGGCATAAGGTAAACATAAAAATTTCTACTCAGCCTTTCAAAGGATATCAAGCCGGCATGAAAAAATTCAAAAAAGGAATGAACCGTGAACTGCTGGATCTGGTAGGTCATGCGCCTGTCGACTATGGCGCTTATTATAATGTATCGGAACATAACGGTAACCCCTATCAGCATCAGCTATGGCTTTGTCCAGTTACCGAATATGTTTTCGGATCATATCCTGATGAAATTTACGTAGCCGTTGTCTAACCAATTATTTACATATTAAATAAAAACATCATGAAAACACAAAAAACTATTTACCACATTCTTGTCGACAAAAGCGGATCGATGACAGATTGCATTGAGCAGACCATCAATGGGTTCAATGAACAGATTGCCAAGATCAAAGAAATGGAGCTTGAATTTCCGGAGCAGTTGATGACGATCGGGCTGACCACATTCAATACCCAGGTTGACCACCTGTATTATATGAAACCTATTGCGCATGCATATACAATGAACAATGAAAATTACATGCCTAGTGGATCAACTGCTATGCTGGATGCTATGGCAGAGACCATGAAAGAATTATCCCGACTGCAGGAGCAATCAAATAATGAAATTCAAACTACAGTCGTGATGGTGATTTTGACTGATGGATATGAAAATGCTTCCCGACACTATACTCTAAAGAACGTGAAGGAGATGGTAGAGGAAAGAGAGTCGTTGGGCACATGGACTTTCAGTTTTCTGGGAGCCACGCTGGATGCGGTGGACGTGGCAGAGCAGATGTCGATACGCAGAGAAAATAGTATTGCATTTGAAAAGGGGGGGGATGAAAGAAGAAGTATGGGACCGGCTGGATACTTCAATGCGCAGTTATTATGACAAGAAGAGAAAAGGAGTAGATATCAGAAAATTGTTTTAATTTAAAACTCCCGGGAGCCACCTTTCCGGGAGTTGCTTTATACCTAGAAAAATGACCATTCACTTAATCAAGAGCGCTGAGCTTTCTGCTGAAGTTTTTACGGCTGTCTACGATTTGTTGACAGCTGTGGATGGAACGATTACCATCAAATGTGATCCCTCAAGTGTCATCAATTTTGACCAAGAGGAAATTTTCAAACGCTTTTATGAAGATGAGGAAGCGTTCAGTAAAATGACCGAACCTCCTTTGTATAGCATGATCAGAGCAGAGTCAAGAAAATCGTTTCCTACATATGTGAAAACAGCATCATGGTCCACCTTTTTCAACAAGTGCGAAACATACAGAGTCAGCAATTCAATTCCTGAGGATGAGATGGTGTTGATGCTGACAGAGATTGGCAACAAATACAACTGGTTTGCTACGCTAGACAAGGGCAATCCGAACAACGGATTTATCCATACGGCAGACTGGGACATGTTCTTGTCCTGTCCGAAACAATTTCCCATTGCCTATGAGGTGATGGCGTTGTTATTACATCGCTTCTCATTCGATGCGCAAAAGCCCATCACGGAACAGGCTCATGCCAGGGCTATTGGTTGTGTCAGTGATTTGTGCATGGAAAAGAAGGATATCATTTTGAAGATGCGAACGGCAGATGTCTGCGGAGACTGCATGACAAAGTTGAAGCAACGGATGCCCATGCCCGATATCATGCATGCCCTGAAAATAATGGACTCCCTGCGGGTGAAGATGTTGTATGCACAGAACTTTAAGCAGCATGTGGAATTGAGTGAGGTGTATATCGATCCAAGAAACAACAAGATTTATTTGCCTGGGTTTAGCAATATTCAAATCAAATTAAGGCCGTTGGAGAAGACATTATACTTTTTATTCATGCGTTATACTGAGGGATTGTTTTTGACAGATCTTCCGGATCATCGAAATGAGTTGATGGATATTTATGAGTTGATCTCGCATACCGGTTCTAGACTTGAAATGCGAGAACGTATTAATGATTTAGTTAATGTGTTGGGCAATTCCGCTAGTGAAAAGATCTCACGTATAAGGAGAGCCTTTGAGGAAGCTATTGGTCCAGATCTTGCGAAGCACTATTATATACAAGGTGGGAATGGAGAGAGGAAGAGGGTAGAGAGAAGTGTTGGATAGGGGTGCATGTTTAGTATTGTTCTAACCGAAAACATAAAATACGAAGTGAGGCTTTTTTTGAAGATGTAAATGAAAAAAAGCAATATTTTGTGGAGGCTTGTTATTTGAATGCCTGACTCAGAAGTGATGAAGATGGTGAGAGTAGTTATGAGTTACTTTCAAACCTAAACTACGACAAAGCAAGAATCAACGACAGAAATAAACATAAAGTGACAGGACAAATTAACCATAGGAGAGCTGACCCCAAAGCCAATGATTATGTATTTTAATTTTTTCCTACCGCACAAATGGCACATTTGGTTTTGCCTAACACACAAGCAAACCCTTCGCATAACCCCAAGAGCCATTTTGACAATGCATGACTTAAATATATTTGCTTAAATCATAAATATTAATTCAAACTAAATGAGAAAAAGATATTTTACTATCATTGCGTTTATTCTGATTCTGATAAGTTGCAAGGAATTTGATTCATTCAATGAAAATGCTTTAACCCTTGCGAACAATGACAAACGAATAGACGAGCAAGAATACCAGAAATTGATAAAGCAAATTTTAAGTTCTAACGAAAAAGGTTTTCAGCAATTCAAAAATGAAAAAGGGGATATTGACAACACTAAAGTTGTTTCGTATTTGGTAAAGTTTTTCAATGCGAAAAAAATCGGCTTGATAGCTAGTGATATTTGGCAACCCGTATCGAACAAAACACAAGAATCATTTAACATTAATGTTTATCTTGAAAATTCGGCAAGTATGGACGGTTATGTTAAAGGGGTAACAGATTTTGAAAACGCTATTTATAATTTGTTGGGCGACTTTAAAATTAGTGGACTTTCCGACAGCTTAAACCTAAACTATATCAATTCTAAACCAATACCTTTCCCCCCAGATGTTCAAGATTTTATCACAAAATTAGAACCATCAACTTTTCAACAACGCGGTGGCGACAGAAGTGTTTCGGACTTGAAAAACGTTTTAAGCACTGTTTTGAAAACAGTAAATAACAAAAATGCTGCGATGCTTATTTCAGACTTTGTTTTTAGTCCAGGAAAAAAAGCAACTGCACAGGAGTATTTAACTAATCAAGGTGTAGGCATTAAAATTGATTTTAGTGAAAAACTAAAAAAGTTTGATTTATCCCTAATAGTAATTCAACTGCATTCAAATTTTGACGGTTTGTATTATGACAAAACAGACAAGCCGCTAACATACAAAGGGGAAAGACCTTATTATGTATGGATATTTGGAAGCACCGAACAAATCAGCTCTATTTTAGAAAAGAAAATTTTAGACAATATCAAAGGCGGATATTCAAATAGATTAGTGTTACAATCAATAAAAGTAATAAGCCAACCGAATTACAAAATTCTTTATAGCCCGAAAATTGGCAGTTTTAGTGCACAGCAATTAAACGCAAAAATTATTTCTGAGGCCTCCCCTTCAAAAGAAAACCAAAATAAAGGACTATTTGGATTCAATTTGGCAGTCGATTTCTCAAAAAGTTTGCAAGATGCTAATTACTTTTTGGATACCAATAATTACATTTTGAGCAATACAAAATATAAACTAAAAGTCGAAACCATTATTGACAAAAACGATGCTTCTCTTTCAGGTTTTACACACTTGCTTAAACTGCAAACAAGCGAATTAAGAGAAGAAGTTTTGAAAATAGATATAGTTGGAAAAACACCAAGTTGGGTTTTCAATTCAACTTCAAATGACGATTCAAATATTTTAACTGACAATAGCGAACAGAAAAAAACCTTAGGCTTACAATATTTGATTGAAGGTGTTAGCGAAGCTTTCTATCCAAAGTCAAATTCAAACGCAATAAATTCAATTAGTATAACAATTAAAAAGTAAAAACAATATGAAAGAATTTTTCGCAGGTTTATACGAATGGTTCGGGCTTGTGCCACTCTATTCAACAGATATGGGAGATCAACTTAGAGGTTGGGACATCACCTGTACTGATTACATTGGAACACCTTGGTATGTTTATATTGGTTGGATAATGATAATCACTACTGCATTTGTTTATGCTTTGCAGTATCACATCATTGACAGTTCACGGTGGAACAAAAAACACCATTGGTGGATTTTTGCTTTATTGATTGTTTTATTGAATTTTCTAACTGCATTTACAATTCCGTTTAACACTGTAAACGCAGGTGATTTTTGTAATCAATTAAATCTTACTGTTTCCGATTGTATCGGCTTCGGACTTTCAAACGCATTTTGGAGTTTTATTTTCTTCTTAATCATCAGTACAATTCCATTAATAAGAAGATTCAGCACGAATTGTAGAAACACAACTTTTTGGAAACCTTAATAAACAGATAATAAAATGGCACGTTTATTTGTATTTGCTATAGGTGGCACAGGCTCAAGGGTTTTAAAATCTTTGACTATGCTATTAGCATCAGGAGTAAAACCAAATTCTGAAAGAGAGTTTGAAATTGTTCCGATAATCATTGACCCGCACAAATCCAATGATGATTTAAAAAGGACAGAAAGGCTGCTTGGTAATTATCAAACTATTTCAAATGAAGCGGGCTTGGACAGTGGATTTTTCAACACAAAAATTACAACACTAAATAATTTGGTTGCTTCAAACCGCCTTTCGGGAAGTTTCACTTTTGATTTACAGGAAATTGGCGGAAAAAAATTTAAAGAATATATTGACTTTAATCAGCTTGATGATGCTAATAAAGCTTTGGCCGATATTTTGTTTTCAGGTAAATCTATCAACAAACGACGCGAACAAGTAAATCTATTAGATGTTGAAATGGATATTGGTTTTGTTGGTAATCCAAACATTGGAAGCGTAGTTTTAAACCAGTTTAAAGATTCGCAAGAATTCAAAGAATTTGCGTCAAACTTCAATGACGGAGATAGAGTTTTTATTGTTAGTTCAATTTTTGGTGGAACAGGTGCAGCTGGTTTTCCAACTATTTTGAAGAATATTCGTGATGCAATGAACAACCGTAACATTGACGGAAAAGGATTTTTGCAAGATGCAAAAATTGGTGCCGTTACTGCATTACCTTATTTCAATATTGAGAAAGATAACGACAGCCCAATTCAAAAATCTGATTTTATTGCAAAAACAAAAGCGGCATTGTATTACTACAAAGACAATGTTACTGGGAATAATTCAATCAATTCTCTTTATTACATTGCAGATGATTATAGCGGAAAGCCATATAAAAATGACCCGGGTGATAACGGTCAAAAAAATGATGCTCACTTTGTAGAGATGGCTTCGGCTCTTGCAATTATCGACTTTTTAGAAACTCCTGACAGAGCGTTGCAAACTTCAGGAGGAAAAGTATTAAGTCCGATTTATAAAGAATTTGCTGTTCGCAATGATTCGGATTCAATTAAATTTTCTGACCTTGAAGATTACACCGAAAGAAAACTCGCATTGCGACTTTCTCAGTTAGCGTTGTTCAGAAAATATTTGAACGAACATTTGCAATCCGCAATAGAAAAAGAAGCGTGGAGTACGGACAAGCCCGAAATAAACAAAAAGTTCACTGACGATACTTTTTATAGAACTAATATTTCGGAATTTCTTTCATCTTTTGGAGAATGGTTAAAAGAAATGTCAGGAAACAGAAGAGCATTTTCTCCTTTCAATCTTGACTCAACACTTGATGCACTTGTTGTCGATAGAACTGTAAAAAAAGGTTTGTTTTCTGGGAAAGTTGATTTTGCAATGATTGATGACAAATTAAGTAAAAAATCAAAGGGAAAAACTTACAGTTCGGCACAACAAAAACTAGTAAAACTTTTCTTTGAGACAACAGAAGAAGTTCTCACTTCAAAATTTGGATTAAAAAACTAAGAGAATATGAGCAAAATATTTGGATATTCGAAAAAAGGCGGCCAGCATTGGTTTAATTCTGATGCTTATTCTGATAAAGAAATTGAAGCCATTAAAGACCCTGAGGGAGGAAGTGAAATTTCATTACCTACAGCTATACCAAGTCCATTTGCAAGAATTGATTTGGTAAAAACTGCATTTAGAAATATTGCAAAATCACCTGACTTAAAAGCATACACAAAAGACGGCAATGTTGTTTCGGGAAAAGACGATGAAAAATTAGTTTCTGACGCATTAGATCTTGCAGAGATGTTGTTCAACATTGACAGTATTAAGGACAAAATAAAAATCATTGTTTGGGATAAAGAAGTAGAAATTGAAAAACTGAAAAACAGCTCAAATAAAGGGCACAGACAACTTGCCGAAACGTTGGAGTTGTATTTAGAACAAGATAAAGAGTCTTACAATTTTGATTTACTCAAACGCCTTTATTTGATTGAATACAATCACAAAATAATTGGTTGTACTTCACCGGCTACTTTGTTTTTTGCTACCGCCAATGATTTGAGCCATGCCCAAATTAAACTGACCAAAAACGATGTAACTTTTGATGATGACTACACACCGCTTTACGAAAGAGATTCGGAGTTTCAAAAGTATTTCTATTTGCTATTCAAAGCTAATCATACACTTTCACAACGCTTAACAGTTGTAAATGACTATTTAGAAAAGAATTTGAAAATTCTTGATATAGAAAATCACAAATTGTATGAGGAAATTAAAAATCTGAATTCAGCATCATTTGCAACTAATTATTCTGAATTAGACACTGGAGCAACAGGCGACATTGTAGAGGTAATTGGCGTTGCATTGCGAAAACGCAAGAAGGAAGACATTGTTAATTCAATTCTGTCGAGCGATTTCATTATTCAATCATCAAAATATAGAGGCGAATTAAAACCGCTTGTTTTGCAAAACAATCTGAACAAACCTTTCAGGTATGCTAACGATAATTGGGACAACACAATTAAAATCCCATATACTGACAGCGAAACAGTTTTGGAAAAACGCAGATTACCAGGCGTAAATATCCAATATCCGTATTTAACGGTAAGTGACTTTTTAGAGCCATATTTAATCCGTTTGGTTTATCCAATCAACAAAGACAAATTCTTTGACGGCAATGTGAATGTTGAAGTTGGGGACGATTCTAAAGGATTTATTTTGCCTTTGAAAAAACAGTTCTTTGAATATTTTAACTCTGATGATTTGGAAAGTTCATTACCAAACAAACCGAAAATTGAAATGGTGCAAGGTGCCGCAGGTTCAGTAAAAGTAATTTTGAGAATACCTGTTGCCAAACAAGACGAATTCATATCTTTTGAAAGAATATATTACCAATCGTCCGACAAACCGAATGAAGAACAAAACAAAGGTGTAATTGTAGAACATCAATTTGGCGTTACGCTTTTCCCATTCATCAAAACAAACAATCCGAACATTGAAGCATATTACAGAGTGCAGTTAGTGGACAGAGATGTTACAGGCATTTTGAAAAATACAGATTACGATTTGAAATTTTTCTCAAATACAGAACACGATGCAGTTGATGTAAGAGCAAAGAAAACAAGAAGCAGTAAAAAACCTGATGCAGTCGAAACAGCCACATCACAATACTATGTATTACACAATGAATTTGATTTTATTCAAATCAAAAATGTTGCGGCTTCGGGTGCTTCAGGAATTATTATTCCTAAATGGCAACCGTATTCACAAGGCAACGAAGTTTTCAGTTTTGCCGTTGATTTCGGAACAACCAACACACATATTGAATATAAAGTTGGAAACGGTTCACCAAAACCTTTTGACATTACGGCTGATGATGTGCAGATAGCAACACTATTTCACCCAACCAAAACAACAGAAGATTTTGGCGGAACAGGTGCAATTGCTATTCGAGAGTTGATTGAACACGAATTTGTACCACAACATATAGGAAATGGTTCTGAATACAAGTTTCCACACAGGACTGTAATTGCAGAAAGTCATTCGTTGAATGTAGAAACAGAAACTTTTTCGCTTGCTGATTTCAACATTCCATTTATTTATGAACGAAAACCCGAAAAAGATAAAATTCAGTCAAACCTGAAATGGGCGAAAAAAGAAAAGGGTAACGAAAAACGAGTAAGAGCATATTTTGAAAAAATAATAATGCTATTGCGTAATAAAGTTTTGTTCAACCGAGGTAATTTATCTCAGACAAAATTGGTTTGGTTCTATCCTTCAAGTATGAAACCAGCAAGAAAATCACAGTTGGAAAGCACTTGGAACGAGTTGTTTAATCAATATTTTAATCCTACACAACCTGCGGTTGGTATTACAGAATCATTGGCACCGTTTTACTATTTTAAAGGAACAAATAAGTTGCAAGGCGGGGCATTCAAACCAGTAGTTTCTATTGACATTGGTGGAGGGACAACGGATATTGTTGTATTCAAATCTAACAAACCGTTGCTAATGACTTCATTCAAGTTTGCGGCAAACGCAATTTTCGGAGACGGTTTTAGTGAATATGGTGCAGCAAGTTCAAACGGGCTTATCAGCAAATATTTTCCATACTACGAAAATTTGCTTGCCACAAATAAACTTTATGACTTGTCAAAAGTTCTTTCGTCTATTAAGGATAAAAACAAAACGGAAGATATAAACGCCTTTTTCTTTTCCATTGAAAACAATCCAAAAATCAAGGACAAAAAGCTCTTTTCATACAATTCATTGCTTTCAAACGATGAGGATTTGAAAATTATTTTCATCTACTTCTACTCTGCAATTATTTACCACATTGCTGAATTGATGAAACAAAAACAAATTGAATTACCTAAGCATATTGTTTTTAGCGGAACAGGTTCAAAAGTTTTGAATGTAATTACTTCGGACTTAAAAATATTGGCTAATCTTTCGAAAACAATTTTTGAGAATGTTTTTGGTCAAAAATACGATACGGACGGTTTGAGCATTGAAACAGAAAAAGAAATGCCGAAAGAAGTTACCTGCAAAGGTGGTTTGATGTTAAATGCAGAAGATTTGGCAATTGACATTCGCACTATAAAAGCAACACTCACTTGTTTGAATGGTGTAGATAAACTCACTTATGACCAATTGGACGAAACCGCAAAAGCCAATATTGCCAACTATGTAGGTGAGTTCAATAAGTTTTTTTTCAACTTAAATACGCAATACAACTTTGCCGATTACTTCAATGTAACTGAAAAATCATTGGGAATTTTCAAAGAAGAATTAAGTAAACATTTGAGGGATTATTTGGAAGAAGGATTGGAATACAATAAAAAGTTAGATGAGATTGCAAAAGACGATAAAGAAATTGAAGAAACTCTTTTCTTTTATCCATTAATTGGAGCTATAAATAATCTTTCAACTCATTTATCACAATTAACACAAGTAAACAACTAAGATGATACATAAAATAACATTGTTTTTTACAGTCCTGTTGCTATGCGGATTTACCCAAGCACAGGTAAGCAAAGAATCCTACGACAAAGCAGTTGATTTGCTTAATTGCAGAACAATAGAAATTTCATTGCAGGGAAATGAAAATCTGAAAAAATTTCAGCAACAATGTCCTTGTGGTGAGGTAAACAACCTACAGATAAATCAATTTCTTACTTCGGTTGGCAAATTAGATGCAACGATTGCACTTTCAAACGAAGTGGAAAGTTTGAAAAAATCGTTCAAAGTGAATTGGGAAAAAGTTGATGTTGTTTCCTTTTTGTCAGAGATTATTTTTACTGACAAAGCAAAATACCAAAAGATTTTTGCATTTGCTGAAAAACGAAAAGGCAAACTTGAATTTGAAAATTACAAGGCAGGTTTAAAAACAGATTTAGCGAATTCGCTTACGGAAAGTCTTCCCTTGGATACTGTTACTCCATCAAATACAAACATTCCTCAGACTACTTTGGAGGAAAAGAGTTCAGAACTTGAGAATAAAATAAATACAAAAAAAGAGGATAATGGTCTTTTAGGCGGATTTGCAGATTACCTAATAATTATTTCAATTTTATTAAGCGTTATTGCATTATTCTTAGGTTTTAGAAAACAAAGTGGTAATGAGAATGAAGTATCAAAAGAAATAAAAAGTTATGTAAGAAAAAAAATTGACGAAACTAATTGGAACAGAAGTACACCAAATAGTAATGTTGGTTTAGCAGAATTGAGGGATGCGAATAATAGAATTAGAGATTTAGAAACACAAATAGAAAAAATAAAATCTCAATTAAACAACTTTAATCCTAACACAAATTATACAGCACAAACAACACAATCGACATCTCAGGAAGTAAAACAAACCGAAGTAATAAGCCAAACATTTTTTCTTTCAACTCCGAATTCTGACGGAAGTTTTAATGAAAGTTCTTCTTCGTCAACATACAAAGATGGCGCGACAATTTATCGTTTTACAAAAATTGGAAGCAATAGAGCAACATTTCAAATTGATGAAAAAGATGCTTCTGCAAGACTTGCTTTACAGTATCCGGACAAAAATATCGACCCTGTTTGTGATGCCGTCAATGCTTTTAACCCTAAAGCCACAAGAATAACAACTGTTGAACTAGGCGAAGCAGATTTACAAAACGGTAAATGGGTTGTAGATAGAAACAAAAAAGCAAAGATTAGGTATGAAAATTGAGAGCATTGAAATATTACTTGTAGTAATTATTGTATTGGTTCAGATTTATGTTTTTGTACGAACTCTGAATCAAATTCGTATTTTCAAAGATATTATCCCAAGTATAATTTCATTAAGGGTTGTCAAATGTGCTGTTCCGACTATTGACTTTGAAAAATTATCACCAAATGAAATTTTAGCAAACATTAATTCCTACAAAAACATCAATGTAGGTTCACCAGTGTATATTGCTTCAGATGACTATGGTGATAGCGAAAGTCCTGATTTGTTTTTTCAAGAAAATAAAAATTACATTAACACAGAAAAAACAGAAGTCAACATCATAGAAAGTGATGTGAAAAATAATTTCGTTTTCGAAAAAATACTATTATCAACGAATAGTTATCTAATTCGAAACCGTGGTGCAGCCTCCGATTTTAATTTGATAAAAGACATTGTTGAACGCAACATAGATGCAGTTGAAGAAGATATAAATTCGTCAATTGGAATTCCACTCTATTTGGGTTTAATGGGAACAATGATGGGTATTGTCATTGGGCTTTTCAATATGCCTGAAATGGGAGCAATAATCGGAGACACAAAAGCAATGGATTTAAAACTGAATGAGGGTATTGGATTATTGGTTGGGGGTGTGAAAATTGCAATGATTGCCAGCTTCGTTGGATTGTTCTTTACAATAATACATTCAGGATGGATATTTAAAGGATCTAGGTCTTTTAGTGAAGCAAGAAAAAATGAATTCTACACATTTGTACAAATAGAATTACTTCCATTAATTAATCAAGGTCTTGCATCAACATTAGAATCACTTCAAAGAAATTTATTAAAATTTAATAATGAGTTTACACTCAATTTAAGTGGTCTTTCTGGAATTTTCGATTCAAGTAGAAAGGCAATAAGAGAACAAAAAGATTTACTTGATGCAATAGACAAGGCGAAAGTTTCAGATATGACAAGATATAATGTTGCTGTTTTAAAGCAACTAGATGTATCTGTAAGTCAATTTGAAAAGTTCAATAGTTATTTGACTAATGTTACACAATTCGTAGAAAATTCACAAAACATTGTAAACAGAACGAATGAACTATTAGCTCGAACAGATAATTTCAAAAGTATTGCAGATAATCTTGAAAATACACTAAATCAAAGCCAGTTATTAATGGAATTTCTATCTGCTCATTTTAGTAATCTTGAAGCCCATAAAGAATTTACGTCAAATGCTGTTGCTGATGTTGGACATTCAATTTCTGATTCATTTAAAGAACTTAAAGAACATATTCAAAATTCGAGTGAGGCAGTTAAACAATTTACTGTTGATGAGACTGAACTCTTGAAAAGGACATTGTCAGAAAGCAAAACAAATCTTGGGAATCTTGAACATTTAGCAACACTAAAATCTGATGTTTCACTATTTAAAAACAGTTCCGCTTCCCAAGGCGAACGTTTGAAACAATCAATTGATGAGCTAAATAAAAATATGGCAAGGTCAATAGCTGTTCTGGAACAAATTGAAAAACACAGCTTTAGTAATAGGGCAAAAAATATCACAACATCAATTAAGAACCTTTTTAAATCAAAGTAAATTATGAAGGGTAAGGGTTCTGATTATTTTTGGCCAAGTTTTACCGATTTAATGACAAGTTTGTTCTTCATTATGTTAGTTTTATATGTATTGACATACCTCAAACTTACTAATCAACAAAAAGCCACAGAACAACAGTTAAATAAAATCAAGGAAATTCAAGCAGCAGTTAAGGAATTACCAAAAGAGTATTTTCAATATGATTCAATCTACAAACGATTTTCCCTTGTACAAAATGTAGAGTTCGAAAAAGGAAAGGACATAATAAAGCCCAAAGACGAAGAATATTTGGTGAAGGTTGGTAACTCAATTCGTAGTTTGATAAACAATCTTAAATCTAAGTATGCTCAACAAGACATCAAATATGTTGTAATTATAGAGGGAATGGCTTCAAACGATAATTTTAGCGATAATTTCCCATTAAGCTACAAGCGAGCGTGGGCTGTTCTAAAACTGTGGCAACAAAGAAATATTATATTAGACCCAACAGTTTGTGAAGTACAAGTTGCTGGTTCGGGTACTGAAGGAATTGGGCGTTTCCCTTATATAGAAGAATATAAAAATCAACGTATTCTAATACAGATAGTACCGAAGATTGGTGAAATAAAAATTGAATGAAAAATATAAGCATAATATATTTAGCATGTTGCATATTAATGGCAACATCTTGTACTCAGTCTGGTAGACGACAGCCTAATTCTAATAATGAAGAACAAACAAATGTTCAACAAACAAATAGTTCCGGAAAAAAATGGGAAGGAAAAACAGTTGTGAAAATGAATAGGAAAAATGGAGTTTATGAAGTTCCAATTGAAATAAACGGTTCTAATATGTTTTTCATTTTTGATACAGGAGCATCAGATATTACTATTTCTTTAACTGAAGCAACATTTTTATATAAACAAGGCACATTAACAGAGGATGATTTTTTAGGAATACAACAATACCAAATTGCTGACGGTAGTATATCTGAGGGTACAATCATAAATTTAAAAACAGTAAAAATTGGAAATAGAACACTTTCAAATGTTCAAGCATCTGTTGTTCACAATATGGGGGCACCATTATTATTTGGCCAGTCTGCTCTTGCTCATTTTGGTAAGGTAACTATTGATTATAATAGAGGTGAAATTACTTTTGAATGATGCAGCGTGTTATCTCATTTACATTACTTATTTTAGTTATTAATGCTTCCTGTAATTCGAGTAGTGGAAAAAGAAATGCAGATAAAACAGACATCTCATCGACTGCTCAAGAAAGTTTTTTATTAGTAACAAAAGTTGTGGATGGTGATACCTTTTGGGCAGATGACGGAACAAGAAGTGGTTTGAAAATTCGTTTGATTGGTGTTGATGCACCTGAATCACGCAAGACATTTAAAAAAGAAGTTGGCTATTTTGGAAAAGAAGCCAAAACATACTTAACAAATCTATTAAGTGGAAAAAGAGTTAGGTTGGAATATGACTTAAATCGTACTGACCAATTCGGCAGAACCCTTGCTTACGTTTACCTGCAAGATGGTACTTTTGTAAATGCAGAATTAGTTAAAAATGGTTTCGCAATGACAATGACAGTTCCACCAAACGTGAAATTCGCAGATTTATTTGTAAAACTTGAAATAGAAGCAAGAGAAAATAATCGCGGACTATGGAAAAAGTGAAATTCAACTTAAAGAAAACAGCAAGCATATTTGCAATTTACACAACCCAATACGATGTCCAAAAATTGCAAAAGAGCTTTCTTTGCTATCCTAGTAAAAATTGTTTTAACAAATTCCAACATTTTCAAAAAAAATAACAATACATTAATACACAGCCCAGAAAGCACAGTAGACAATGAAATGGAAACTCAATCTTGATAAGACATATACCCTATCGGTGGATAGAAGGCCAGCAGTTAACACGGAGTTTCAAAAAATGAGAATTCAGTGATTAATTGAGTATTCTAATTATTATTAATATTTGTGATTTGTTGACATTTTAATGCTTCAAAATCCACCACACCGCCAAGGACAAAAACGATGGCAGTAATTATAAATAGACTATCTATAAAATAAAAGGCCTACAACCTGAAAAGCCTAAATTAAAAAAGTGTCAGGTGGCGATTGCTGAAAAGCCAAAGAGTAAGCAGAACTTAGAATAATAAAGAAATGGAACATCAAAACATTGACAACCAAACAACCGAGAAAAAACGACCGACAACAATTACTGTAATTTGTGTACTAAGTTTTATTGGAGCAGCATTTACACTCCCACTAATTTTTTCTGACATTTCGCGAAAAATAGGAAGTTGGTATCCACCTTACTTAGGACTTTCAGCTATCATAGGATTAGTTTGTATGATTGGACTATGGCAAATGAAAAGGTGGGCAGCTTATACATACACAAGCTTTGTAGTTCTAAATCAAATAGTTCTTTTGTCAATAGGAGTTTGGAATTTTATGGCACTCATAATTCCGGCAATAGTTGTTGGTATTGCTTTGTCACACTTAAAGAAAATGGACTAAATACATTATCTGAAAGAAGAATATCTTCTGCCAACAGGCGGTTGCCTCAATTGCGAGTGAAGTGTTTAGTTGAACATTCTACCAAGCATCAATTTTGTGGTGTATTGACAGATTTGTGTTACAAAATTTGCTACTGCGCCAAACACCAAAACGTTACCTGCGATTTTAAGGAAGTAGCTGAGCAAAAGTGAACGACAAAATACAACTCAAACAAGTGAGCTGACAAATGAAACGTTGAGAGCTAACTAAAAAGCGAAAATAAGAAAGAACCCAGTGTGGCCTTTACCAAAGTAATGAAGTAACAGTAACTAATTGGGGATAAAAAAAATTAATCTTCAGTCAAGGCCTTAGTGTAAGTTATCATTATATATATATCTGAAAATGAAAAAGAAAATAAAGGTTTTTCTGCTTATTGGAACCTCGGGGCTCATTACTTCTTTATTTGTAGCGATGATACCTTCTCACTTTGTTATGCCTGTTGAAGGGGCAACAATCAAAAGCTATAACCAAAAATCTTTTTGGGCTTATCCCTGGGGCAAATCTGGCTACCACAAGGGAGTAGACATATTTGCAAAGCTAGGCACGCCGGTGCTGTCATCCACCATGGGTTTTGTTGTTTTTACAGCCCAGTTTTCACTTGGAGGGAATGTTGTGTTGGTTATTTCTCCAGGATGGAAACTCCATTATTATGCTCACCTCAAAGAAATCAAGACCAGTTTATTCTCATTAGTAGATGCCGGTGATCAAATAGGCACAGTTGGAACTACAGGCAATGCGAAAGGCAAGCCACCACATCTACACTATTCCATCCAGCGTCTTTTTCCAAAGCTTGAAGCGAAGCAACTCATCCCCAATAAGAAGAGTTTTTATGTTGACCCAACTCCACTGTTGAATGGGTCTGTCAATAAAAATGTGCAAAGCAAAGCCCTGATACTTGGCAATCAAACCATTTTCAAGAAAGATTATATCCTATTATTGCTTTCATTTTCCGGCGAAGCCGATGTTGAACAAGTAAAGCAAACAATTGAAAATTTCTATGGTATAACAACTGTAGTCAAAAAAGCTGACATGCCAATTGCTGCTTCAGCACATGACCGGGGTCGGTACAATGCCAACAAAATTCTGGATTATTTACAACAACAATATCCCAATCAAAAAGTTATTGCCTTGACTTCAAACGATATTTGTACCAACTTAAACGGACAACTTTGTTGGGGAATCCTGGGATTGAGTTACCTGGGTAAGCTAAATTCAGTAAGCTCTGTACATCGCATCAAATCGGATAAATCCAATTTATTATCCAAGGTTGCCATTCATGAAGTGGGTCATGGTCTTGGTCTTCCGCATTGCAAAAGCTCTGATCCCTGCCTGATGAAAGATGCAATGGGTAAAATAGCCACGATTAAACAGCAACCCAAGAAATTTTGCAACGACTGCTCCCAACTACTTAGGGGTCAAGAAGGTTTGAGGTTGCAATGAAAAATTTAAATTGTTTCTCCAAAATCGTAGTGAAACTTTTAGTGAAACCACACCAAAATAACAAAGCCCATAAAAAACTGTTATCCAGTTGATTATGGGCTTTTTAGTGCTGTAGGGGGAGTACACCAACCTTTTGATATTGCTTGATATTTTGTATATCATAAAGTATATAAAGTATTGTAAATCAATATAATTTGTCTGATTAGGGGGTCAATACACAACTTTCTAAGCCTG
>Ga0315902_10002758_pt1 | contig 26940 bp, 25 predicted proteins | sample LakEriMetagenome_9_FD_203523 | JGI IMG/M metagenome (GOLD analysis project Ga0315902, IMG submission 203523) | Freshwater fungal communities from buoy surface, Lake Erie, Ohio, United States - Buoy 12 MA117 | ecosystem: Environmental > Aquatic > Freshwater > Lake > Lake biofilm | place: USA...
TCTCGCAAGCGCCCCGATGGTTCTGAATTAAAGTGGAAGCAACTCGGAGTTCTCGGAACTCTCGATGACTCACAACTTCCATTCTTTATTCAATGGCTGAGCGCAGATCATCCATCAACTGATGGAAAAGCAGTTGCTGAAATTGTAAAGATTGAGATTGCTGGAGACGAGAAGACCATTGAAGAGTGGTTGGGTTCTGATCTCTCAAAAGCCTTTGATGGCGTTGCAATTGAATGGGTAGATCCTGCAACAAACGATAGCCAGACCGGTCTGGTTGCAGTTCATCTATCGACGCCTAATGGCGTTGTACGCTTGGACTAGTTCCAAAGAATAAACTTTTCACGCAACGCCGCCCTAGCTCAGTCGGTAGAGCGTCGCTCTCGTAAAGCGAAGGTCATGGGTTCGATTCCCATGGGCGGCTCCATAAATTGAACGGAAAAGGTCGGAACGTGTCGTATTTATTTAAGGCCTATATCAGAACCTTGTTTGGCTTGGTAGCTCAGTTGCTACGAGCGAACGACTGAAAATCTTTAGGTCGCCGGTTCGATCCCGGCCCAAGCCACAAGAAAATCCATCTGAGTGATCATTTATGCAGATAGAATCTATATAACATGGACGAATTACTAAATGAAATATCTCATGACCAATACCTTTTCACAGTTCAAGATTATGTACCATCAGCTTGGATTGGTCATGCCCCGTTTCTAAAGTTCATTATCCGAGAGCAGAAACCTAAGAAGCTTGTGGAACTAGGAGTTCACAACGGATTTAGCTATTTTGTGGCTTGTCAAGCAATCAAAGAATGTAACATCGTAGCTTCTGCATTTGCAATCGACCATTGGATTGGTGATGAACAGGCAGGATTCTTTGATAATTCAGTCTTTGACGGCGTTGAAGTTATGAACGCAAAATACTCAGAGTTTTCGACCCTGCTGAAAATGAGCTTTGATGTTGCTCGCGCGCAGTTTGATGACTCGTCCATTGATTTACTCCACATTGATGGATTTCATAGTTATGAAAGTGTACGTAATGACTTTGAGTCATGGCTACCCAAAATGGATAAGAATGGAATTGTCCTGCTACACGACATTCATGTTCGAAGAAATTCATTTGGTGTCTATAAGTTTTGGGGAGAAGTAAAATCAAGGTTCAAAACTATTGAATTTGTCGGTTCGCATGGTTTAGGTGTCGTTTTTCTGGGAGAAATACCAAAGGGTAAACTTGCACAACTGTTTGAAATAGCAAACAGCGGAAATCTCTCACAAATTCAGGGAACTTTTGGGACAATTTCCGATGATGTCATTCAAGGTTCGCGAGTTGGCGAAATCAATTCCGCAGTAGCAGAGCGCGATAGTGCAGTAGCAGAGCGCGATAGTGCAGTAGCAGAGCGCGATAGTGCAGTAGCAGAGCGCGATAGTGCAGTAGCAGAGCGCGATAGTGCAGTAGCAGAGCGCAGTGCAATTTTGAACTCAACTATTTGGGGCATTTTTTCACCCTATAGAAAAATGTTAAGCCTATTTCGTAGAATTTAAGGGAGTCTTCCCTCAGAGAACCTCTCAGCAAGTGTTGGAGCAATTTTATCTTTGTCGGAAATCTTCAGTAATTTCAAATCCATACCCCAATTGATTCCAATTTTTTCATCAACTGGGTTTATTTCAAATTCGTCTGTCGGTGAATAAGGAGTGGATACCAAATAGGCAACTACAGTATTCTCTTCTATTGCCAAAAAGGCGTGGCCCAATCCCTCGCTAATAAAAACCGCTTTTCCTGAATCACCCTTTAACTCAACTTCAATCCACTGACCAAAAGTTTTTGAATCTGGGCGGATGTCCACAATGACATCTTGAATTGATCCCGATACACAAGTAATCCACTTTGCCTGCCCTCGTGGAGCGATGCTGTAATGAATTCCCCTCAGAGTCCCTGCTGACGAGAGTGAAATGTTTGCTTGCTCAATCCCAAACTCCCGGCCTGTAGCAGCCTTTACATCTTCAGACTTAAACCACTCACGAAAGAATCCGCGACCATCACTCCACACAGGTGACTCCGCAAGCCAAGCGCCATCAATGCCCAGTGGTGTTAATTTCATGTTTCTATTCTTCCGCTTTCACTGCTGAAATGATGGCAGGCATTACTTCAGCGAGCGCGATTTGCCAATTTCTCATCGGTTTAACGGAGGAATTTACCCAAACATCATGACTAAGAACTGAATATGAGGGGCGCTTAGCAGGTCGCGGATACTCACTTGATAAAACTGGCTTCACGCGAGCAACATCTGCCCCAGCAAGTTTAAAAATCTCTTGCGCAAATTCAAACCATGTTGCCTGCCCAGAATTAGTCCCGTGGTAAATACCCGCTGGAGAAGTCGACAGCTCTAACTCAACTAACTGATTTGCTAGATCTGATGCCGAAGTCGGCTGTCCAACTTGATCGTTTACTACGCTGACTTCACCATCACTCTTGAGTGCCAGTTTGGTCATGGTCTTTGCAAAGTTTTTTCCCCAAGGGCTGTAAAGCCATGCGGTACGTACAACAAAAGAGCCTTCCGGATAGCCCGCCAAAACTCGACTCTCACCTTCGGCCTTTGTTCGGCCGTAGGCAGATTGGGGACTGATTTCATCTTCAACCTGCCAAGGGGATTGGCTTTCCCCAGAAAAGACATAATCAGTTGAAATATGAATCAACTTCGAATTGCACAGCTTCGCAGCCAACGCAATATTTTCTGGCCCATCACTATTCACTCTAGACGCATCTAACTCGTGGCTTTCCGCCCCATCCACATCTGTCCAGGCTGCACAATTGATAATCACTGTGGGTGACAATTTTTCAATAGCTTCACTAACTTTTGAGCTTTGCGTTATATCTAAATCCTTAGAACTCCATGCATTAAATGCCATCCCAATTTTGCCCAATTCTTGTGAGACAGCAATACCCAATTGCCCTGAACCACCTGTAATCAACCAAGACATCTACAGATCAACGTCTCTTAAGTGGCTTCCACCACGCTTCATTGTCGCGGTACCACTGGATTGTCTCTCTTAGTCCATCTTCAAACTTGACCTGCGGCTCATATCCAAGTTCTCGGTTTATCTTGCTCCAATCAACACTGTATCGAAAATCGTGACCTTTTCGATCTTCAACATACTCGATTGAAGATCCGTCAGCACCCATAGCATCAAGAATTAAACTAGTAATCTCATTATTGGTTAGCTCACGTCCTCCGCCAATGTTGTAAACTTCACCGGATCGTCCATTCATTAACACTGAATAGATTCCACGACAGTGGTCATCGACATGAAGCCAGTCTCGAACATTCTCACCAGTTCCATACACGGGAATCTTTTTACCTTCAATTAAATTTGTAATAAACAGAGGAATCAGCTTCTCTGGGAAATGATGCGTGCCATAGTTGTTGCTGCAGCGCGTAATCACAACATCCATACCGTGGGTCCTGTTGTATGAACGTGCCAATAGCTCACCGCTTGCCTTGCTTGCCGAATAGGGAGAATTAGGTTGAAGAGGCCACTCCTCAGTCCAGGAACCTTCATTAATTGATCCGTAGACTTCATCAGTTGACACCTGTAAGAATCGAATTCTCCTTCCTAAGGCTTTAATTGCGTCCAATAGAACCTGTACACCAACGATGTTCGTTTGAACGAAGTCAGCAGCTCCCGTAATGGAGCGATCAACGTGTGACTCGGCAGCGAAATTTATAACAAAATCAATATTCTTTAGCAGATTTAGAACTAACAAGGAATCACAAATATCGCCTTTAACAAATTGAAATTGAGGATTGCTCTTAACAAGTTCAATATTTGAGAGAACTCCAGCATAAGTAACTTTATCTAAAACAGTAACTGTTTTAATCTCGTGAAAAGCACCTTTGGCGATTTGTCGAACGAAGTTAGAACCTACAAAACCAATCCCGCCAGTGATTAAAACGTTCAAGAAAAATCTCCTGTGAGAGTTGCAAGGTATCTGGAATAAACTTCATCTTTGTATGTTTCTGCAAGTTCAAATAGTTGTGACTTGGAGATCCAATCGTTTCTATACGCGATCTCTTCTAGGCATGCGATTTTAATTCCTTGCCGCGCTTCCAAAACTCGCACGTAAGATGAGGCATCGTGCAGAGAGTCAAAAGTTCCTGTATCCAGCCAAGCGGTTCCTCTAGGAAGTATGTCTACATTTAATTTTCCTCGGTTCAGATAAACTTCGTTTACGCTTGTAATTTCAAGTTCACCGCGTGAACTCGGCTTCACAGATCTTGCTATTTCGCTTACTTCTTCATCGTAAAAGTACAAACCAGGAATCGCATAACTCGATTTAGGTGACTTTGGTTTTTCTTCAACCGAGATTACCTGACCGCTATTATTGAATTCAACAATTCCATATCTTGACGGGTCTGCAACACGAGTTGCAAATATCTGAGCACCTTCAACGTTTCTGAATTTACCCAATTGTGAGCCAAGGCCGGTGCCATGGAATAAATTGTCTCCAAGAATCAATGCGCATTTTTGACCATTGATGTGATTTTCTGCAATAACAAATGCTTGAGCTAAACCATCTGGCGAACTTTGCGTAAGATAAGTAAACGATATCCCTAGATGGGATCCGTCACCTAGCAGACGGCGAAAATTGGGAGCATCAAAAGGTGTTGTTATGACGACGATATCTCTAATTCCCGCCGACATCAGTGTTGCAATGGGATAGTGGATTAGCGGTTTGTCAAAGACCGGAAGTAGCTGTTTGCTTACACCTTTAGTTAACGGCCAAAGGCGCGTGCCTGCCCCGCCTGCCAGAACAATGCCGATCACGAGGGAAGTATAGGATGTTTTACAACGTGTGAGGCTAATTCGTGCCTTTAAAGAAGTTAACGGGATGCATATACGCAGAAGGCCGGTCCATTAACGTGATCCGGCATATCAAAAGTTATCTCGATTTCTTTGTAACCAAGACTAGATAATGCATGTAAGAAATCTTCACGATAAATCCAATTAGCACTTAACCCTGGGCCCCCACAAAAGCCGTTCCATCCCAACGCCTCATTGTATTTGTACTTGACCACGCGTATATTGGATAAAATTGCCCCAGAAATTACTTCGTTTTCAGATGTATTCCATTTTAAGTCCATACTTTGGCGCAAACCACTGTTCCATTTGGATAAATCTGGTTCAAAATAGTGTGTCCAAAAAAAGATTCGGTCTGAAATTCGTGAAAGTGACTCCAACAATTGGACTGGGTTTTCCATATGGTACAGAACTCCCACCGCAACAATTAGATCATAACTTTCTTTTTCGTTAAGTTGCATAAAGTCACCATAAAGAAATTCTACTTTATCTAGGCTCAATAAATTCTTCACAATTAAGCACTTTAAAAAAGCATTACGGTTAGCCTCAATAGCAACAATCTTCTTAGCCTTACTGTTTAGCATAAAAGAATGACCACCCTCTAGCGGTCCTAATTCCAAGATCTTGAACTGACTGATATCAGGGATATATTCATACATCTGCTTTATTCTTGCATCATCAAATAATTGATGTGGGCCAGGGCCTGCAATTCCCAATTGAGAAGGTAGGGTCGAACTCCATTCATCCTTGAAAATACTTAGGGCATTAATTGGATTTGGTGCTAGTTTGAGGTATTCAACTAGGTGGGTATCCGTTTTTTTCCAGGCTGAGCCACTTTCAATGTTTGACAGTTTTGTTCTTAATACCTGAAGCTCAGCAAATAAATGTCTTGCCTCTCTTCCAGTAATACGATTGCGGATTTTCACGAAAATTTCTTTGAAGGTAAGCCCCTGCAGATGAATTTTCATAATTTCACGCATGAGGTTTCTATTGTTTTCACGGTCATATAATGCCACAGACAATCAAAACAACCGATCATGAGGTTACAATTGACCATTCAGATTTAGTCTTAAGGAAATCATTGGGCTTAGGAGAAATACGATGTCAAGGAGACGCCATGGACGCTTTTTCCCAATCTAGGCACGAATTTTTCTCAAAGCACGTGAGCAAATATGAAAAAGGCATTGAGATAGGTCCTTCGTATCGACCGACATTTCCGAAAAAGGATGAATGGAATATCTTCATTGTAGACACAATGGATAAACAGGATTTAATAAAGAAGTATCAAGATGATGAGAATATAACTAATTCTATGATTGACTCAATTGAGGATGTTGATCTCGTCTGGAATGGTTCGTCAGACTTGAAAGCTTCTATGACGACCGAGGTTGATTTTGTTATCGCGTGTCACGTAATTGAGCACCAAGTTTGTCTGATTACATTTCTTAACATGACAGAGAGACTTACATCTGAAGCGGGATTGCTTTTCCTTGCAATACCCCATCGAGAACTCATGTTTGACTACTACAGGAATGAAAGTACTATATCAGATGCACTCTCTGCATACTTTTTCACGGATGCGCATAATCTTCGAATGCGACTCGATGAAATTCTCCTTACGGCACTCCTAGAGAATAGGAATTCCTGGGATTCAGAATTTTCGAAAATGAGTGCGCTGAATAATAAGCATCCTCGAAAAATCAATACCGGAGAACAATTAATTGAATTGTTAAAAAACACCATAAACAGTCCAAATGAAGCGTCCTACGTTGACCGACATCGATGGGTCTTTAGTCCTGATACCTTCTCCATATTAATTCAACAACTTTTTGATTTGGGCCTTTCCAGTTGGAAAGTTTCAGATATCACACTTGGAGTTGACTGCGAATTCTTGGTTGTTCTCAAGAAATGAAATACTCACAAGTGAAGAACTTTAAACATTTGCTGCGCTGGTCCATTTATCTGGTAATGGTTATGGTTTCACTGCCCGTTGTAGGTGACTTACTCAGTGGAATGGACGGCCTTAAGCTCTTAGTTTTAGCCATGGTTACTCTTCTTGTTACAGCAACGGTTTTGCGAAATGAAATTACAAGTGGGTCGTTTCTAAAGATCGTTTTGGTACTTTTGGCAATTTTTGGCTTGTTTAGAAGTTTTGTTTTACCAATCCAGCGTGGGGATATAAGTAAAGGGGTATCGAATGCAGCTTTTTTTGGGACATCACCCAAAAACGCTACCCTAATATCGTTATTGATTGTGGTGATTCTTGTATCAACACGAATTCTCTTTGTTAAAGGAACCAATCCAGCAAAAGCACATCAGTCTGGCGTTTCCAAAAATATTGAAGTATTTGGCAAATTTTCGACCCTTCTTTTTACAATCAATTTTATAAACAATCGCTGGGTTGAGATTCAGACTCCACAAACCAATATCGATTTTGATGCTTTGAATATATCAACATGGGACTACTTTTATGCTGTGGGAAGAGTCCCTATGAAAGATTTCTGGTATCCCTACGGTGGAATGATTTTTCTCAGAAATGGTGTTCTCGGCATTATACTTTCCGCTATAGCAATTGGGACATTGATATTTTTCTTCAATCAAAAACTTATCAAATCGCAAATGCACGTCGCTTTGAAAATAGGATTCCTTGCAATCGTCCCACTTCTCGCTTTTGCAGACTGGCTAAAGTTTAGCCGATACATACTTCCCTTTGCCATATTGATTTTGTTTTTTGATAAACAATTTCGAAATCGATCAAAGGCAGTAATCGCTGTAATGCTCGGAGGTGTTTTCTTTCTTTCGGCAGAAGTTGCTTTGCTCATCTTCTTACTTTTAAGTTTTTTTCTATTTTCAGATCTGTTTTTGTCTTTTAAGAGAAATCTGTCCCTAGAATTGAAACGTTACTCTATGCCTTTTGTTGGGGCACTCATAGCGCTTGTCGCATTCGCGCAGAATGGTGCTCTTCCAAAAACAATACACATGTTGTTACATTCCGATGAAACATCACAATTAGTTACAAGTATAGATTTTGGTGCTAGACAATCTACTCCAATTTTCAGGTCTAGTTCAGTCATAATCATCATAGTGATTGCCATAACAATTTTTTATTTCCCAAAGCGGTCAGAAGCAAGACATTACATCCAAAACTTCGAATTTCGTTCTACCTTGATTATATTTTTAATGCTTCTTTACTCGCTTAATAAGGAATTGGCCCGAGGCGGCATGTTGTATGTCGCTGTTTTCGGTTTATACATGCTTTTATTGTTTGTTCCGCAAGGGTGTTTTGGGGACAAAAAGAGCCGCTCAAAACGCGTAGAAGTAATCTCTCGCAGACTTCCTCCACTAGCCCTAACTTTTTGTATTTTGTTCTCGGGGGTAACTTTTGCCTACGCACAAGCTATTTCGAATGTTGTCAAATTTCCAGGTAATTTGTGGGATAGCCGAGATGAAGTAGGGAAATTATTCCTCCATAACCAATTAAATGACCCAAAGTCATTTGATCCTGAAGTAAAGAAATTCACTTCATTGTTTGGTGACGATTCTTTTTCAGAAATTTTTGTGCTGGGCGATCGATCAACTTTTTACTGGGATTCAGATTCACCTAATTACTGGGCGATTTCCAATTGGTCAACTTCTTCTGATCAGCGAATTTTACTTGCTCAACTACAAAAGAAATCTCCCAAGTACGTCTATCTGGACTTACGACCAGTAACGCTTCAATTTGATCGAATACAACCCTTTCTCAGGTCACCTTCACTTTACAAATATGTATATGAGAATTACCAGTTTATAGAACATGGAGTTGATGGCGATTTCTTGGTGAGGAAAGACAAGTCAAACCCAATTGATAAGGCTTACTGGGCAAAGGTTTTTGGTGCAAGTGTTAACTTGGGGCTCTTGCCTTACGCTTCAAGCTTTCCAGACTATTGTTATGGTAATGTAGATTGCACTCAATATCTTTACCTTGCAAAGGGATTTATTGAACCACTCGCGATCGAGATTACCTGTAATTCAGGTCGGTATGAACTGATATTGCAAAGGAAGTTTGATAAGGTCGGAATTTACCCCTTAAACAACATTTGGTTTTGGGATAGTTCATGTCTTTTTGCCGAATCTATTGATTTTAAGGTCATTAAACGTGGAATAAGTGACGAAATGAAAAATTACTGACTATGAAAAAAACAGGAAAGAAAAAGTACAGAATTTTTCTCTCTGCTAAAGATAGTCTCCCACTGACTTTACTCATGCCATGCATCCAGGATGAAGACCTTTTTGTATTGGTTGAATCTGAACCCGATTTGGTCCTGGAATGCAGTGGAATTGCAATGGTAGAAGTGAATGAATTAAATAGAGTTCTTTCTACTAAACCACAATTCCCTTATGTCGGCATAATTGGCACCGTTGATCCAGGTAATGGAAAGGTTTTCACACTAGATAAAACCTGTCAAATCCCAAAATGCAACTGTCGCACAGCATCATATTTCATTCTTCGCGAACCAAATGATTTTAGGAGCACACTGGAGATTCTATCGACACCCAGAGACAACCATAATTCAGGAGCTGTGGCCCTGGAGTTATCAACAAACCAAAGACTCCATCCTCAAATTAAATTTGAAGATAGTTGTCAAGAGATAATTGCTGGGAAAATTGATATCGTAATTCCTACACGTTTCAGCGGTAATGAAAATGGAATGTTCTTATCGAATCTGCTGCAGTCTCTGAATTACTCTGAAGACACCCACATTAATAAAATAATTTTAGTGTACGATGTCAATTCTGTGGCGCATGTGGATCATCGTTTTCTGGAAGATCCAAAAATAGCCCTGATTCCGTATGAAAAGACGTTCAATTTCTCCGATAAAGTGAACTTAGGAGTAAAAAATTCTCTAGCAGAATATATCGTTCTTATGAACGACGATATGCGATCTTTAACTGAAGATTGGAGTTCTCGTGTTCTTGACGTGTTAAAGGATGAATCTGCAGGGATCATGGGCTGCTTGTTGCTTTATCCATCACTGAAGATTCAACATGCTGGAATTTACGTACAGAGGAATCATCTTAAGCACCTCTTTTCAGATTTAGATTATGAAAAAATTAAGTTAAAGAATTTTGCAAAGGGTTATTTAGTGACTGCCGTAACGGGTGCTTTCATGGGGGTATCTCGAAAAAATTGGGATCGTGCACTTGGATTTGATAATCTCTTTTCAATTAATTTTGGGGATGTTGATTTTTGTCTCAGGATGGGATCTCTGGGTTTGAAGATTCTCCAGAATAACCAGGTAATTTTTGAACATTTAGAATCGGCGACTAGAACCTCAGGAAATGTTTTTGCTGAGCATAAATATTTAAGGATAAGATGGCGCAATAAATTGTTAAGAGATGTTTATTTCAAAGGATTATTTTCAAATCAATTACATTTATGCCGTTCATAGAATTTAAATTGGAAGAGGGTAGCTGAGATAAAGGAGATCAATTCCTTAACTTCTTCAACAGATAGCAAACAGTGCCTGCATATCCTTTCGAGGTAACTAGATTTATCAATCTTCTTGGGACTGACGGCTTGAAAGGCTGAGGGTAGGAGGTGTGAGGCGATTCCGAATTTGTGGTTAGAGTGTTAATGAACCTAAAAAATTCTAAACCCGCATAATCCCAGCTGAATTTCTTGTGAACAAAATCATAACTTTTTGATGAAAACTTTCCAAGTAATTCGCGGTCCACCCTTAAAGACTGTAGCAGGCTATCGAGTCCTGCGATGTTATCGACTATAAAAGGCGTAGTTTCTGGATGAGCTCCCGTATCAAAAGCAATGGCCATTGTGCCAAGAGCTTGTGCCTCTACTATGGGAAGATTGAATCCTTCCCATAGAGAAGGTGAAACCAATACGTCCACTGATCGCAAAAAAGTGATTTTTTCAGAATCCGACAGATTGCGCGTAATCCTAATTCCTTGATCTCTGAAAAATTCTGAATCTTTCTCACTTCCCCGCCCTGCCACATGAACTTCGACCCCATCTATCTTGGCAAGCTCAACAGCGATTTTTGTATTCTTATAATAATTTTCACCTTCGCCAAAGCGAGAGAGCATTCCTACCCGCAATTTGTCCGAAGGATAGTAACGAGTAAAGTCTTTTTTGCCTAAATCCGGAACATGATTGCATCCGTTATAGATTACTAGAGCATCGGGACAGTCAATTTCATGCTTAATAAACTCTGAGATTGCTATAACGCCATCTGCTTCGCGATAAGCCCTCTTTTTATTCTCAATTATCTGCGATCTTTCCCGACCGTCAAATTCAAAAAGTTCGGGAGTTGGATCCCCATGTTCATAAATCAAAGTTTTCGCAAAGTGTCTGTACTCTGTTAGCACTTCAAAATAAGGAGATGTGTGTGCGCAAACAATGTCAGGGTCTAATGCTTGTATTTGATAAAGCCGTTCATCACTCTTTGATTTAATCCTCAGTACATCTACGTGTTTGAAAGTTTGATCAAACTCCTCAGCCAAAATTGTTACAGATTGGCCTAATCTTTGCAATTGCAAAGACAGTTGATAGATTACCTCGGACACACCATAGCCCTGAACCATGAACTTGGATAAAAAAACTATATTCAATTCAGTGCCTCACAGAAACTCCTATATTTACGTAGAAACAATTGACGGTCTTTTGAATTAGACTCATTCTTTGGTCTTGTACCATTTTCAATGTGAACGAGCATCCCGCAGTTTAAAACGTACGATTTTCCCCCATGTTTTGCCGATTCTAGGCAGAGTGCGATGTCCTGACATTCTGCGAGAAAGTCGGTGCTGAAAGAGCCAATATGATTGAAATGAATTCGATTAATCAACAAAAACGCCCCTGTAACGGCTGGTACTTCTATTGTGATGCCTTTGGGGAAATTAGCGTGTTCTTTTTCGCCATGGTTAGGATGGAAAGGCTGCATGAAAGTATCCCTATTTTTTGAGAAATCTACTCCTTCATGCTGAATAGTCCCATCTGGAAAATGTAGACGAACAGAAATTATAGTTTTAGTTCCCAAAGATCTTTGCGCTGAGAAGCTCGCAATAATGGACTCGGTATTTTCGGATATTAAGACGTCATTGTTCATAAAAAGTAAAGTGTCAAATTTTGAAATGCTTACTAAATCGTTGTTATTTTTAGAAAAGTTGTACTCCAAATCTTTGATTATAGTTACGCCAGAATTAACTTTAGAATAGAGTTGCTCAACTCTTGGATCGGTTGAACCCGTATCACCAATTATCAATTCTACAGGGAAGGATCTATTTGAGGATCGCTGCAATTCTTCAAATCCATGAATTACTTGTGATATCAATTCTGGCCTATTCTTGTTCAACACCAAAATTGACAAGCCAGAGTCGAAAATATGATTAGCATAGGCAACAGAGTTTTTTGATTTTTGTGCAGCTAAAGCCCTGAGATAATTCCTAGTCTCCTTATAGATTGAAATCGACATCCCTAAATCTCCCTCTCTTTCGTTCAAGGTTAATCAAAATCTTGTAGGACACATTCTCAAAAATGTTACGTCGGAATTGAATTTGGCGATATACGTTTGTATTTTCTTTTGGATGTAGAATAGCCATTAGGAGTAATTTTAATGTTCCATTTGAAGGAATTTGCTCTAATCGTGTATAATTCTCAACCGAGACCACTTGTTTGACAGGCCTATTTCCGATTCTGGAAGAAATCAGGCCCCTCAAAACGCGAATCAATAGACGTCGCCTTGGCGAAGAGAAATTCCCCCGATGAATTCGATAGATCAGCGCTGGTTCATGAAGAAAAACCACTTTTCCGATAGAAGCGCATAAGAGCAATATCCACCAATCGTGCATAATGCAATCTTTTGGTTCTCTCGATGGAATGTACTCTACGAATCTTCTATTCATGAGAAAAGTGCATCCTCGCGCATAATTCTCAAACAAGTTTTCAGAAAGTTTGAAACTATCGATCGGGGGCCACAAACTAGAGTTGTCAGATTCAATTACTCTTGAAAACACTAACGAAGGAACATCCGGATGCATAGAAATATTTCTAATTGAATCTGCGAGGTGATTTGGAAGCCAGATATCGTCCTGGTCGGCAAGAGCAACATATGGCGCATTCGCCGACTGTATCGCAAAGAAAAAATTCGCAGCTGGACCCATTCTAGGTCCCTCTAGATAAACAAGATTTCCAAAATTATTCTCAAAATCTCTTAGTATATCGACATGCTCTGATTTAGGAGAGTCGTCGCTAACAATTAGATTGATGCGAACATTCTCCTGCAAGCTTAAGCTGTTTAAAAACTCATCTAGGTACCGTTCGCCATGATAAAGGCACAGGACAACATCTACTTCCCAACATTCAGACATAAATGATGTAATGCTCTTCGCTCCTTAAGAAATTCTTCAAGTATTGATCCTATCGTCCATATAGCTACGTTCTGTAGAGACTAAATAATGTTCCCGATTGTGAGTCATCAATGGCTTTAGACCTAAAAGTCTTTCGGCTATATCTTGTGCAATTCTTATACTTGCTTTACCATCCCCCAGATTGTGCTCCCAAGAAGTACCTTTAATGTTTTGCAACTTTGAAATAGTTTGCAACACATCACTATGATCTGGCTCGAACTTGATTGAAGAGAGGCAGTCATATGTTTGCGGTCTTTCTGTGGATTTGCGCAATTGTATTGACGGTATTCCAATAACTGCTGTTTCTTCGACGACTGTACCTGAGTCTGTAAAGACTGCATTTGAGCTCACAATATATGAAAGAAATTCAAAATAGCCAACAGGATCTATCAATTTCACATTGTGAGGAATCTCTAAACCAAACTCACGGATCTTTCTTTGAGTTCTATAACCCGCGGGAAATATGACGGGAAGTTCAGCGGCAGCAAGTAACTCAAAGATGTTAGAGAGAGAACTAAAACTCTCAACATTTTCGCGCCTATGTATAGTAGCAAGATAAAACTGTCCTTCGATGCCTAAAGCAAGAGCATGCTCTTTTCCTAGAGTTTTGAACTGATTTCTCTTTGGGATGAAAAATTCATTGAGAATATCTACAATCAAATTTTGGGTGACTACGATTCTATTTTCTTGTATACCTTCTCGCACTCCCTGATCTTTATATTCCGAAAAGTAAGCATAAATTACATCCGCAATGCTATCAATGAGAATGCGATTCTTCTCTTCTGGCATTCTCCAGTCGTACGATCTCATACATCCTTCGATATGCAAGATTGGAATATTTAGTTGCGCAGCAGCGATGCAACCGATAACTGTATTTGTATCACCCAGAAAAACAGTCGCTTGTGGCTTTATTTCGATAAGAACTCTTGCGAGTTTGGAAACAATCGAAGCGGTCAGATCAGAATCAGATTCCCCTTCGATGTTGAGTTCAATATCTGGATATGGCACGTTGAGCTCACGAAAAAATACATCTTTTAGGTTAGCGGAATAATGCTGACCCGACCAAATAAACACCGTTTCATAACGTGAATCTTCCTTCATAATCTTTATGATTTTACTCGCGCGAATAACATCCGGGCGAATTCCTAATATTATTGCGACTTTAGGTTTCATCATTCCTCTTTTTCGCTCTCGACGTTACACTTTAACGTACGATACTGGAAAGTACAGAGAGGAACTACGTGAACATTTTAGTTTTGGGCGGAAATGGCATGCTCGGGCACACGGTTGCAGGTTATTTAAAGGATTTTTATGGTCAAAACATTTTAGTCACCACGAGAAGCGGGTCCCCTGGCACAATTAGATTTCGTATTGGTTTTGATGACTTAAGTGGAGTGATACAACTTGCTAGGCCTGATGTCGTTATAAATTGTATTGGAAAAATTAAACCTGAAATAGAATCAAACTCTGGCGGCACGGTTGATGCAATTAAGGTAAATAGTATCTTTCCTCATGACTTAAGAAACTTTTTTGATGGGCAAATTGTTCAGATTGCGACCGATTGTGTTTTTTCCGGCAAAACGGGAGGTTACACTAATGTTTCCCTCCATGACGCGGAGGATGTCTATGGAAAAACAAAGTCACTTGGTGAAGTCGCGGCTGAAAAGTTTTTAAACATTCGTTGTTCAATTATAGGTCGTGAACTAAATGCTAGGAAATCATTAGTCGAATGGGTCCTTGGGCAACCAGAAGGAGCAACATTGAATGGTTATATGAATCACGATTGGAACGGAATTACAACACACGCCTTTGCGTCTGTTGTAGGAGGTTTGATTCAAAATAATTTTGAACTTGTTACTGATCAGCCAATTCACCTCATACCCAAAAACAAAGTTACAAAACATCAATTGCTCAAACAAATTGCTGAAAAATTTGGCCGAACCGATTTGAATATTCTTGGTGTAGATGCTCCAATTTCAGTAAATCGAACTTTAGAAACTACTAATGAATCCTTGAACACTCAACTTTGGGAAAGTTCAGTGTTCAAGGAGGTTCCTTCTATAGAAGTTTTGCTAGAAAAATACGTGGAATGGCTAGGCAAATGAAAATCGGGAGAACCTATGAAAGGCAGCGAGTAAACAATACTTTAGGTAATCTGAAATTAGCTTTAGTGAATAGTTGAAACTGGTCTCTTTTTGGTGCAATCCTCTCTTCTTCAAACTTGTTGGAATATATAGGATTCGTGCCTTGTTCACTAATGCAAAATAGAGCTCCTCTAAAATTGCCGAGAAGTTTCCCTCTTTAGGATTGAAGGTAGAGAAAAAATCAAGTTTTATGGCCCGAAATCCATTCGTGCCATCCTCCCCAAACTTTCCAAAACAAACTTTAGTAATTTTTTGTGCAACTTTAGAATATATTACGCGTCTCCTATCAACTTCACGCATTCCATAAACATCTGAAAATCTATTTGTTTTAATGATATCAAAATCATCGTCGATGCTTTTGATAAGTCGGCTAATTTCTTGTGGTGAATTAGTTAAATCGCTGTCTGCAAAAATTACCCAGGAGAAGCCTCGATTGAGGGCTTCTTTTGCACCTAGCCAACATGCTTTTCCATAGCCTTCATTACGTTTCATTTCCAGCAGTTGCATTCCGTGAGGAATACCAAAATGGGTGATGATATCCGAACTGAGGTCACTTGAGCCATCATTAACAAAAAGAATGTTCACTCCCAAATTGCTTTCTAACAGCTTTTGCATAGTCCAACTAATGGACTTTTCTTCGTTATAAACAGGTATAACTAGGCAAATATTTGTGGGATTAACTAAAACCATGGTATACCTAATCGATGAAACAACGTGCGGACCAGAACTCGGACGTATCCAAAGCCATCCGGCAGTAACTTAAATCGTAAACTCGAATCGTTGCTCTGACGGAATTTACCGTCGATGGATGTGATTGCCCCTTTGCATAGAATAGTTTTGACCGATTGTTCTGCGAAGAAATCCCATGAAGTTCCCGACACTGCTAGTGATTCATAAAGAGCTTTATCAAACATTCGAAATGCGTAGGTTGAATCCTGTGGAAGTTTTCCTGGAAGTAGCCAGTTGAGGGAATAACTAAAAATTCTCTGAAAAATTGGAGTTCCCTTGGAATTCTCTTGGCTATAACGGTTAACGATTGCCAGATCAGCTCCTTGACGAACAGAATTAATTAATTTCGGCACTAATTCCAATTCTGCTGTTCCGTCTGGCAATGCAATAAGAATAGATTTATTATTCAGTTGTGCGATTCCAAGCCGAATAAGGCGTCCATACCCGTTTCCATCTACATCGCTTGTAAAACACGTTAGATCTAACAAATTTTCAGATTGCAGTATTTGGTATTCTTCTCGACGTAGATGTAATTCTTCAGAATTTGCAACTACTACTATCCTTGCTTCTATTGAATTCCTAATCAAAACGTAAGACAAGTCATGCAAAAATTCCTGAAAGTTCGCGGTAGGACCTACGATCGGAATTACGATCCCTAATTCTTTGCTCATCTGAAATCTTCATTCCAGATGTGCCAGAAATCCCAAGGATATCTGAAATCGTCGGATTTACTTTCTTCTAAACTCGCAGAGCTAAAGAAAAAAACCTGTGTGTTTTCTTGTAGCGTCTTAAACCCATTAGCGTACCCAGCCGGAATGTGTAGTGCCTGATTCGATTCGCTTGTCAAAACGAATTGCATCGGTTTTATTTCAGGATCTGGAGCTTCGAAGTTATGTATAGGTACAAGCCCAATTTTTATTGAGCCGGATAAGACGAAGACCAGCTTCGATTCTAATTGGTGTGCATGCCAAGATCTCACGAAACCATTTTGAAAATTAGAAACAATGTAAAATCTTTTCCAATCAGAAAATTCGAGCCCATTTAAGAATCGGACTGAGCCACGGTCATCGAAGCTAACCCCCATCGGCAGTAGTTTCGGGGTAGATGTCATTTTAACGGCCTCCAATACTCAGAAAGAGTGGGATTCTTTCTTGGTAAATATGTTCCTCGCATTTTGTCCACATTGATGTAGTTGGAATTTAGTATATTCGGAAATCTTCCGCTGAGTAAGGCTTCATGCAACTCAACAATACCGTGCTCAATTGAATACTTCGGGGAAAAGTCAGACATTTCTTTAAACAAGTTGCTGCTAACTGAATAATTACGTGAGTCTTGAAATGAAGTTTCGGTTCTAACGATTTCAACATCTGGTACAACATGACTTATTCTTTCGGCTAGACCAACTATCGAAATATTCTCGCAATGTAGGTTGAATGTCCCATGAATTCCGGCATTGAGTGCAGAAACTATGGCCCTACCAACATCTCGAACATGGAGCAGGGGGCGAAATTGTTCGCCTCCGAACACGGTAAGCTGTTTCGAATACACAGCTCTAATTACGAGAACATTCAAGACCAGGTCAGCCCTGAGTCTCGCGTGCGCATCACTGATTCCAAACAGGGTTCCAAGTCTCAGAATAAGATTTGGTTTTCCAATACTTAGAAGTCCTTCCTCTGATCGTAATTTAGTTTGCGCGTAAATGGAAAGAGGGTTGGTTGGACTGTCTTCATCCAAAAGCCCATCTTGAGCGCCGTAAACTGAACATGTCGACATGAAAACAAATTCGCCATCGAACTCCCTTCTAAATCGAAGAGGGGCCTCTGTGTTAACCTCTTTAGTTAGATTCTCATCAAGTGCACATAATGGATCTCCAACAAGGGCCGCAAGCCAAATTACCACTTCATAATCTCTGGATATTGCTAACAGATCTGACGTATCAGAGATATTTCCAAGAAAGAATTTAACTGGCTTAAGGAAACGATCTTCATACAGTAGGAGGTCAAAAACCCCCACTTCGTGACCACTTTGGATCAACTCATCAACTAAATAACCGCCAACGTAACCGCCACCACCAACTACAAGTACTTTTGACAATTCAGCTCCTATTCAAAAACACATTCTAGCTACGCAACAGTCATGGGCCTGGCTAAAGAACTGTCAATGGCAGAAAATCCTGACACTCAACAGTCAAAATTCATTGACCACTTCGGCCCTATAAATCCCGAAAGAAAATCACCGCCTCCTATATATATGGTACGCTCCTTGGCTCGAAACTTTATAAAAGGAGTCTCTCAAGAGATTCTGAATTTGTTTTCTCCCCGACTGATAAACCGGATTAAAGGGGTTACCCTCGGCAAAATACGGCCCGACAGTGACGTACGAAGGGATGTTGCTAAGGCAGGTTATATAGCGATCCATTTGTTTCGTGTTTTCGATGCCGATTATAAAGTGCTTAGTGCATGCAAATTTGAATTTATCTGTGTCTAAGAAGTAGCCATACCCAAGGTCATCAATGCCTCCCAACCTCGCAACTATTATCTTGTGATCTCGAATAGAATTTGCAGAAAAACTTTCTAACAACTCGATCTCGGGAGGGATAAAGGTTGCTGGATGCAATAAATTATCGATCGACTGCAATTTGTGAAGCGGAATTCTAGTGCCGTGTACCGACGAAGCTGTAAAAATTGTTAAAATCAGAAATGATATCAACGATACAATTTTTAAATCGGAAGTACGATCGCGAGAGTTTGAGGATAATCTAGAAATCATGAGATCGCTGATGCAAGCTATATTCAGCAAAATGCTGAGACTTAATATTTGCAAATGATGACCCCACAATAAACTCGTTCCCAGGAAGGCCAGAATTACAAAATTTGTTGCTAAAGTGAAATAATGTAAATTCCTCAAAAGTTCTCGGTTTTTTATACATAAGGTGACTAAAACAATAAATTCAATGATAAAAATCCAACCACTGTTGTTGGTTAAGTTATTCCAAATTTCTAAGTGGCCCAACAAACCAATAGGCAAACCGTAAGTCTCTTGAGCTATCTTTGCATAATTGAAATTGTCACCGATACATTCTAGGTATCCAAGAAATTCTCCCCTGTAAGCCATGATTCCGAAAAAGAGAACAAGGCTTGAAATGAATCCCAAGAAGAATTTCGTAAGATCATCAAAATTAACTCTTGCCTGTCTTTTAAAGATCAAATAGAGTACTACCGGAGAAAAAATAATAAACCCAAATTTGAATGTTATCATCAAGAAAAGTGCAATACCTGCAAGCACAAACTTCGAATTGAGCACAAAGTGTGATGCAACTAAAAACAAAAGAATTGCAGCTATTTGTGTTCGAAACGATTCATAGTAAAAACCAGTTAATGTTAATGTGAACATCATGCTTGCAACTAAGGCTACGTATTGGTTACATTGGAATTTGCGCAATAAACTGTAGGCAATTGGAGCACTCGCTAGGATAAGTAGGCCGTCTAATATGAACGGCCCACGAATTCCAAACCACTTTAGTGCGATGGCGGCCGAGTAAAAAAAACCTGGATCCTTTACTTCAAAAGTTTCTGCATAAAGTTTGTAGCCTTTGCTGACTAGTCCTGCGACGGTCAAAAAGGTACCCATATCCCCTTGTTGTGTTATTCGTACAGTTAACATTGCGACCAGGAATCCAAAAAGTGAAAGAAGAACTATGGTTTTTCTTTGCGAGATTTTAGCTTCGAGCACTTTGACCCCCAATTTAAGGTCCTATGTTACTGCAATCTTGCTCCTCGGCTTGGCTACTAAGCAGATTGCATCTCCGGCGATTTTGACTTTAACAGATTTTTTTTATTCCTTTGTCTTCTGTGCACGAGTAATCAAGTGAATATAAGACTTTGATCTAGCAGCCGTTTTGAGAGGTATTGCCAGGCTTCGTTTGTGATATCGGGTTTCTCAAATAACTACAAAATTCTTTCAACAACCTTCACATTCAAGTTAGACCGGTTAGGTGCTTAAACTTTTTCATCAAAACGGTTTTAAAGAAATCTCACATTTCATGAGAGTGCAACTTTATCCGCTAGATACCTTCCGAAAGGAATTGAACTTGTCCATCCAGGCGAGACTGCATTAAGAACGTGCGTGGCGTTTGACTGACTGGTCACTATGAAATCCTGTTCAAGTTTCCCAGATGGCAGGTGCACCAACTGCGCTCGAATGCCTGGTGGCTTTCGATGCCAATCCCTTACATCTATAACTGAGGGAACAAGTTGTGTTGATTCTTTTATCAACAATTTTTGAATGATTTTTGGCCACTCATTCTTTAACATTGTTCCAAAGTCATGAGAGTCTTTTGTAATCAAGGATCTCATCCCTCTTATGGCCTGGGCAATATCGGAACCCGACCAGCCTTGAGTCACTGAATATTGTTCACGGCCCAAAATTGGGATGGCGGTTGGACCGATCTTTACTTTTCCATCAATAGTAAGTGTGAAATGAACTCCAAGGAAGGGATTAATTGGATGTGGGACTGGATAAACAAGTCGCTGAAGTGGGAGATTTCTATAACTAGTTGCTCGATAAACACCCATAAATGGCAACATCGCATAATCAGTACCCACACCGACTGATCTTGAAATCTTGTCAGCTTGTGCGCCAGCAGCATTAACCAGGTGTTTAAAAGTAAATTGATCACTTGAATCTCGAATTTCGCCAGCAGATTGAACGAGTTTAACTCTAGAACCGAAATGAATTGCACCACCAAGAGAAATGTATTCATCTCGCATAGCTTTCACTATTGCTTTCGAATCTGATATGCCAGTATTTGGGGACCACATGAATCGGTTATGAGTGACTGCAAGCGGTTCGAAGTCTTTTAACTTTTCTTCAGGGTGAATTTCCAGCTCAACGCCGTTGGCTATACCCCTTTCGAAGAGAATATTCAGCCGAGAGTCTTCATCTTCGTTTCGAGCGACAACAACTTTTCCGACGTCATTAACAGGAATTCCATATTTCTTTGCCAATTTTCTAAGCTCAAAATTTCCATCACGACAAAATTTAGCTTTAAGTGAATCTGGTGAGTAATAGAAGCCTGCATGAACAACGCCTGAATTGCGACCACTTGCATGAAAGCCTATATCTTTTTCCTTGTCTGCGATTATCACCTTGATGCTTGGGCGACTTTGCAGAAGGGCAATTCCGGTTGAAAGACCAACAACACCGGCTCCGATAACTAGAACGTCACATTTATTGGGCATACCTTAATCTATTCCGTATCTCCGTGGAGTTCAAGAGTGAAGCCCAAATATGGATAATCTGATTGGAAAGCACTGCTAGGTGTCGTGCAATGCACCGCAATATTCCCCAAATCTCAGTCGATATCTGCTGTTGTAAACCATTCAACTTCACTTCCATGCGCTGCATTTAGAACCTTGCTTAGCATGAGAGTATTGTTGAGAATAGAAACTTGGTATGAGGGTAGTTGGCAGGATATGTATGCAAAAAAGTTTCACTAGATTCTCTATTGCTTAATTCTAAAAGTACGCTTTTTACTGAGGTCCATCTAGTTTCAGAGGCACTTCAAACGTTTGGTATTCAAGACACATGGCTAAAGTTTTGAGAAACTTTCTGATTTCTAGATGTTAACCTGTATATTTCTTGTTTAATCCAAAAAAATCTGAAATTAATTGATTAACCCTCCATGTAAATCTGCCTCTCTCAGTTAACTCGACTTGACTATTATTAATAACTAAATTTCCAAGAGAAATTTGTTCGTTAACTCTTCTCCTAATCTCACCACCTGACGGTGAGAAAAATTGACTTGCTTCAATTTCTAGTTCTGGGAGAGATAGTGATCGTTCTGACTCCATAGTTTGATTTAACATCCAAACGGAAAATGATCTATCAAGATTTAGAGGCACAGTAGCTAGGAAGGAAAAAACGATTAGTGACGAGATCAAACCATAGAGAATCGATTTCTCTTCAATCATGCTTTTTCCATCTCTGCCGAAAAAACTTACACAGCATGTGAGAAATATTGCAAAAATCAGTGTGAAAATACTTGACAGGAAGCAAACATAGAAAAATATCTGAACATAGTGGTGTATAAATTTTGCGGCAAACAAGCCGGCGCAGATTGGTAATAGCAGAAAAATCAGAATTTTTAGTGCTCTTCGCATCTTCATTTCTTTCACGCCCGAAGGCTACACCAAACAATCCCAGACTTTAGGGGAAACCCTTACTTCCCATATCCAACTAACGCTACTTTTGAGTCGTGAGAGCACGATCAAAGTGAACCAACGATTCTTGTCAGGTTATTTCGAGCCTCATTAGAACTCCAGGCAATCGGTAAAAGAGTGTTCGTCCACAACGTTGCTTCAAATGAATTTATAAAAAATAGATAGCCCCTAGCGCATTGAGCAGCATTTTCTAACACAATTCCTAGATCCTTGTGGAATATCCTGTAAAACGATTTTTACTAGGCGATGCTTAGCTCTTGAATTTGATACTCTTTTGTCAATGAAACTTAAGGAATTTAAACAACTAAAATCAAATAAGGACCAAGGTTACATTAACTTCCTTTCTTATCTCCATGAACAAGGTCCCTTGAGGCGAGCTGGCCTAATGGCACTTTTGTACCTTTCGTTTATGGAATTGATTGGCATCATTCCATTTCTTTCGGGTTTATCGAAGTCAATTCAAGGACTACTGCTTGGATTTGTGGTTGAAAATGAAGCATCTAATTCAAAGGGCAGCGAGAGCGTTAATCACCAAGCCTCCCTAGTCTCTGCTCGCATAAGTTCAGATTCAGTATTAATCAAAGTATACGATTACATAATTATAGGAAGTGGGCCAGGGGCTGCAATTGCGGCAAAGAAAATAGATTCTGCATCTAACATTTTGGTCATTGAACAGGGCGGTTTGCCTAAAACTCCACCTTCTAGGCATCACACCCTTGAACATGTTAGAAATGACTTCTTCAAAGGTGGACAGGAAATTGCAATCAGTCCTTGGTTTCCCCAATTCGCACAAGCGGCTGTCTTGGGTGGTGGATCTGAAGTAAATTCAGGGCTTTATCATGATCTTCCAGAATATTTGATTAACAATTTCGTCAGTGTCACAGGAATTTCTCGAGAAAGATTCATTAACTCCCAAGATCAAGTAAGAAATCTTCTTCAGATTTCCCAAATGAATGTATGTTCCGGTGACTCTCCGATCGCGAGAGGAGCTCTAGCTCTAGGTTTTGAGTTTAAGAATGTTCCACGTTGGAGAACATATACAGAGACTTTTGAGTTTATCCAGCATGGAATGATTGATGTGGTTTGGAATCATATTACACAACAGAGTAATTTTCATTTTCAGCTGAATACTCGAGTAAATGAAGTTGATGCTGGAAGATCTGATCGAATAATAGTCTCATGCACTGACTCCGCTGGATCGACTGTTGAGTACTTTACTAGGAATCTAATAGTTGCAGCGGGCGCAATTCAAACACCGCGATTACTCGCCCAGAGTGGGCTTGTACCTTGGAAATCGACTAATTTTCAGTGGCATCCAATGATTCGAACAATTATCAAAACATCACATACTGATTTAGGGTTGCATGATGTTGATCCGTTCCAAGCTTGGACTGCAGATAGAAAATTTAAGTTCGGATCCGCAGTGAGCACCCCTGGCTTGTTAGCCATGAATTTAGGAAGAAAACCTGAGGCTGATGAGTTACCTCTACTTCGATCCGTATATGGTTCATTTGTAAGTAGTGGTCGAGGTGGATTAATTCCTCACACTAGTTTTCCTTATTTTTTTCCAAGCGTTCAGGATAGAGAAAACCTTCAGGAAGTTCGCACACTGCTCGAAAAATTGATTGACTCCAGTGGGGCTTCCTTTGCAAATCCCGATCAAAAAATGAAAAAGGGAGTATCAACTGTGCACATCTTTGGAACGCTACCGATTAACAGTGATGTCTTCCTGGAGGGCACATCTCGTTTGAAGTCTGATCCGCGCATACAAGTAAGTGATGGATCGCTACTACCATTTGGCCCAGGTGTAAATCCCCAAGGAGTCATTATGTCATTGTGTAACGCTGTCATAACAGGATAAGGATATGTCAATGAAAATCTGGCTAAGCGCAATACGGGTTCGTCAGTGGAATAAACAAGCTCTGATAATCCTCCCATTCATTGCGCTTGGTGACGAAGTCCAAGTGCTGGACTTAGGGCGGCTTATTGTGATCGCAATTGCCTTTTCGTTAGTTGCTTCCTCAATCTATATTTTTAACGACATTCAAGACTTAGCTGCTGACAAATTGGACGCAATTAAATCAAAGCGACCCTTCGCCGCTGGCGCAATCAGCACACAGAAAGGTAAGTTCGTCGGCGTAATTCTGCTCATCACAGGTTTTCTAGTGATGTTTCAAATAGTTGGGCAGAACAAGCAACAAGTATTAGCACTCTTCAGTATCTACTTCTTATCTAATTTGCTCTACAGTCGATTTAACCTAAAAGAGATACGGATCGTTGGGTTAATGATCGTTGGGCTAGGATTTGCGATTCGATTTTCAATAGGAACTTTTGTGCTTGATTTAGAATTCTCTACTTGGGCGTTTGTCTTGATACTTCAGTTGACCATGTTTATGTTATCAGGCAAGAGGTTTCAAACTGCCTTGAGAAATTCCTCCACTCACACTCAAGAAGCGGGACAGCAGTTTTGGCTGCTTTCAATGGTGATCTTTGCTGCTTTCTTTGCGGCGACATATTCAGGTTTTATTACAGATCCTGAAGTGGTAGCCGTGTGGGGAAAAGAGGCCTTGATTATCTCCACGCTCCCTCTTGGGCTTGGCTTAGTAAGATTCGTTGAATTAGTAAATCATCCGGAAAAATATCTCGAAAGTGATGCGACGGAAAGCATGACGAAAGATTACCTGTTGCTGTTCTTAGTTGCAGTTTTCGCGGCCATTCTTTTTGTTGGGCGAATTAATGTCTAAGGGAGAAGTTGCACTCGTTACAGGCGGATCAGGATATCTTGGAACGATACTAGTAAAGAGGTTAATTTTAGAGAATTATTCGGTTCGAGTTCTAGATTTGAATTATCCGGAAAATCCAGAACCCTCGGTGGAGTACATCGTAGGAGATATTTGCAGTTTAGATGCCTGTTTGGGTGCAACTGATGGAGTTAAGGTTGTATTCCACAATGTGGCACAAGTGCCTTTGGCAAACAACTCTAAGAAGTTTGTTGACGTGAACATTGGTGGCACAAAGAATATTTGTGAAGCAAGTAAACGAAATGGTGTTCAGAATTTCGTTTACACATCGTCTTCGGCTGTTTATGGTATTCCTTTTAGATTACCCGTCATGAATGAAGATCCAAAAATTCCCGTAGAAGATTACGGTAGAGCTAAACTCCAAGGAGAAGTGATCTGTAAGAATCTAACCAATTGCGGAATTCAAGTAAAAATCATCAGACCCCGCACGATTTTAGGTTTAGGTCGACTAGGTATATTTGGAATTCTTTTTGGATGGGTTAGTAGGGGCATTAACATATACACGCTTGGTAAAGGTGATGGTCCTTATCAGTTTATTCACGCTGAAGATCTTGCTGAAGGAATTACAAGGGCATCTAAATTGAAAGGTGACTTCGAGTTTAATCTTGGCGCTATTGAATTTGGAACATTTAAAGAGGACTTACAGAAACTTTGCGATTTTTCAAATACCAGTAGCCGTGTTATTGCGTTAAGCGATTGGCTCGTGAGGCCCTTACTTAAAATGTTGAGCTACGTAAGATTTCTGCCCTTTGCATCTTATCAACTTAAGCTTTATTCAAGACCTATGTATTTTCAATCTACAGAGGATTGGAAAAAGCTTGGCTATACTCCTAAGTACTCAAATTCTGAAATGTTAATTGAGTCGTATAGACATTATCTCCAAAGTTCTAATTCGCATGTCAAAGTTAGAGTATCTCACCACCAGAAAACCCCGAAGGGATTTTCGCTGTCTGCTATTGGTCTTATACTTAAGGTAGTCAGTAAAATTCAAAACATAAGATCCAGAAAGCTAAATTAATCTAGTATCACCGATCCTGCCGGAGTACTTAAATGCAGAGCAACAATTCCATACTCTCCTTCATTTGCTGATGGATCAATGAAATCAACTGCAGCACCGTTTAATCCACCAAGGATCTCTGTCTTAAACCAAGAATCTGACAAGTGATCAGTATCTGCGATCGTAATCGTCTCAATCGCAGCCACTTCTATTCCATCGTGTGATGGGTGATTTGTGATTAGCCAGCTTCCGCCTTCTTGTGCCTTCTTACTAACAGCCTTGCCCCAAGGGGTTTGCTCTGTTGCTGGGTGATCGAGTGGGCAGACAACATCAATGTACCGGCCGTTTTGAAGAGGCAGTGTGAAGTTGCGCGTGCCAAGTTGAGCGCCTGTATTCGCTAACCTTCTTCCATGACCGCAGACACTCGATTTGAAATTGGCATTATTGGTGCCGGAATCATGGGTGAGGCGCTTTTAGTGGCCATTTCTACAGGTGGAGTAAGCGCCGCCAATATTGCGATTTCAGATAAGCGCGAAGAGAGAACGTCAGAACTTTCACAGAAATATGGATGCGCTGTTCTGTCAGTGGAAGATATTTCGATACAAGTCAAGAACATTCTCCTCGTCGTTAAACCACAAGATATGGATGCCCTGCTTGAGGGAATTGGCAAAAAGATTTCATCAGGGCAGAGAGTCATATCTTTTGCTGCCGGCAAGAAAACCTCTCTGATTGAGAAGTACTTGAGTGAAGGCGTTGCTGTGCTGCGGGTAATGCCAAATACTCCGATGTCAGTAGGGG
>Ga0315902_10002760_pt1 | contig 26936 bp, 22 predicted proteins | sample LakEriMetagenome_9_FD_203523 | JGI IMG/M metagenome (GOLD analysis project Ga0315902, IMG submission 203523) | Freshwater fungal communities from buoy surface, Lake Erie, Ohio, United States - Buoy 12 MA117 | ecosystem: Environmental > Aquatic > Freshwater > Lake > Lake biofilm | place: USA...
GCAGAGAAAAAAGGAAAGAAGAACATCGCAGAGTTCAACTCTGCGAATTACTCTGCGTTCTTCTTTCTCAGCGCCAAATCATCTAAAAAGATTTCAATAATTTTTTAAACTCCGAACGATCTTTTTAACGATCGTCGGCCCTTGGTAGATGAAACCGGTCCATACCTGGATCAAAACGGCACCGGAATTCCTCTTTTCTAAAGCATCTTTCCCTGTAAAAATTCCACCGCTTCCAATAATGGGAATACCTGCATTCGTTTTTTCAATCAGACTTTTCAAAATCTGATTGCTGCGATTAAAAAGGGGTTTACCACTCAGGCCTCCGGCACCAATTGATTCAAGAGTCGTTTGATTCGTCAACAGTCCTTCCCGATTGATAGTTGTGTTGGAAACAACCAGGCCGTCCAGCTTGATTTCTAAACACAGATCTGCAATATCCTGAAGTTGTTCTTCCGTTAAGTCGGGTGCAATTTTTAATAAAAGAGGCTTGGCTTTATCGCGACGCTGGTTGAGCATCTGGAGATAGGTGAGAATTTTTCGAAGACTTTCTTTTTCCTGCAGTTCGCGAAGACCGGGAGTATTTGGACTGCTCACATTGACTACAAAATAATCAACCAGGTGAAAGAGTTTTTCAAAACAGATTTCATAATCCCTGAAAGCATTTTCATTCGGGGTCTGTTTATTCTTGCCGATATTTCCTCCGATAATGAATGAAGAGCGGGGGTTCTTCTTTCTCCATGCTGTCAAACGTTTTGCAATGGCATCCACACCGTCATTATTAAATCCCATCCGGTTGATCAAGGCCCGATCTTTCGGCAATCGGAAGAGGCGTGGTTTTTCATTTCCATTCTGAGGTAAAGGAGTTACAGTACCTATTTCAACAAATCCGAAACCCATGGTTTCAAGCTCCCGCAGATAAAGTGCATTTTTATCAAAACCTGCACCTAGACCAACCGGATTTTTAAAGGTTAAGCCCATTGCTTTGACTGCCTGTGAGGTGCCTGGATTAAAGAGGCGCAAGAAAAGCTTTTGAATGGAAGGAAGGTTGCAAAGAGAACGAAACAGATTCATCGAAAAATAATGAACCTTTTCTGCGTCAAACAGAAAGAGCAGTGACCGGATTATCTTGTACATACCGGATGCGAAGATACTTCGATTCGCTATCTTTTCTTTTCCTCGCATTTCCTGTAACTTTGAATAGACGGTTGCTCATTATCAATTTCATTCCACTTTATGCGAGAAGCTTATATCGTTGCCGGATACCGGACAGCTGTAACCAAAGCGAAAAAGGGCGGATTCCGATTCACAAGGCCCGATGACCTGGCAGTCACTGTAATTAAAGGGCTCCTGGCCTCAGTACCCTCGCTTGATCCGGTACGGGTGGATGACTTGATTGTTGGAAATGCGGTACCGGAGGCGGAGCAGGGTTTGCAGGTAGGAAGAATCATTGCAGCACGAGCTCTGGGGATAGAAGTTCCGGGAATGGTGATCAATCGTTATTGCGCGAGTGGTTTGGAAGCCATTGCGATCGCAACAGCTAAGATTCGTTCGGGTATGGCAGATGTGATTGTAGCCGGAGGAACTGAAAGTATGAGCCTGGTACCAACCTCCGGATGGAAAACGGTGCCTGCTTATTCCATTGCGAAAGAAGATCCGGATTATTACCTGAATATGGGACTCACGGCGGAAGCGGTGGCCAAAGAATATCAAATTTCACGAGAAGATCAAGATCAGTTTTCCTACGAATCACATGCTAAGGCAAAGAAGGCAATTGAAAGCGGATATTTTAAATCAGGGATTCTCCCTGTAACCATTGATGAAATTTATCTGGATGAAAAAGGGAAACGCAAAACGCGTAATTATGTAGTGGATACGGATGAAGGAGTTCGTGCGGATACAACGCCTTCAGGCTTGTCGAAGCTTAAGCCTTCTTTTGCATTGAATGGTACTGTTACTGCAGGGAATTCATCACAAACCAGCGATGGTGCCGCCTTTGTATTGGTGATGAGTGAGGAAATGGTCAAGTCCTTACAACTACAACCGATCGCCCGTCTTGTCAGCTCAGCGTTGGCAGGAGTACCTCCCCGCATTATGGGGATTGGTCCGGTGGAAGCCATTCCGAAAGCTCTGAAACAAGCCGGTTTATCGATCGGGCAAATAGATCTGATTGAGTTAAATGAGGCTTTTGCCGCGCAGGCGCTTGCTGTAATACGAAAAGCAGATCTGAACCCTGAAGTTGTGAACATCAACGGAGGCGCAATTGCACTGGGGCATCCATTGGGATGTACTGGTGCCAAGCTAACCATACAGATAGCTCAGGATCTGAAGCGACTGAATAAAAAATACGGGATGGTTACGGCCTGTGTGGGTGGCGGACAGGGGATTGCAGGAATTATTGAACGCTTGTAGAAGATATATTTTCTGATGAATTAAACACGGATGTAATTCATGAATCTATCTAACTTGAAATAGACATTCCAACAACTGACTGCATGGACAGAAGAGATTTTCTGAAAGGAGGAAAAAAGTTGGCCCAAACTTTATCGGTTCAAAAAGATAAACCGGAAGGTGCTGTGCGTACGAGCAGCGGAATACAGCCCTATACTGGAGTCTGGACAACCAAAGAGGTCGTTCATCTTTTAAAACGCACCATGTTTGGTGCAAGACCGGAGGATATACAATATTTTCTGGGGAAAACCATGGGTCAGGCTGTAAATGAATTGCTGAATCCTACAACACCGCTTCCTTCTCCACCATTAAAAGATTACAATACCACCAATGCTACAACACCGGACAATGATGTGGCATTTGGTTCTACCTGGGTCAACAGCATCAACAATGACGGAACGATTCAGAGTCGTCGTTTGGCCTCCTTGAAAAAATGGTGGACCGGGAACCTGTTGAATCAGGATCGGAGTATCCGGGAGAAACTCACCATCTTCTGGCACCACTTTTTTTCTACGGAGATGGTCGAAGTGGCCAATGGAAATTTTTATTACAAGCATATCACGTTGCTTCGCAATCGTTCATTGGGGAATGTAAAGCAGTTCGTCTATGATATTACGCTGGATCCTGCCATGCTGATTTATCTGAATGGTCGTTTAAATACGGCTGCAGCGCCGGATGAAAATTATGCACGCGAATTACAGGAATTATTTACGCTGGGAAAAGAAAACAGTCCGAATTATACAGAAGCAGATGTGATTGCCGCTGCAAAAGTTTTGACCGGATGGCGCGTTAATCCCAATGATGCAAGCTTTCCTTCTTTTTTCACAGAGGCTCGTCATGATACCACCAATAAGCAGTTTTCATCTTTCTATAATAATACGGTAATTACGGGAAGAACAGGTGCAACCGGAGGAACTCAGGAGATTAATGATCTGCTGAATATGATTTTTACAAAGAGCAATGAAGTTTCCCGTCATATTGTAAAAAGACTCTATCGCTTTTTTGTGTACAGTGAAATCGATGCTACTGTTTTGCAGAATGTGATCGAGCCGCTGGCACTTACCCTCCGTACCAATAACTGGGAAATCAAGCCGGTATTGACGCAATTATTCAGCAGTGTGCATTTTTATGATATGCTGAACCGAGGTGCTCAGATCAAATCGCCGCTGGATCATGTGATTACGCTGTGTCGGGAATGGAATGTTGTTTTTCCACCTGCTTCGGATGTGGCGAATTCATATTCATTCTGGAATTTTACTTGGAGTTTTACTGCTGCATTGCAGCAAAATCTTGGGGATCCTCCCAGTGTTGCTGGGTGGCCTGCCTATTATCAAATTCCCCAGTACTATGAATTATGGGTGAATGCAGATACTTTACCTAAACGGAATCAGGTTAGTGACGTGTTGGTAACGAACGGCTACACAGCGAATAATTTTAAGTTAATTATTGATGTGGTGGGATATACTGCAGGTTTATCCAATCCTTCCGATCCGAATGCATTAATCAATGAGGTGACAGATAGAATACTGATGATAGCACTTTCAGATAATGTAAAAACCCAGCTGAAGCGCGATTTCCTTTTATCGGGACAAGATCAGGATTATTATTGGACTACAGCCTGGCAAACGTATGTGGGGAATCCGACAACGATGAATTATAACATCGTACTGGTGCGTCTGGCAGGATTGTATAAATATTTGATGAACCTGGCAGAATACCAATTAACGTAATAAAAATAATTGTAACACGCAACCCGTAACTATTAAACATGAAGCGTAAAGACTTTCTCCGAAACACCTTACCAATGGCAGTGATCCCTTCACTGCTGAAGCCCTTTTCGGTAAGAGTACTTGGGGATAGTCCGATGCTTCTTGAAATGCTGAATGGATTTGTAGAAACGGATAAAGTACTCGTGCTTGTACAATTAAATGGAGGAAACGATGGACTGAATACCCTGATTCCGCTGGATCAGTATAGTGCTTATTTCAATGCGAGAAGCAATATTGCTATACCTGAAAATAATGTGCTTCGGTTAACTGGCGTGACGGATATGGGATTTCATCCTGCCATGACCGGCATGCAGCAACTGTATAATGAAGGACAACTTCGTATCGTACAGGCAGTTGGCTACCCCAATCCGAATTTTTCGCATTTCAGAGCAACTGATATATGGATGAGCGGATCTTCCAGCAATGAGGTGTTGACATCCGGATGGGCCGGACGCTATCTGGCAGATCAGTATCCTGATTTTCCTACTGGTTATCCGAATACCAATGCTCCTGATCCCCTGGGCATTCAAATAGGATCAACGACCTCTCTTGCTTTGCAAGGACCAACTGCGAACATGGGTATTAGTATTTCCAGTACTTCTAATTTTTACAATCTGATTAATGGAACCAATGATCCCGTTCCACCTACACCTGCGGGCGAAGCACTTGAGTATGTTCGACTCGTGGCTCGTCAGACGAATGCGTATGCCGACCGCATCACGGATGCAGCATCTAAAGTGACACAGCAGGGAGTTTATCCTACAAATAATCTGGCTGATCAGCTTAAGATTGTTGCTCGTCTTATCAAAGGAGGATTGAAGACAAGGGTATATATGGTGAGTATCGGTGGATTTGATACCCATGCAGCACAGACAAATACCAATGATCCGTTGACGGGATCACATACCAATTTATTATCTCGAGTTAGCAGCGCGATCAAAGCATTTCAGGATGATTTGAAAGGGTTGGGTGTGGCGGACCGTGTCATTGGCATGACCTTTTCTGAATTCGGAAGAAGGATTCGCTCCAATGGCAGTATTGGAACCGATCATGGCGCCGCAGCTCCTATGTTTTTATTTGGCACAAAAGTTAACCCTGGTATAACCGGCGTGAATCCGACGATACCTACCAACGCACTGGTGAATGATAATATTCCAATGCAATATGATTTCAGAAGTGTGTATGCGAGTTTGCTGCAGGGTTGGTTTTGTGCCGATGCAGCAACTTTGCAGAATACGCTGCTTCAGAATTTTCAGCAATTGTCTTTGTGTGTATCGGGTAATTGCGGTGTAACTTCAGTTGACCGGGATACCAGAGTTCCGGGATTAACATTGATTAAGAATTATCCAAACCCGTTTTCTGAAACAACTTCGATTCAATTCACGACAAAAGGTGGACATACTCTTATACAGATTATTGATACGCACGGCCGTGTTATCCAAACGCTGATCGATCGGGATATCATAGCTGGAACACATCAGACTAGCTGGAGTGCCCATGCCGCACCGGCCGGATTGTATTATATGCGTCTGCAGAACGGCATCATACAACAGGTAAAGCCCATTATCAAAGTCAAATAGACTTCTGCTCAGGTATTGCAGAAGGTGCGGTAACCTTTATCGCCCTGCAGGGGAGGTTGTAATAAATCCGAATCGGATTCCGTAAAAACAAACGGTTGATACATTCTATTCAGCAGGCGATGGTACAATACATCGTTTCCATTGATTACAAATTGTTCAAGAGCCTCTTCCACCAGATAGTTTCTAGGAATATAAATCGGATTGTTTTTTTTCATTTTTTCAATACGTTCCATTTTATTTCCGGAAGCATGAATCCGTTCATGCCATTTACTTTTCCAGTTTAGAAAGGAAGGTGATTGATAGATCGGCTCATTGGGTACGTTTATTTCCATGAGGTGTAAAAACAGATTTGTATAATCTGCATGTTCTTCTTTCATGATTTCAAGCAGTTCATCTATGTATGTTTGATCGGAGGAGTCCGGTTCTGTTAAGCCTATTTTATTTCCCATCATCGCATACCATTTTTTGCGGAATCGTTCGGGAAACTGCGCTAATAATTCCTTTGCCAGTTCGATTGCTTTTTCTTTATCAGGATTGATAGAGGAGAGTAATGTACTTGCAAGACAACCCAGGTTCCAGTGTGCAATGCCGGGTTGATTTCCAAACGCATAACGCCCAGTTCGGTCGATCGAACTGAATACTGTGGCGGGGTCATATTGATTCATAAAGGCGCAGGGACCAAAATCGATGGTTTCTCCTGAAATGCTCATGTTGTCGGTATTCATAACACCATGAATGAAACCCACGCGCATCCAATCTACTATCAGGTCGATCTGACGATTCATGACTTCGTGAAGCAATGCCAGTGCGGGATTGCTCTCGTTTTTAAGATCGTTATAATGTCTTTCTATGGTATAGTGAAGCAGTTCCTGTACGGCGGCTTCATCACGTAAATGGGCAGCATATTCAAAAGTGCCAACACGGAGATGGCTTTGTGCGATCCGTGTAAGTACTGCTCCTTCATGTAGATCTTCCCTAATAACCTGTTCGCCGGTTTTTACAACTGCCAAACTTCTGGTAGTTGGGATGCCCAGCCCGTGCATAGCTTCACTGTACAAATATTCACGCAACATCGCACTCAGGGTTGCACGTCCATCGCCTCTACGAGAATAAGGAGTGGGGCCGGAGCCTTTTAATTGAATATCATATCTAATGCCTTGCGGTGTTAGTTGTTCACCAATCAGTAAAGCACGTCCATCGCCCAGCATATTGAAATGGCCAAACTGATGTCCGGCATAGGCCTGCGCAATGGGATAGCTGCCGGGAGGAAATGCATTGGCTGATAAATAGAAGGGTAGTTTCAGTTCTTCTGTAGGAAGGTTTAATTTTTCAGCAAGTGCATCATTGAACAGGATAAGCTTCGCTTCTTTTGTAGGTTCTGTTTTAACAGAAGAATAAAAATGCGAACTCAAACGCGTATAGCTGTTGTCAAAATTCCAGGATCGTTCAGGCATATTCACTTCTTACAAAACATTATCTTCTTTGTTCAAAAAATACAAAGCTACTCTTAACCGGAGTCTTTAACCTCTTTTCTAAATCCCGGATAAAAAAATGAAGGATTATTTTTAAAATTTGAAACTTTGTTGCAAATTTGCTGTTCAATATTCATGTTTTGGCATAATTCCATATTATTTGTAGGACTGATGTTCCTAACAAATGCGGTATTTGCGCAGTGTACGCTTCAGCTGTCGGGTCATATCAATGATGCTGAAACAAAGCTGCATCTGCAGGAGGCACAGGTGACTATAGTTGAATTAAAGAAATCTGTTTTTTCTAATTCGGACGGCTTTTTTGTTTTTAATGATTTGTGTCCTGGTAGATATACCCTTGAAATTTCTCATGCCGATTGTAAATCATTGTTGCGCCATCTTCACCTCAGAAAAAATATTGAAGTGGACTGGGATTTATCGCATGAGTTGACTGAATTGAAAGAAGTAGTCGTTATTGGAAACCAAAAACTAAAAGACCGGTTACCGGCGAATCAGTTAACAGGTCGCAACCTTGAATCTACTCGTGGTTTAAGTTTGACGGAGTCGCTTACACGCATAACAGGTGTATCTCAATTACAGACCGGAAGTACCGTATTTAAACCCATCATCAATGGATTGCACAGCAACCGCGTATTGATCTATAATAATGGGGTTCGTCTTGAGAGTCAGCAATGGGGGGGAGATCATGCGCCGGAAGTGGATCCTTTTATTGCGAATCGTCTGACAGTCATTAAGGGAGTAGCTGCGCTTCGCTATGGCGGCGATGCGATTGGAGGGATTGTGTTTATTGAACCAAGACAATTAAGAAGAGATCCGGGAAGCAACGCAGAAGTGCATACTGCTTTCTTTTCTAATAACAGAATGGGTGTTGTATCAGCGATGTTTGAAGGCAACATCCAAAAATATCCATCTTTCTCCTGGCGTGCACAGGGAACTTTTAAGCGCGGAGGGTTGGCGCGGACTCCCGAATATTTACTCGCCAACTCTTCAATGCAGGAAGCGAATCTTTCCCTTACCGGAGGATGGAGAAAAGAAAATAAAGGAATGGATCTTTATTATTCATTGTTTACAACACGCTTAGGTATTTTCTCTGGTTCACATATCGGGAATGTGACAGATTTGTGGACTGCCATTCAATCGAAGCAGCCACCAGATTATATCAGAGATGTTGCCTTTACCTATCGCATAGGACGCCCTTATCAGGAAGTGTATCATCATCTGGTTAAATATAAATACTGGAATCAATTAGAGAATGGAGGCAGGCAGCAACTTATTGTATCCGGCCAATTCAATCACCGCATGGAATATGACCAGAAACGATTTGCGAGCAGTAGCAATGCTCCTCAGTTGGATATGCAGATTGCAACAGCAAATGCCGAATGGAGTTGGGATCTCCCGATGAAAGGACCCTGGAAAAGTGCATGGGGCGTTTCGGCACAGTATCAAGTAAACCGTTATTCAAGAAGACTTTTCATTCCCAATTATGAATCAACTAACCTTGGAATATTCTGGTTGCAAAGTTACACAGCAAAAAATTGGTCACTAGAAGGAGGAATACGCGTTGATCAAAAGCAAATTTTCAGAGTGAGTGATAACGACGAGTTGAAATCATTTCCGAATCTTTCCTTTTCAAATGTATCCGGAAATCTTTCAGCCACGCAACGATTAGGACAAATTGCAAGATGGACTCTTGTGGTTTCCTCTGCATGGAGAGCGCCACAGGTGAATGAATTATTTGCAGATGGTTTACATCATGGAGCAGCTAGAATAGAAAGAGGTAATGCAACACTTAACGCAGAACGAGCTAATAATATTTCATCCATTTTCAATTTAAGTAAAAGTAAATGGGAACTAGAGTGGTCGGCTTATGCCAAATGGATGGATGGTTTTATTTTTTTGGAACCAACATTTCCACCTGAACTCACCATAAGGGGAGCATTTCCCTCTTTCCGTTACACGCAGACAGACGCCCGACTCATTGGAACCGATATCTCATTGACCTATCACGTGAATGAACATATTAACTGGGAAGGGAAAGCTTCTTTATTAAGAGCAAGAGATTTGACAAGAGATCAATGGATCATTCAGATGCCTTCCGATCGTTATGAAACCAGGTTGGAGTATCATTTCCGAAATGCAGGGAAGTTGAATGAAACATATATTGGTGCAGGTTTTCTGTATGTGTTGCGTCAGATACGGGTTCCCCTCGATGGGAATATTGAAATTCCTGGGACATCCGTCAAACAATCTGATTACCTGATGCCTCCTCCTTCCTACTGGCTTACTTCTATAGAGGCAGGTACAAAGTTGAAAGTCGGGCATGATAACTGGTCGATTGTATTCACAGCTACTAACTTGTTTAACCGGAGTTATCGCGATTACATGAACGCGTTCAGGTATTTCAGCGATGAAATAGGAAGAAATCTAGCGCTTCGGTTACGCATACCTTTTGATTTAAAACACTCACATAAACCATAAAAACAATCAAGTATGAAGTACATGAACATCTCCTTTGCAGTCATCCTCGCAGGATTAATGATCACAGGATGTAAAAAAGAAAAAGATGTCAATGAAGAGGAACTTATCACCACTCTAAAAGTTACATTGACCGCACAAGGTTCGGCGCCAGAATATTTCATATGGAAAGATGTGGACGGTCCGGGAGGAAATGCACCACAGGTCAGTGAGATCGTGCTCGCTGCCAACAAAACCTATTCCTGTCAGCTGGAATTTCTAGATGAAAGCAAGACTCCCGAAGAAGATATAACAGCTGAAGTAGTAGCTGAAGCAGATGACCATGAAATCTATTACGAAGCTTCCGGTGTGAATGTGGCAGTATCAAACCTCAATAAAGATTCAAAAGATCTTCCATTGGGTACTAGTTCGACCTGGATTACTACAGGAGCAAGTAACGGCACAGTTAAAATAACTTTGAAACACAAGCCCGGTATCAAAGCTGCTGGCGATCCTGTTACGAAAGGAGAATCAGATGTTGAAGTAACATTTGCGACCAAGGTTCAGTAGTCCATATTTATAACAGCTTAAAGGCAGCCTCAATGGCTGCCTCTTTTATTCATTCAGGGAGATATTAGTTTCATTTGTGTTTCAACTGAAGTATATTCGTTTGATATGAACGAACTTTCCATCACAACCCCTGCGTTATTATTTCCTGCCATCACCCTGATGATGCTTGCTTATACAAACCGCTTTCTGGCTCTGGCGAATCTCATTCGTCGTTTGCACGATGAATATATGAATCAGCAAAGCGGTATGCTGCGCCGTCAGATTGCCAATTTGCATGTGCGTATTCGTATGATCCGGAACATGCAGGCATTCGGAGTGTTGAGTTTTTTGTTGTGCGTAATCTGCATGTATTTGATCTTTCGGGGAAATCAAACGGCGGCTCAATGGATTTTTGCTTTCAGTCTTATCAGCTTACTTGTATCTCTTATTTTTTCACTCATTGAGATATTCAAGAGTACAAGGGCGCTCGATCTTGAATTGAGTGATATGGAGTTGAATCAGAAAAATATTATCCGGGATATATGGGATGATACGGTAGCTAAAGATGAGGAAGCTCCAGGAATCTAATAGTCGAAATGCTGAGGATCTGTTTCCAGGTAATGAGGGTCGTAGTGCACAAAGAAATAGAGGTAGATGGTTCGGCTTAACCGCATGAGCCAGGGTTGCAGTGCTAATAGAAAAAAAGCATTGATTCCAAGCCACCAGAATACCCGGTTATCATTGAAAGAGACTCCGATGAGTAGCCACCAGGCAATGAAGGTGCATACAGAAAATGCAATAGCCAGCGCATAACTCACATAACCTGTTCCGTACCAGAAACCGGGCTCCATGTCAAATTTTTGCCTGCATACTTTACAGGTTTCATGCATGTGAAAAGTTTCTTTGAAGCGATAAGCATTTGGTTGTATAAATAATGGTCCTCTTCTGCAGCGCGGACATTTCATGTTGAGAACACTTATTAAATATCTAGGTGCCGGTCTGGATTTAGTCATACTGAACAGATTCAGATAAACGAAATGCATTTAATATTTTTTTCATAAAGATGCGCGGACTATACCTCAGGCATTTTTTTTCTTCTTTCCCCAATCTGCTGGCGCCACATGGCGTAGTAAAGTCCTTTTTCATTTAGTAATTCTTGGTGTGAGCCAGTTTCAACTACCTCACCGGCTTCCAGTACGTAGATGCGGTCGGCATGCATGATGGTGCTGAGCCGGTGAGCGATCAGTATAGTGATCTGCTCCTTTTGTGCAGATATGTTGCGGATGGTATCTGTGATCTCTTCCTCAGTAATGGAATCCAGAGCAGATGTCGCTTCATCAAATAACAATAGTGTAGGTTTTCTCAGTAGAGCACGTGCGATGGATAATCTTTGTTTCTCGCCGCCACTCAGTTTTAAACCGCCCTCACCAATCATGGTATCAAGTCCTTTCTCTGCTCTTGAAAGTAAACGCTGACAGCTGGCCTTGGTGAGTACATCGGTCAATTCAGATTCACCAGCTTCAGGTTTTACGAATAATAGATTTTCTCGTATTGTACCTGAGAATAACTGCGTTTCCTGAGTTACAAACCCAATCTGATTGCGCAAATCTTCGAAATAGATAGACTGTTCATCAATTTCATTGTAAAATATATGGCCCGACTGTGGTCTGTAAAGTCCGACCAGCAATTTCATGAGTGTAGTTTTTCCGGAGCCGGAAGGGCCCACAAAAGCAATCGTTTCGCCTTTGCATACCTGAAATGAAATGGAACTGATCGCGTGTTGCGTTGCAGATTGATGTTTAAAGGAAACCTCTTTAAAGGAAAGGGATTCGACTGTTCCGAGATGTACAGGTGCTGCAGGAGCGGGTTCTGGTTTTTTCTGCATCAGTGCATTGAAGTTATTAAGGGAAGCTTCTGCTTCTCTGTAGGATAACAGTATATTTCCGATTTCCTGCAACGGACCGAATACAAAAAAAGAAAAGATCTGCATGGTTACGAGTTGTCCCGCGTCCATTTCGTTTTTGAAGATGAGCCACATCAATATAAAAAGAATGACCTGGCGTAAGGTGTTTACCAACGTTCCCTGTAAAAAGCTGATACTGCGAATGCGTTTTACCTTGGTAAGTTCAAGCCCGAGAATTTTATAGGTGTTTTTATTCAGACGGTTTACTTCCTGCTCTGTAAGTCCCAGACTTTTTACTAATTCTATATTGCGAAGCGATTCTGTTGTAGATCCTGCCAGCGCAGTTGTCTGACCAACAATCACTTTTTGTATCTGCTTCACTTTTTTACTGAGCAAATTGGTCATGAATGCCAGAATGAGAATACCCGTCAGATAGGCCAGAGGAACGTACCAACTGATGTACGCAGCCGCATAAACAAATACAAATACAATTCCGATTAGAATACCGAATAGAACATTAATGAAGTAGTTCATGAATTTCTCTACATCCGCTCTCACTTTTGTTAAAATACTCAGCGTCTCACCGCTTCGCTGGTCTTCAAATTCCTGATACGGGAGTTTCATGGCGTGCTGAAGCCCGTCGGTAAAAACTTTAGCCCCGAATTTCTGAATGATGACATTCAGCAAGTAATCCTGAAAATTTTTTGCAATCCTGCTGATCATCGCAACACTGATAGAAAAAATAAGAATCCAGGCCACACCCAACTGTACGTAATCTTTCCCGTTTCTTTTTATGGTGTCAAAAAACCAGAAGAAATCTGTTCCGGTCATCGGCTTACCGCCCGTTTGATTGATTTGAAATTCCAAAGCCAGATTGACCAGCTTTCCAAAGAGGATAGGGTCGATGAGCGAGAAGCCCATATTCACACCGGCCAGCACTAGAGTAAGGATCACCAGCGTGCGGTAGGGACGGAGATATTTAAGCAGTATTTTCATGAGTCTGATCGTAAAAATGTAAAGTTCCGAAAGATCGGGCGAAGTTTAAGATCAAATTGATTTTATTTCTATCCTCCCCATCCTTGCCGGTCCAGGCTTCGATATTGAATCGCTTCAGCCAGGTGGTTAGTTTTGATGTTGTCGCTTCTGTCTAAATCAGCAATCGTACGGCTCACCTTAAGAATCCGGTCATAGGCACGTGCCGAGAGATTCAGGCGATCCATGGCTTTTCGCAGCAGATCTTGTCCTTCCATTGGTATCTGACAAACTTCTTTCAGCAGCTTCCCGGAAATTTGTGCGTTGGCATAAATACCACTCCGTTGTATATAGCGTTCCTGCTGAACAGCCCTTGCACGCATTACTCTTTGTCTGACCATATTACTGGATTCTGTTTGTTCGGTACGTGCAAGTTCATTGAAGGCAACGGGAACAACTTCAACATGAAGATCGATCCGGTCGAGCAGGGGGCCGGATATTTTATTGAGATATTTCTGTACGGTTCCGGGAGCGCAGGTGCATTCTTTTTCAGGATGATTGAAAAAACCGCAGGGGCAGGGATTCATGGAGGCAATCAGCATAAAGGAAGCGGGAAATTCCAGCGTGATCTTTGCCCTGGAGATGGTGACAGTTCGTTCTTCCATAGGCTGACGCATAACTTCCAGAACACTTCGTTTGAATTCCGGTAATTCATCCAGAAATAAAACTCCGTTGTGTGATAAAGATATTTCTCCGGGCTGCGGGTTGGTGCCACCGCCTACCAGGGCTGCATCACTGATGCTGTGATGCGGTGCACGAAAAGGCCTTTGTGTGATCATGGTGCTATTCAGCGGCAGTTTTCCGGCTACGCTGTGAATTTTTGTTGTTTCAAGTGCTTCTTGCAGGCTAAGGGGTGGAAGAATAGAGGATAATCTTTTGGCCAGCATTGTTTTGCCTGCACCGGGTGGTCCGATTAGTATCGCATTATGGCTGCCGGCCGCTGCTATTTCAAGGGCACGTTTAATATTTGCTTGTCCTTTAACATCCGAAAAATCAATTTCATAACCGGTTTGTTGTTGGTTAAATTCCTCCTGTATATTTATTGAAACAGGTTTTAAGGATGTCGGTTCTTTTATAAACTGAAGTACTTCTTTGAGGTGTTGTACCCCATACACAGGAAGTTGTTCTACCATACCGGCTTCCCGTGAATTGATTGCCGGAACTACCAATCCCTTAAACGAATCATTTTTTGTCTGGATGGCTATCGGAAGCGCACCCTTAATCGGAAGAATGGAACCATCTAAACCCAACTCACCCATCCAAACGTATTCCTGCAGGATTTCAGGTTCTTCTATTTGTCCGGTTGCTCCCAATATTGCGATGGCAATCGGCAGATCAAATGCGGTACCTGTTTTACGGAGGTCAGCCGGTGCAAGATTAACGATTACTTTGGTACGCGGAAAATAAAAGCCGGCAGTTTTAATGGCACTTTCAACTCTGCGTTCACATTCTTTTACGGCATTGTCCGGTAGGCCGACAAGGTAAAAGAATTTTCCACTGGATACATTTACTTCTATTGTAATCGTAAGCGCGTTCACACCGTATACGGCGCTGCCGAATGTTTTTACGAGCATGGTGTTGTTCAAATAGTATGCCCGAAATTACCGGAATGAAACATTGGAAAAGGGGATAAAACGAAGGCTTTTTCCTTTAATTATCCGGTCGCTTTCTTTTGGATTATTCGGAGAAGTTTATGCTTTCTTTGCCTCGAGTGTAAACCCGAATGTGGTTCCGACATCGGGAGTGCTGCGCACATGAATACGTTCTCCGTGTGCTTCAACAATATGTTTGCAAATCGCAAGGCCGAGCCCGCTGCCACCTTCTTTTCTGCTTCTTGCCAGATCGGTGCGGTAGAACCGCTCAAAAATACGCGGTAGATGTTCTTCGGAGATACCATGTCCGTCGTCACTGATTTCAGCCAGTACATGATTATCGTCGGTTTTATAACAGCTGAATAAAACCTGCCCGTTGTGCTTACCGTATTTGATGGCGTTGTCGACCAGATTGGTTAAAACCATCCGGATCTTTTCTTTGTCCGCATAAACCTGAGTATGGACTTCACTTCCTTTTTTAACCAGTAATTTAATCCCACGCTCGTTCGCTTTTAAGGAGAGGGTTTCATAAACATCCTGGATCAATTCCTGGAGAATGAAATTTTGTTTGCTCAATTGCTGTTCTCCGCTTTCAAGACGGGAGATTTCATCCAGATCATTCACCAGATTCACGAGCCGTTCGATATTTCTCGAGGTGCTGTTTAAAAATTTTCTCGCAATTTCTTCTTTAGTCATAGCGCCGCTCAGCAACGTATCGACATACCCTTGTATGGAAAAAATGGGTGTTTTTAACTCATGGCTCAAATTCTGAAGAAACTCCCTTCTGTATTTTTCTGTTTTGCGCAGCTGATCTACCTCTTCTTTCTTTTGTTTGGCCCAGGCTTCCACATCTTTACTTACTTCATCCAGACTTTTTTCCGGGAGTACTGCTTTGAAAAATAATTCTTCTCTGGGTGTAGCTTTTGTTTGAGCGATGAATTTGTATATTAATTTGATTCGTTTGTAGATGAATTGTTCTGTAAAATAGCGGATAAGAAAATAGCTGATTATAAATAAAACGATGAAACTTCCGGCAGCTGTTTGCCAGTTTTTGCCAAAAAGAAAAACTGCTAGTCCGGCCAGCAGTGAAATCGCAAAGGCATTTACGGCTGCCAATTGCACCGGCGTAATATTGCGGTTGCTGAACATGATTTCGGAAAACAAATAATGATTGCGAAGATAGTCAGTGATCAGCTGACCCACTCAAATTTATAACCGACTCCTTTAATCGTTTTGATACAGTCGATTCCCATTTTCTGCCGGATTTTCCGGATATGCACATCAATGGTACGATCACCAACGATAACATCGGCGCCCCAAACCAGGCTCAGAATTTCCTGACGAAGAAAAACCCTCCCGGGCTTGGAAGCCAGTAGTGTCAGTAATTCGAATTCTTTTTTTGCAAGTAAAATATCATTATTCTGATACCGTACAAGAAACTTGTCTTTATCGATGAGAATTGAACCGGCACGAATCAATTTATCATCAGCTTTGCCGCTACGGCGAAACAGGGCATTTACCCGGCTGATTAGAACTTTTGGACTGATGGGTTTGCTTACGTAATCATCAGCACCCATCTCCAGACCTTTTATATGACTACTTTCATCGCTCAGTGCTGTAAGTATGATAATCAGGGTTTGCGTGAATTCGGGTTGCGATCTTAATATCCGGCAAACCTCCATGCCGGTTTTGCGGGGCATCATCACATCCAGAATAATCAGATCGGGCTTGTGGAGTTTTGCTTTTTCAAGCGCATCGTCTCCATCTTTAGCTTTGATGATGTCGTATCCTTCAGCGGCCAGATTGTATTCCAGAATTTCCAGAATATCCGGTTCGTCATCAGCAATCAGGATTTTTTTGGACGGGAGGTTCATGTACCGAGGTTGCTGCAAAAATAGACAGGAGGGATGAAAGCCTTCCGGAGGAGATATTATATAATTGTTAACCAATTTTTGATTGTACTACCACTAGCTTCAGATCATCCCTTTTTGTATCGGATTTCATTTTTACCTTTACAGGCATGCGTATACTAACCTTTTTGTATTTCTTTCTTTTGTGCTTTCAAATCTCCAATGCCCAGTACAAACTGGTATTGGATACCATTCAGATAGAGGTTCCCATGAACCGCGTTCTCTGGCATGAAAATCTGGACAAAGAACAAAAACGCAGTGATAAGCTGGACGGCAAGGTAGATGGTTTGTTTAAGCTTACATCTGTAGACGATCTGAATCTCCAGATTGCAGATGCTTTAACCCGCGGGGTCGATGAACTCCAGTTTCAGATTGAGCGCATGCCAGTGGATGCCAATACAAAAATTGGTTTTACTCGTGGCCTGCGTGAATTGCTCCAGGATTTTAATAACCGTATTAAAGCTAAAAAATCTGTATCATCCCTGGCGCCGGTATTGGTGGAAAGCTATGCTGAATGTATTCGTTTGCAGACAGAAGGGAAGTCGTTGTTGCCGGTTTTTGAAAAAGTACCCTGGGTGGTCGGAGAAATCCTGACACCTGTTTTCCCACTTAGCAAGGAAGTGCCGGCAATTAAAGAAATCGTTTTTTTAAAGAAAACCCGTGAAGATGTTACGGCTATCCTGCCCGGGCTGGCTGGTTTTACGGAGTCGTCTTTTACGGACAGTCTGATTGCTGTTGCCGCTCAAAAATTACCTCTTGAAGTCTACAGTTTTGCACAGGCTGTCAATACACCACAGGGAAGAAGAATCCGTCAGTGTAAAGATGAAACCGTTCGCATGATTGTTCGGTTAAGTGGTATGCCAAAGGGAACTCTTTTCCTTCCTTTTCTGGATGCATTTGTACGGGGCGATATGAAAGTTGAAGAAGTACAGGCCGTAGCGGAATCGGAACTTCAATACTACAAACTCCTCGTGAAAATGCAGATTGCCTATTCTGAGCGTCAGATAAAAAAGGATACACCCCTGCTGGCAACTTCACTGAAGGAGATGCTGCAGCGCAAGGCAACCGATGCATTTGTGAATGTCATGAATGAGTTGCATGATGAAACGGAGGCGGTTCGCTTCAGAATTGCAGAACCATTGAGTCCTCAGGAAATTTACTTCCTTATTATTAATACAGAAGAGGTAATCTATACCAGTACCTATACGAATCTATATAAGCGGATGATGGAACGTTTTCCCGGAAGAAGAAGCGATTCCCTTCTTATGAGTGTACAGATGGATCATTTTAAGAAGTTTATCAAGATGGCTGCGAACTACAACCGTCTGGATGATTTCTTAGCTGCGATGCCGCCGCAGCGAAGTAACCAGTTGATGTATGCGTTTGTCAACGGGCTGCAGCGAACCGGATCTCTGGAAGATGCAGTAGATGTGGCTGACAGTTATGGTAGTATTCAAAATCCAGAGCTGAAAGGGTTTCTGAAAGAACAGGTAGCATTGAATGTGGTTAAAAGCAAAAAAGTAAACGACCGGAGGGGAGAAATAATCTATCATATTCTGGAAACTCTATTCCGCTCGGCTGAAGATTCAACGCTTGATTTATCACAGCTACTTGGTATACCACCGGTGTACCGGGTTGATTACAACAGTTTAACAGATGACAGCGGAAGGGTGGTGCAGCATGTGTTTTTTTATGGCGATGAAGACGGCGTGAATTCATACAGAAATTTCATGGGTCTGTTTAATAAAAGACCCGAATGGAAAGTAACAACCGGAAAAGAGTGGGTAGTGATTGAGTCACAGCAGGGAAGGCCGTATACCATTTATGCCAATCTTCCGCTGGATTATAAACAGGATCTGGATCAGCAGGCACAGGAACATCTGATTGCTTATCTGAATCAAAAAAATATTGAACCGACTCTGGTTGTACATCGGGGACATAGCTATCATCTGAAATACACCCTGCGGCAGATGATGCCATCTTCCCGCATCGTTATGCTCGGATCCTGCGGCGGGTATCAAAACCTGGCAAAGATTCTGGATATTAATGAAGACGCACATATCATATCCACCAAACAGGTTGGAAGCTATTCCGTGAATGAGCCCATTTTACGCGGGTTGAATGAAAATATCCGCAACGGCAGGAACATCGAATGGATGCCTTTCTGGTCGGAAGTACAGCAGTCTGTTCAAAAAGATCCACGTGCTTCTGAGCTGATCAAAGATTATGTGCCGCCTCATAAAAATCTGGGAGCCATTTTTATTAAAGCTTACCGGAAAGCAGCAGGCGTTTTATAATGAATTGTTTTTTCAGATTATAACGGAGGTCTTTTTCTGATTCCTGCAGGTGTCAACAGCTATGTATCATGAACCTGATGACTTTCGTTGAAGGAACTACCTTTGTACGCTGTTTTGAAAAAAGAATCACCCGATAAATTGTTTGGTAACTGGAAGGAGCTTAAACGCGTTTTGTCCTACGCCCTTCCCTATAAGGGCCGTTTCTATACTTCTGTTTTTCTTTCCATTGTACTCGCAGCCCTTGCTCCTGTAAGACCCTGGCTTATTAACCGTACTGTGAATGAATATATCAGTAATCGGCTGGTTGATATGATTCTGACGATCACCCTCATTCAGATTGCATTGTTATTGCTGGAAACATTGCTGCGCTTTGTTTTCACCTATTTTACGGCCTGGATCGGTCAGCGTGTAGTGAAAGATCTTCGAGTTAAGATTTTTGATAAAATTCTTCATCTAAGTTTAAGTCAGTTTGACCGCACTCCGGTAGGCACCCTTACAACACGTACCGTCAATGATATAGAAACCATCAGCGATATATTTTCAGAAGGGTTTATACCGATACTGGCGGATTTTCTTACGATCGTATCTGTACTTACAGCGATGTTTCTTCTGAACTGGCAGTTAACACTGATCTGTCTGATTCCTTTTCCGCTTTTGATTGCAGGTACTTATTTGTTTAAAGAGAGCGTAAACCGTTCTTTTAAACGGGTACGCAACGCGATTGCTTCTCTGAATGCCTTCGTGCAGGAACATATCCAGGGCATGCAGCTGGTACAGGCATTTGCGGCAGAAGCAAGAGAAATGAAGAAGTTTGAGTTGATTAACAGAGAGCACAAAGAGGCAAATATTCGCGCCATCTTTGCCTACTCGGTTTTTTTTCCGTTTGTAGAAATAATACTTGCAGTTTCACTGGGTTTGCTGGTATGGTATGGTGCGTTGCAGTCGCTTGGGCAGGGCCCGCAGGAAGCGCAAAAAATGGCCGGAGAGGTTATGGCCTTTTTACTGTTGCTCAATATGCTTTTTCGACCGCTTCGATTTATTGCGGATAAGTTTAATGTATTGCAAATGGGAATGGTTGCCAGCGAGCGTGTTTTTTCGGTACTGGATAAAAGTGATGCATTAATGCCACCTGCGGGAGGATATAAGGCTACTGAAATTCATGCGGGAGCGGTTGAATTTAACAAGGTATGGTTTGCTTATGAAGGTGAACAATGGGTGTTGAGCGATTTAACCTTTAAGGCAGAGGCTGGAAAAACACTGGCACTGGTGGGAGCAACCGGAAGCGGAAAAACAACGGTGATCAGTCTGGTGAATCGGCTCTACGAAGTTCAAAAGGGTAATGTAAAGATTGATGGCACAGATGTACGCGAGATAGAGCCTGCGCTTCTTCGAAGCCGTATCGGTGTGGTGTTGCAGGATGTTTTTCTTTTTGACGGAACCATTCGGGATAATGTAACGCTTGGAAATCCAGCCATTACGGAGCAGCAGTTGATGGAAGGAGCGCGTTTGCTGGGTATTGATCAGTTTGTTCAGCAATTACCCGGAGGTTTTGACTACCGGGTAATGGAAAGGGGAGCAACCCTTTCTCAGGGGCAGCGGCAATTATTGAGTTTTTTGCGAGCCTTACTATATAATCCTGCGGTATTGATTCTGGATGAAGCCACTTCTTCCATTGATCAGGAAACAGAGCAGCTGATTCAGCGGGCGATCGATCTTTTGGTCAAAGGCCGCACGTCGATTGTGATTGCCCACCGCTTATCAACCATCCGGAAGGCAGACCGGATTCTGGTAATGGAAAAAGGAAGGTTAAAAGAAGCCGGAACACATGCCGAATTAATAGATCTGAATGGTATTTATGCCCGTTTATATGCACTACAGTTTTCAGGTTTTTGATATACACGAAAGGTGTTTCTAACTATTTTTTCTGCTTTTTGTTTTCACTGTCTCTCCCCCTTATCTTTGCGCCAAATTTTAGGAGCAGGAATGTCATTTTTTCGTTTAAAAACCTTGTTGGTCGCGGCTTTCAGCAGTTTTTTCTGTTTTTTTCCGATTCTTTCTATGGCAAGTGGGGGGGAAGGGAATACCGGTAAGCTGAATCCGGCCGAAGTTATTATTGAGCATATTTCAGATGCGCACGAGTTTCATTTTTTCTCAATAGGCGATTTTCATGCAACCATTCCGCTCCCGGTTATATTGTATTCAGACCGCGGGTTCGACATTTTTCTTTCTTCCCGATTTGAGCACGGGCATAAAGCATACAATGGATATAAACTGGAGCATGGTAAAATTCATGCAGTAAAAGAAGATGGTTCTTTAGATGAGGCGATTCATGTTTATGATTTTTCATTAACTAAAAATGTTGTTCAGCTGTTTGTTGCGCTGCTCCTTCTGGTCTGGATTATGACCGGAATAGCGTCGAAGTATAAGAAGGGGCAGGGGGTACAGCGGGCACCCAGCGGATTGCAGAATGCGATTGAGCCTGTTATTACATTCGTGCGTGACGAAGTGGCGCGTCCTAATCTCGGACGTCATTATGAAAAATACATGTCGTATCTGCTCACTGTATTTTTCTTCATCTTAATCAATAATATTTTCGGACTGATACCTGGTTCGGCCAATGTTACCGGAAATATTGCATTCACCGCCATGTTGGGGGTGATTTCCTTTTTAGTGATTCTTTTCAGTTCCAACCGTCATTTCTGGAAACATATTTTCTGGCCTCCGGTTCCGCATGGTGTTAAGCCTATTCTGGTTCCGGTCGAATTATTGGGAGTATTCACCAAACCCTTTGCCCTCATCATTCGTCTTTTTGCCAACATGACGGCAGGACACATCATTATCTTAAGTTTTATTTGTTTGATTTTTATATTCGGAGAAATGAATCAGGCACTTGGATACGGGGCATCCCCCCTATTTGTGGCACTAGCTGTATTTATTTATCTGATAGAGATATTGGTAGCATTCATTCAGGCGTTCATCTTTACAAATCTGACTGCTGTTTTCATCGGTCAGGCTTTTGAAGAAGCGCATCATGAGGAGGGCCACCACTAATTTTTTTATTGTTCATTTTTAAAATCAAGTAACATGAGTCTGTTGACGATTTTACTGGAAGCACAATCCGGTTTATCTCCGATGGGAGGTGCGATCGGTGCCGGTCTGGCAGCAATTGGTGCCGGTATCGGAATTGGTCAGATTGGTAAAGGAGCTGTAGAAGCCATTGCCCGTCAGCCGGAAGCACTGAACGACATCCGTGCAAACATGATCCTTACCGCAGCATTCGTAGAAGGGGTTGCTCTTCTGGCTGCAGTAGCAGGTCTGCTTGCGGTATTCAAGTAAGTCTTTGTGCGAACCTTATTACTGCATCCAAAGCAAAGGGCGGAGGATGCAGTAATTCCTTCGAAATTTTAAACTTCTGATATGGAATTGTTATTACCTAAGTTGGGTCTGTTTTTCTGGAATCTCATTGCCTTTCTGGTAGTGTTTCTGATTCTTAAAAAATTTGCCTGGAAGCCTATTTTATCTTCTCTAAGGGAGCGCGAACAGGGAATTGCCGATTCACTCGCCAGTGCGGAAAAAGTGAAATCTGAGATGGCGCTTTTGAAAAATGAAAATGAAGCGCTGATGGCAAAAGCTATGGAAGAAAGGACTTTGCTATTAAAAGAAGCCCGTGAAACCCGCGACCGCATTGTACAGGAAGCCAAAGAACTGGCGAAAACGGAAGCGAATAAAATTATCATTGAAGCACAGGCTTCCATCCATCAGCAAAAAATGGCTGCGATTACAGACTTAAAAAATCAGGTTGGGAAACTGGTGATTGATGTGAGTGAGAAAATTCTTCGCCGGGAGTTATCCAACCGCCCCGATCAGGAAGCATATATCGGAGAACTTACAAAAGAAGTAAAACTGAACTAATCAGATAAACTATGCTGAATCCGCGTCTTGCTTCCCGTTATGCCAAATCGCTGTTAAGCCTTTCCAGAGAACAGGGCAATCTGGATGCTGTACAAGCAGACATGGCTTATATTAAAGAGCTGTGTAAAAAAAGCTCTGAGTTTAAGGCACTGCTTAAAAGTCCGGTGATTAAGGCGGATAAAAAAATCAGTATTGTAAGTGCTGTGCTGGAAAAGCAGATCAGCACACTGAGTTACGCGTTTGTAAAGCTGCTGGCAGGTAAAGGAAGAGAAAACCTGCTCCCTGAAATAGCTGAAGCGTTTATTGATCTGTGCTATGAAATCAAAGGAATTCAAAAAGTTAAACTGACAACAGCAACACCGGTTTCGGAAGAATTAAGGAAGCAAATTGTTGAGAAAGTAAAAGCTGAAAGATCTTTTTCACAGGTGGAACTGGAAACCATAGTTAAGGATGAACTGATCGGCGGGTTTCAGCTGGAGTTTCAGGGAAAGCTGATTGATGCCAGCATCTCAAGAGATCTACGGGATGTACAGTTGCAGTTTAAAAAAAATGATTATATAAAAGATATCAGATAATTCAATTGTAAACCTTCTGACTCGTATAAGAGTCGGCGTAAAAGAAAAATATATGGCAGTAGATATTAAGCCGGATGAAATTTCAGCCATCCTTCGTCAGCAGCTAAGCAACTTTAACATCGGAGCAGATCTCGAAGAAGTAGGAACCGTTTTACAGGTTGGAGACGGGATTGCCCGCGTGTATGGCCTGAACAATGTTCGTTATGGTGAACTAGTAGAATTTGAAAACGGAGTACGTGCCATCGCTCTGAACTTAGAAGAAGACAATGTGGGTGTGGTATTGATGGGTGAAGGGAAAGAAATTAAAGAAGGTTCCACAGTTCGCCGTACCAACAAAATTGCCTCAATTAAAGTTGGTGAGGGACTGGTAGGTCGCGTTATAGATGTACTCGGACAGCCGATCGATGGCAAAGGGCCTGTTTCCGGAGAGCTCTATGAGATGCCTCTGGAACGTAAAGCCCCCGGGGTTATTTTTCGCGAGCCGGTGAAAGAGCCGCTTCAAACTGGTATTAAGTCGATAGACGCTATGATTCCGATCGGAAGAGGCCAGCGCGAGTTGATTATCGGAGATCGTCAGACCGGTAAAACAGCGATTGCTCTGGATACCATTATCAATCAGAAAGAATTTTACGAAGCTGGTAAACCGGTATACTGTATTTATGTGGCAATTGGTCAGAAAGCTTCGACCATTGCAGGTGTGATGAAGACGCTGGAAGATAACGGAGCGATGAAATATACAACCATCGTTGCTGCTTCTGCAAGCGATCCGGCCCCTCAACAGTTCTTTGCACCTTATGCCGGAGCGGCGATTGGCGAGTTTTTCCGGGATACAGGTAGACCCGCGCTGATTATTTACGATGATCTTTCAAAACAGGCAGTTGCTTATCGTGAAGTATCTCTCTTGCTGCGTCGTCCGCCCGGACGTGAAGCGTATCCTGGAGATGTATTCTATCTGCACAGCCGTCTCCTGGAAAGAGCTGCTAAAGTAATCGGTGATGATCAGGTAGCTAAGAATATGAACGATGTACCCGACAGCATCAAACATCTTGTAAAAGGCGGAGGTTCCTTAACTGCACTTCCGATCATTGAAACGCAGGCAGGTGACGTATCTGCGTATATTCCTACCAATGTGATTTCCATTACAGACGGACAGATCTTCCTGGAGAGTAATCTTTTCAACGCGGGTATTCGTCCGGCGATCAACGTAGGTATTTCTGTAAGTCGTGTAGGTGGTAATGCCCAGATCAAGTCCATGAAAAAAGTGGCTGGTACGCTGAAGCTGGATCAGGCGCTATACCGGGAGTTGGAAGCCTTTTCCAAATTTGGGGGAGATATGGATGCTGCTACAAAGTCGGTGATTGATAAAGGAAGCCGCAACGTGGAAATTCTCAAACAACCGCAGTATACTCCTTATTCTGTTGAAAAACAGATTGCGATCATTTATCTCGGTACCAATGGTTTATTGAATACGATTCCGGTTCGTAAGGTGAAGGAATTCGAAGAACATTTCCTGCAGGAAATGGAAACGCGCTTACCAGATGTGCTGGCTGAATTTAAAAAAGGAGCATTGCCGGAAGAAGGATTGAAAAAAATGACGGATCTCGCTAAAGGCCTAACTGCACATTATACTGCATAAAACTTTTCATGCTAAAATAAATTCTGTAAAGCCACTATAAAAAGTGGCTTTTTTCATTTGGGAAAACTTAGAAAATGACTTTGGTAAAATGGCTGTTTCATATGTATAAAACGTCTTGATAGAAATTTAGCAGAAGATTTATTTATAACTTTTTTTTCATTCTGATATGCGGGATGGATACTTCTTCAAACGTGTCTCCGTAAGCTTCATATCCCTGATTTTCATAAAATTCCCGGGCGGAAAGCCGGGCATGCATACTGAGTGTGTGGTATCCTCTTTCACGGGCAATCGATTCGGCAAACTGCAGGAGCGATCTTCCAATCCCTTTTCTCTGCAAACCCGGCTTTACAGCCATTTGACGCAGTCGTACCTCCTCTGTATTTTCACGGGTTAATATGCAGCAGGCTGATGCAGTTTCTTTTTCGATTGCAGCCAGGAACAGATCGTTCCTTTCTTCCATCAGCTCCTCTTGCGTAAAAGTTAGACCTAAAGGCATGCGCAGCACTTCGCTTCTTAGTTCAACTATCCGATGATAGTCGGGGCTGCCATAAAGGATTTCTTTGAAAGGCATATACTGATTCAAAAATTACGAAAAATAATAGACGCTTTTCCAAAAGAGGATCCATCTCAAAAAATTTAAATATGCCGCCCGTTATTTTATGAATTACAAGCCCTTTTTGTATAAGCATAAATAATTGATATTCAACAAAATGGGTATTTATTTTTTATTTTTTTAAATCTCATTAAAAGGTTTTTTTTAAGATCTATTGCTTATGAATGAAAAACTCTATTTTTGCACCCTGTAACCAAACTTTACGACAATGTCAGACATCGCATCAAGAGTCAAAAAGATTATTATTGACAAATTGGGAGTGGAAGAATCAGAAGTAAATCCGGAAGCTTCCTTCACCAATGATTTGGGCGCTGATTCGCTGGACACAGTTGAGCTGATTATGGAATTTGAAAAGGAATTCAACATTTCAATTCCGGATGAGCAGGCTGAAACCATTACAACTGTAGGCCAGGCAGTCGCTTATTTGGAAGAACACGCTAAATAAGTCACCGGACCCGGTGCTTAATTTTTTTCTCCGCTTATGCAGTTAAAACGAGTAGTCGTTACCGGAATCGGCGCTATCACACCGTTAGGTAAAACTCCCGAAACGTATTGGGAAGGGTTAACGAATGGAGTGTCTGGCGCCGATTTCATTCAGCAATTTGACTGTTCCAGGTTTAAAACCCGCTTTGCCTGTGAGGTAAAAGGTTTTGATCCTACAGAATACCTGGATAAAAAAGAGGCCCGTAAAATTGACCGCTTTACTCAGTTCGCACTGATTGTGAGCGATCAGGCAGTTAAAGATGCGGGCATCAGTAAAGAAAACGTAGATGTTGACAGGGTAGGAGTCATCTTTGCCAGTGGTATTGGGGGCCTGATTACCTTTCAGGAGGAAGTTTCTGCATTTGCACTCGGAGATGGCACCCCCCGTTTTAATCCTTTCTTTATTCCTAAAATGATCCTGGATATTGCAGCCGGACAAATATCGATGCGTCATGGCTTTCGGGGTCCCAACTTTGCCGTTGTTTCTGCCTGCGCATCCTCTACCAATGCCATTATTGAAGCGTTCGATAATATCCGTATCGGAAAAGCAGATATTATTCTTACGGGAGGAAGTGAAGCGGTAATCAGTGCAGCCGGAGTGGGTGGTTTTAATGCGATGAAAGCGCTGAGTGAACGCAATGATGATCCTAAAACAGCCAGCCGCCCCTTCGATAAAGATCGGGATGGTTTTGT
>Ga0315902_10002763_pt1 | contig 26920 bp, 18 predicted proteins | sample LakEriMetagenome_9_FD_203523 | JGI IMG/M metagenome (GOLD analysis project Ga0315902, IMG submission 203523) | Freshwater fungal communities from buoy surface, Lake Erie, Ohio, United States - Buoy 12 MA117 | ecosystem: Environmental > Aquatic > Freshwater > Lake > Lake biofilm | place: USA...
CATGGCCAGAAGTGAATCCAGCACGGTGATGGCATTGGCACAGGAGCAAACAGAAGTGGTGATGATACCGATACAATACATGGATATTCTCATGAGGGAATATCCTTCCTGGTATCAATTTGTGATCGAAACGTATCGTTCGAGATTTGAGGAACTGCTTACGGTGGTTGACCAGATTGCATTCAAAAATATGGATGAACGATTGGAGTGGTATCTCGATAGGCAGGCAAAATCCTTAGGAAAAGACCTGCCTCTTACCCATCAGCAAATTGCCAATGACATTAACTCTTCAAGAGAGGTGGTGTCAAGGCTGTTAAAAAAACTTGAGAAAACCGGTAGGGTTTCGATGGAGCGAAATATCATCCATTGGAAAGGATGAAATTAAATCTGTAGTGTATGCATGACTTGTCCTGAAATAGGCAAAACTCCCCTCCTGGCCAGGAGGGGTGCCGAGACCGATGAACGAAGTGAATCGGACGAGGCGGGGTGGTAGAAATATATAATAACAATAGTTATTGGTCCACCACCCCGTCTCCAGACGCTCTGCGGCTTTGCCGCATCGGTCTGGATCCACCCCTCCTGGCCAGGAGGGGAGTTTTAAATGATAAAAAAATTGAAATGTAAATTGTAATGAGATGCTATTCTGGAGTTGTGACAAATATCACAATCCATCTTAATTTCATTATGCATTTTTGATCCTCCTTAAACTGAAAAATTTCATACATGACAATCATTGAAATGATCAAACAACCATGGCCCTGGTATGTGGCTGGTCCCATCATTGGATTGATGGTGCCGATCCTGCTTATCTTCGGAAACAAATCATTTGGAATCTCCTCGTCGTTGCGACATGTTTGCGCCGCTTGTGTGCCATCTAACATTCCTTTTTTTCAATATGATTGGAAAAAAGAGATTTGGAATTTATTTTTTGTGTTTGGAATTTTTATTGGTGGCATCATTACTGCGATGTACCTCAAAACCGATGCACCGATTTTTGTTCATCAGGATCTCGTCAACGAACTTTCAGGATATGGCATCAATGATTATAGCTCATTGGTTCCACTTGATCTTTTCAACTGGGCATCCTTGTCTACAGCCCGTGGATTTATTCTCATGGTAATCGGAGGATTTATGGTTGGCTTCGGAACAAGGTATGCAGGGGGTTGTACTTCCGGTCACGCTATCATGGGATTGTCGAATCTTCAATTGCCATCCCTGATCGCTACAATATCTTTCATGGCCGGAGGTTTCATCATGGCCAATCTCATCCTTCCTTATATCCTTTCACTTTAAAAGACGAAAAATGCAGAACATAAAAGATACCAATACGGATTTTGAAGTGAGATCGCTCGATCCCGCAATGTGCAGAAATGAAGAGAATCTACAGTTGCCCATGTGGTTTAACCTCCAGTATCTGGCTTTCGGAGTGTTGTTCGGAATTGTATTGATCAAATCAGAAGTCGTTTCCTGGTTCAGAATTCAGGAAATGTTCCGCCTTCAGAGTTTCCATATGTTTGGGGTCATAGGATCAGCTGTAGTCGTTGGCGCCATATCGGTTTTCCTGATCAAGAAACTCAAGATCAAAACCATAAGAGGTGAGGAGATCATATTCTCTGATAAAACATTCAACAAGGGTCAGATCTATGGTGGTCTGCTGTTTGGCTTTGGATGGGCGATGACAGGCGCGTGTCCAGGTCCTCTTTTTGCCCAACTGGGTTATGGAGCAGCAGTGATATCCGTCACCATACTGATGGCAATTTTTGGAACATGGGTTTATGGTAAGTTTCGTGAGAAGCTTCCACACTGATTGAAAATATAAGATCATAAAAATGACCATGTGTGACTTACCTCACACATGGTTTTTTTTATGTCCGCTAACTTTATGCGACCTTAAAATGTTTCATCATGGCTCATCATCAGATCGTTATTGTTGGGGGCGGCAATGCCGGTATTTCTGCAGCTTCAAAACTATTGCTGAAAGACAAAACACTTGATATTGCAATTGTTGAACCTTCGGCTAAACATTATTATCAGCCGGCATGGACACTGGTAGGCGGAGGTGTTTTTGACATCCATGATACCGTTAGGGAAGAAGCGAGTGTGATGCCGAAAAGCGTAAAGTGGATCCAAAAAAAGGTTTCAACTTTTCAACCGGAAAAAAATGAGATCACACTGGATGATGGTGATACATTACATTATGATATTCTCATTGTTGCTGCCGGCATTCAATTGAACTGGGATGTTGTGAAGGGATTGAAGGAAAACCTGGGTAAGAATGGCGTCTGTTCCAACTATCAATTTCAAACAGCGCCATATACCTATGAGTGCATTAGCAATCTCAATAAAGGGAAAGCGATTTTTTACAGTCCTGATACTCCTGTAAAATGTGGCGGTGCTCCACAGAAGATCATGTACCTGGCTGCAGACAATTTCAGGAAAAGGAAAGTGCTGAAGGATGTGGATGTGCAGTTCTGGAGTGGTGGCACCAAGATCTTTGCCATACCCAAGTATGAAAAAACATTACTCAAGGTTTGTGAGCGCAGCAACATCAAATTGAATTTCCGTGTCAGGTTGGTGGAGATCGATGGTGAAAACAAACGTGCAAAATTCTTGGGTATCGGTGAAGAGAACAAAGGTCAGGAAACCTGGGTCGACTATGAGATGATCCATATTACGCCTCCGCAGGGTCCTCCTGATTTTATCAGGAAGAGTCCCCTAGCCAACGAAGGTGGTTGGGTGAATGTTGACAAGTACACCCTGCAACATCTTCAATACAAGAATATTTTTTCTCTCGGAGATGCTGCCGGTATTCCTGCAAGCAAGACCGGTGCTGCTGTTCGCAAGCAGGCTCCCGTGGTGGTGCAGAATATATTTTCTTACATGAAAGGAGAACCTTTGAAAGCTGCCTATAACGGATATTCCAGTTGTCCCATCGTTACCGGCTATGGTAAATTGATGCTGGCAGAATTCGATTATGACAATAAGCCGATGGAAACCTTTCCATTCGACCAAAGCAAGGAGCGCTGGACCATGTATATCCTGAAAAGATATATTTTACCCTGGCTCTACTGGAACCAGATCCTTCCGGGAAGGATGTAGTATCAATTATCTGAATTCATAGCCAACACCCATCAGCTGGGTCAGCAAGGAATTGGGTGCATCGGTTGCGGTACAACGACCTTCCAGCTTGGGAGCGATTGGTGAATGTATTTTCAGGTATTCTTCGATCACATTGTGCAAGGTTGCGCCCAAACGTTTTGGTTCTTTCACCCCTTCAACACGACAGATCGTGGTATCGGGATCGCCATCTCTTTCGCAGGCGACAAAGCTGTAAAGTTTTTCCAGGTCTACGGGTTGACCTCCTACCTTGATCCAGTTCACTCTTTTTCCTGCATCGTTGCCGATGGTGAAGTTGACTTCCATCCCTTTGAAACGAACAACCCATCCGCCAAAACGTTTGGCTGGATCCTTGGCGAAGGCATTTTGCAATTCCTTTTCCATCCAATCCCACAACTGTTTTCCGGTGATGTTTCCCGTTTTTGCTTCACTGTCAACCGGCAGCATGTTCCAGAGATAGTCGACCGTGATGATGGCTTCACCCGTTTTAGGATCGGGCACCAATGGCGGACAAAAACGGAAGCCGTTGCTCAGCGCGATATCTGGTTTGAATTTCCACATGATGGCATCGGTGATGAAATTGTCCATGGGTGTTTCGATCACATAGTAGCGCATCAATGGTGTTTTGGTTTTGCCTATCACACGGTTAAGTTCATTTTTATATGGTTCGCGTGCTTTGGCCACCAGCTGTTTCATTTCTTCGTCTTCTTTATAAACAGCTGGATCAACATCGAGAAGCTGATAACTATGGTCTTTGACAATACCTTTTTCAATAACGATGTCGAGTTTGGCGATGAAGGATCCGAAGGCACCGGGTTCAGTAACTTTTGTATGTATGCCCTGTATCGGTGTTCTCACACGTTCATGCGTATCGGCACCAAGAATATAATCAACTCCTTTCACCTGTGGCATATTGGCAAGCCCCACCTGTTGTGCCAGTCCAATATGTGTGAGCAGAAAAACCATATCACATTGTTCATAATCACGAAGTATCTTCACATATTTCGCAACATTGATCTCGGGTTGGGTGAATTTGATCCCGTAGCTATAGGCAGGCGACTGGCGCTTGGGAGTAAGAGGATCATTGTATCCGATGAATCCAATCTTGATACCGGCAATATGTTTTACAAAGTATGGTGGGAAGATCAGGTCTCCCTTCATTTCATCTGTGGTATCGTGGAACATGTTGGCACAAACCTTCACCCCATCATAAGCAAACATATCCTTCATCATCATTTCCTTTCCATAGACTACTTCCCAGTTGCCGGGCAACATAATATCATAGCCGATGTTGTTCATCAGCGGAACAATAGCCTGTCCCTTGCTCATGGAAGCAACACCGCTGCCCTGAAAACAATCGCCACCATCGATCAGTAAAGTATGTGCCTTATTCTGATTGCGAATCGTGTTGATCATCGATTTTAATGTGGCGAACCCACCGCGTTTTTTAAAAACCGATTTTCCGTTTTCTACAAAAAATTCATCGTGTGTCAGCAATTGTGAATGGATGTCGGCCGTATGCAGCAAAGTCAGTTTAGTTGCCTTACCATCAATGACTGCCTTGTTTTTCGACATAGAAGCTTCTTTGTAAGAAGCCTCATTGTTTTCAAGTGCTGAAGCAGCAATGGGCGCGCTGATCAATCCTCCGCCAATACCAAGACCCAGTCCCAATCGGCCGGATCTTTTCAGAAAATCCCTTCTGCTGTTTTCCGAAAGATGAACATGCATTTCTTTTTCAGCTTGAGTAATCGCATTGGCGTGACAGGAAGAACAGCTGCAATCGTTGAGGTGTTGATTTGACATCTTCTATCGATTATGATTTTGAAATCGCTTTTGCTTTCTCTTGCTTTTTTCTGGCTTCGATAATGGGAGGGAAGGGACCGAATTTGTGTTGTGCTTCAGAGAATCCGTCGGTATAGGGTCCGAAAGGATGATCGATGGGTTTCTTGGAAATATTGGGCCAGTCCTTGCTCAGGTCTTTGGATGGTCTCGGACGAGAATTGACGAAGGCCGCTACATCCCAGCATTCTTCATCAGTCAGTGCCGGATTTTTATGTGATGCCTGATTAAAGGGCATGTTGTCGCGCACGTATCCTGCAAAACGGGAAAGACGAAAAAGGCCGGCACCACTGTTGTAGCTATGCTCGCCCCAGAGCGGAGGATAGGTATAGGATCTGCCATCAGCTGCCATTTGTCCCTCACCATTGGCGCCATGACAGCTCTGGCATTTTGCTGTGTAAACAGCCTGTCCTTTTTCCGGACTTGCAGCACGATCAAGATATTCGGGGGGTTTAATGCCTGAGCTTTTTGGTGTGCTGTCTTTTTCAACGGCATGTCCTACCCATTTGATGTAGGCGATCATCGCTTTCATTTCATGAGCGTTGCTGTCGAGTGCCGTCCCGTTAAGACTTCTTTCCATACAGTCGCTTACTCTTTTGAATACACTTTCGATTGTTCCGCTTCTGTCACGGAACTTAGGATAGTTCGCAGCCACGGCTCCATAATTATTGCCCCATGCTTTTCTGCCGGCGTTGAGGTGGCAATTCTGACAATTCATGCCATTGGTGATATGTGCAACGGAACCATTGGGACCCAGGTAGCGTGAGGTATTGGCTATCAGTTCTTCGCCATAGATGACCAGCTCTCTTTCTTCGCCTTCCAGTGTTCTGTCGGTATAAAGACTGGGAGCTGTCCATCCTTCAGTGTCCAGCGACGGAATTTCTTTTTTGGGTGAATTGATAGCATCAATCACTTCACTGGTGATGACCAGAAGGAGTCCGATTACTATTATGAAGATGATCCAGTTTTGTCTGAAATTTTTCATGAAGCAACAGTTATGCATACTCAATTTAATCCAAATTCGATTGTGCTATTGTGATATAGGTCACACTATTAAGTTGAAGAGGTTGAAGGGGTTGAAGAAGTTTAAGAAAGTAATTAAAAATATTCTTCAACCTCCTCAACCCCTTCAACCTCTTCAACCTTTGATTGTTTGTTGTATTTTCGCAGCCCAATCATTCATCAAAACAATAAACTATCAAATATGAGCGCAGAAAATGGAGCATCCGCGGGCAAATGCCCTTTCACCGGTGCCATGGTGAACCAGAGTGCAGGCAAGGGAACCCGTAATCGTGACTGGTGGCCGAACCAGCTGAACCTCGGCATCCTTCGTCAGCATTCTTCTTTGTCGAATCCCATGGATCCCGATTTCAACTATGGAAAAGAGTTCTTGTCGCTCGACCTGGCAGCTGTGAAGAAGGACATCATTGATGTGCTCACCACTTCGCAAGACTGGTGGCCTGCTGACTACGGACATTATGGTCCCTTTATCATCCGCATGGCCTGGCATAGTGCCGGTACCTACCGCACCACTGACGGTCGCGGTGGCGCCGGAACCGGAACCCTCCGCTTCGCGCCATTAAATAGCTGGCCCGACAATACCAACCTCGACAAGGCCCGTTTGCTTTTGTGGCCTGTGAAGAAAAAATACGGTAAGAAACTTTCCTGGGCTGACCTGATGGTGCTGGCCGGTAACTGCGCCCTGGAGTCCATGGGCTTCAAGACCTTCGGTTTTGCCGGTGGTCGCGAAGATGTATGGGAACCACAGGAAGATGTATACTGGGGATCCGAGCGTGAGTGGCTGGGTGATAACCGTTATACTGGCGATCGTGATCTGGAAAATCCATTGGCAGCAGTGCAGATGGGATTGATCTATGTGAATCCGGAAGGACCCAACGGCAATCCTGATCCCTTGGCCTCTGCAAGGGATATCCGTGAGACCTTTGGTCGCATGGCCATGAATGACGAAGAGACTGTTGCATTGATCGCCGGTGGCCACACTTTCGGCAAGACTCATGGTGCCGCTGATCCCAGCAAATATGTAGGCAAAGAGCCTGCAGGAGCCAGTATTGAAGAGCAGGGACTGGGTTGGAAGAATACCTATGGAACCGGTAATGCCGGTGATACCATCACAAGCGGATTGGAAGGTGCCTGGACCACCACGCCAACACAGTGGAGCAACAATTATTTTGAGAACCTTTTCGGATATGAGTGGGAACTGACCAAGAGCCCTGCTGGTGCACACCAGTGGAAGCCTAAGAATGGCGGCGGTGCAGGAACCGTTCCTGATGCCCATGATCCTGCCAAGCGTCATGCGCCTACCATGCTTACTTCTGATATTGCGCTTCGTGTAGATCCTGCGTATGAGAAAGTATCCAGGAAGTTCTATGAGAACCCTGATCTTTTTGCTGATGCTTTTGCCCGCGCCTGGTTCAAGCTGACCCATCGTGATATGGGTCCACGCAACCGTTATCTCGGTGCAGAAGTGCCTGCTGAAGTATTGATCTGGCAGGATCCTATTCCTGCTGTTACGTATAAGTCCGTCGACGACAAGGATGTGGCTGACCTCAAAGCGAAGATTGCCGCATCGGGACTCACTGTTTCACAATTGGTGAGTACTGCTTGGGCTTCTGCTTCCACCTTCCGCGGATCGGACAAGCGCGGCGGTGCCAATGGCGGTCGCATTCGTCTCGCTCCCCAGAAATACTGGGCTGTGAACAATCCTGCTCAGTTGTCGGCTGTGCTGGATGTATATGAAAAGATTCAGGGAGAATTCAACGCCGCACAGACTGGAGGCAAGCAGATATCTATTGCAGATCTGATTGTGTTGGGAGGTTCAGTGGGTATTGAATTGGCAGCCAAAGAAGCTGGAAAAAATATCACCGTTCCCTTCACCGCTGGTCGTGCCGATGCTTCACAGGAAGAAACAGAAGTGGATTCCTTTAGCTGGCTAGAGCCCTCTGCTGATGGCTTCCGCAACTATGTGAAAGGACATTATGCTTCTGTTGCAGAAGACATGTTGATAGATAAAGCGCAGCTGCTGAATCTTACAGCGCCCGAGATGACTGCACTCGTTGGTGGCATGAGGGTGTTGAATACCAATTTTGATGGTTCCGCCCATGGTGTGTTCACCAAGCGTCCTGGGGCATTGACCAATGATTTCTTCACCAACCTGATCGACTTCAGCACCAGCTGGAAGGCTGTTGGTCCCAAGCAGGATGTATTCGAGGGAACTGACCGCAAAACCGGATCGGTTAAGTGGACGGCAACCCGTGCAGATCTGGTCTTTGGTTCCAACAGTGAACTGCGTGCCCTTGCTGAAGTTTATGCTTGCGAGGATGGTTCAGATAAATTCCTGCATGATTTTGTAGCAGCATGGGTGAAGGTGATGAATCTGGATCGATTTGATTTATTGTGATACAAGGTTGAGGGAAGTTGAGAGAAGTTGAGGGAGGTTGAGGGGGTTGAAGTGGTTTAAGCAGTTGAAGCATTTACTTCAACCTCTTCAACTTCTTCAACCCCTTCAACTTTTATATGAACAATTTCCGCTAATCAGGTGTCATTCTAAAAAGTTAATTGTCTTCTGTTTTTCTAATATTCCCGCATCAGCTATTCAAGGATCTTTCTCCACTGAAGAAAGCCAGTAAGATCGTGATGATTGAAGAAGAGCTCTTCTTCACGCAGTATGCTTTTCATGAAAAAAAGATTGCTTATCATAAGGATACGATGCAATCGTATTTTCAACTGTTGGTAAAAAAAGGGTTTGATGTTGCATACATTGAAGCACACGATAAAAGGTCACCGGTAAAACAAACCATTGCTTCCCTCAAAAAAGAAGGTGTAGCAACCATTCATGTTTATCATGTGCACGACAACTGGCTGGAGAAGAGACTGATCCAGTCATCATCAGCTCAGCAGATCGATCTTGTATGGCATGAATCACCGATGTTCATGTTGAATCAGCATGAAATTGAAAAAGAATTTTCCGGAAAGAAAACATTTTTTCAAACTTCCTTTTACATACAACAGCGAAAAAGATTTGCCATCCTTGTAGATGACAAGATGGAACCCTTTGGAGGAAAGTGGAGCTTCGATGCTGATAACCGGAAGCCTTATCCCAAAAACAAAAAACCACCTGCCCTGCATCAACCTTTGTATCCTATCACGCATGCAGAAGCAGAAGCGTGGTTGGATGATTTTTTGCAAAATCGATTTGCTGAATTTGGGATCTATGAAGACGCGATGGTAACGCAAGAACATGTATTGCATCACAGTGTGCTGACACCCATGCTGAACATCGGACTCCTTACACCCAAACAGGTATTGGATCGGGTGATTTCCTTTTCGCAGGAACAGGAAATCCCGATGAATAGTATGGAAGGTTTTGTGCGACAGGTATTGGGCTGGCGTGAATTCATCCGTGGGATTTATCATGTTGCAGGGAGTAAACAGAGAACCACCAACTATTGGGGATTTACGCGAAAGATCCCAAAATCATTCTATGAGGGAACGACGGGTATTGTGCCATTGGACAATGTCATCCAGAAATTGGTCAAAACCGGATACAGTCATCACATTGAGCGATTGATGGTGCTCAGCAATTTCATGCTGCTCTGCGAGTTCGATCCGGATGAAGTGTATCGTTGGTTCATGGAAATGTACATCGATGCCTATGATTGGGTGATGGTACCCAATGTATATGGCATGGGGCAATTTGCTGATGGAGGACTGATGTGTACGAAGCCCTATATCAGCGGCAGTAATTATGTGCTCAAGATGAGTGATTATAAAAAAGACGGTAAGTGGACGGAGATCTGGGATGGTTTGTTCTGGCGCTTCATGCATGTGCACCGTGATTTTTTTCTGAGTAATCCGAGGATCGGTATGTTGGTGAGAACATTTGACAAGATGTCTGAAGAAAAAAAGCAACAGCATCTTGCAATCGCAGAGCAGTATCTTCAATCATTGGATGCTAAATGAAAAACAACAAGGGCAAAACGATATCAAAGGATAAGCTTCCCCAGAAAATGTGCATTGTTTGTCAGCGTCCTTTCAGCTGGCGAAAAAAATGGGAAAAAAATTGGGATGATGTGAAATACTGCAGCGATAGATGCAGAGGTAAAAACAAGTCCATTATTTCCTGAACAAATCTTGCAGTGCAGTAATCTGCTGCAGCTCCGGTTTGTTATAGAAAATGCCGGTACTATTTGTTTTTCTTACTCCACGGAGAAACAAATAGATCACACCACCAAAATGTTGATCATAATCAAAACTGGGCAACCTTGATTCAAGAAATTTTTTCAATGCCAGGGTGTAGATTGTGTACTGTAAATGGTAGTTATTATCAGTCATTGCCTGTAACACTCCTTTTTCATCATAATCTGACAGGTTGTAACCCAGATGATTGGATTTCCAGTCAAGAATATAATAACGACCATTCTGCATGAAGAACAGATCAATCTTCCCATTCATGATACCTTCCAGTTCATCATGTGATCTCAGCATCAACGGATGACCGAATCGACTTAGTTTTTCAATTTCTTTTGTACCAAAAGGGGCTACTCCAAAATCAAATTCAAGCTCGTTGATCCGTTCATCCCTTTTCACCTTTGAAAGCGTGAATGTTTGCTGCCCGGGTATTTGCAAAGGAAGATGGATGATATGATCCAGCATCAGAAGAAGATTTTGGATGTTATCTTTTCCTACATTGACCGATAATCTCTTGGCCGATAACTCAACTATCGATTCCCATCCACCGGGATCGACAAAATCTATCCTTTCAAAAATATAATGCAGCAAATTACCTGTATGGGCTCCCTTTTTCAGATCGTGAAATATAAATTGATCATATTCATTTGTAATTGCATTTCTTTCCTGATTTCTGATCGGGGCATGTTCAGGATTAAGAAAAGAGTAACTCATTTTTTTCCAATGGGGCTGCAGTAGAACAAATTGATCGGCTTTGGCGAATTCGACCGGAAACATTTGCGTTACCGGTTTATATTTATAATCAAATGCTATGGATGGAGCCTCGGCGCGGATGATCCCGAATGATTGGGCGGTATACAGATCTTTATCAAGGGCATTCAGAAATTTCCGTAAGGCAGAATGTTGATAATAATGATGCGTATGGCTGCCAACATAAAGTGCATATTTTGCACGGGTCATGGCTACATAGAACAATCTTCTGTTTTCTTGTTCAGCATCATCACGATACCATTTCATTTGTTCGTTGCTGATAAGCCCACTGTTGATAAAATAGTATTCTTCCTTGTTGGGATCTCTGTAATTGAAAAAATCAACTTCGTTTTTTACAACTAGATCGAGGAATGGTGCAATCACAATGTTATATTCCAATCCTTTGCATTTGTGGATGGTGATGATCTGAACAGCATCTCCATCACTTTCAATTCTCTGTTCAAATTCATCTCCTGTTTCCTCGGTATTTTCCATCGATCTTTTCAGCCAGTTCAACAATTCTGCAGGAGCATATTGTTGCCTTTTTTCCATTTTGTGAAAGAGCTCAATCAGCTGAATGATGTTCGACATTTTTCTCTCGCCTTGTGTTGTTTCCTGCGAAAGCATTCTGCTTCTTATACGGAAATCAGCCAAGAATTTGTTGAGCATCACATAAATACCTTCCTTCTGCCAGGATTGCTGATAGAGTCTGAAGTTTTCCAGCAAAGCTGATTCATCCAACTCCATCAGTGTATTGATGTTGATACCGGTAAATGGTCCAACCAAAGCTTTATTCACACTGGAGGCACTGATCATATAAGCTGCTTCCATCACATATAAAAACATACGGGCCTCTTCGGAACCCAGCACTTTGGTATCATCAATGGTTACAGCAGGAACATTGAATCGCGCGAGAAACTGCTTTACAGCAATACCCTGGTCTTTGGTTCTGACAAGAATACCAACATCAGATGGACGGATACGACGTCTGTTATTACCATCTGGTAGTGTAAACAATGGATCTTCGAGCAGATTGACAACTGTTGATATGGCATTCAGGGTTATGTGATCGTTTGTTTTTGCAGCCTGAATGTTCACAGGAAAAACTTTCTTTCCATCATAAAGAAGTTCTCCTTTTTTGCTGTCGGTAGGAGCATCCACACTGATATAGTCAAGCTCAACAGGCGTGTCCTTGAAGCAGAATGTATCAAACCCTGTTTCTGGTACGAAAAAATGGTTGAGGGCATTGATTACACTTCCGCTGGAACGAAAATTTGTATTCATGCTGTATCGGTTTTGTACCGTTACAGCAGCTTTGAAATAAGTATGTATATCAGCCTTTCTGAATGCGTAAATTGATTGCTTCGGATCACCGATATAAAATAAAATATTGCTTTGTCCGAAAACAGTCTGGAAAATCTCATATTGGAGTTTATCTGTATCCTGAAACTCATCAATAAAAGCTGCTTTGTATTTTTTCTGCAAAGACTCCTGCAGGCCCTTGTGATCTCGGATGACAATGGCATCGTGCAGTCGGGTAATCATATCATCAAAACTCATCCATCCTCTTTCCAGCTTGGTATGATGAATTTCGCTACTTATCTCATCCACAGCAAACTGTAGCAGCTGGTTTACAAATACATGAACTCCTTTTGCAGCAACTGTCCTCAGCTGTTCGACTGCTTCAATAGAACTTAGCTCTTTTGAAAACAAAGCCTCAATGTATTGCGGCGGTTTTGAAGCTTTTTCAAAAAGCAGATCATATAATTTCTCTCCAGAAAAATCATCAATAAATGTCTTGAGGTTTTTGGCAGCTATTTTATTATTCTGAATGGCGTTGATGATTGTTTCTTTTCGATCTTCGAGATCAGAGACAATATCTTGTTGCTTCTTCTCCGCTTCTGCACGCAGATTATCCAAATATTCGATGGTAGCTTTTTGTTGATCATCACCCAGAAAGCCAGTTGTATATGGAACAGTAGCACATAGTTTTTTACCTTGTAAGGAGAGTTTTACAACTTCACGAATCATTTTTCTGCTGAACTCAGTATCCATTACTCTACTTAGCAACTCAATGTGCATTGTCGTAATGTGCTTACGCCAGAATCTGTTCAGTGCATCATGCAGCATATCTACTGAATCCTGTTCGGTAATGATATTGGATCCGAAGATCTGCCCGGTTTCAAATGCATATTCAGTTAGGGTACGCTGACAAAAACCATGGATAGTTTGTATTGAGGTTTCATCGAGCAGCAAAACGGCATTCTTAAGTCTGTTGATACAAATCTCATCACCATATTCATCAAAGGCCGATTTTACTATTTTCTTGATCATGGGATCAACATCCTTTCCATCAACTGCATGATCCCTGGCTTCTTGCACAAAACTTCTGATTCGCGTTTCGAGCTCCAGAACGGCCTTGTTGGTAAAGGTCACCATTAGGATCTCCTTTACAGTAGTGCCAGACAGGATCAGTCGCAATGCCAGTATAGCAATGGAATATGTTTTGCCCGTACCCGCACTGGCTTCAATCAGGTTTGAACCTGAAAGTGGAACTGTATCAACTTGAAAGGGAGTAAAACTCATGTATATTATTTCTGAAACAGGTTCGGAATGTATTCGTTAATGGTTCCAAAGAATCCTTGCATCACAGTCTGGTAGTGTCTGTACCAGCTTTCATTCATCAATCCACTTTCATATATTCTCAAAAAATATTGATCATTCACTGTAGCATCTTTTGACCTTCCGGTTTCATCCAAACGTTGTTGAATATCACCAATGAAATCTTCATACTGTTTATTTAGTACATCAATCATACCAGGAAGGGCAACCAGATCAGGATAGAATGGGAAACATTCTTTATAGCCTTGAATGTATTGATCTTTGAATCCCAGCAATAATTTTTGTGCTTTGGGAACAGTAAGCTCGCCCTGAGGAATATGAAATATCTTCTGTGTTGAGATCAGAATGAATTCAAGAGAGTGCCCGGCAGCTATTGCCGCAACATATTGAACGAAGGCTGATGCAATGGCTTTGGTGATCTTGGATGAGGTAGTAATACATACAAATTTTTGTTGATATATATTTTCAAGCCTTCCATCAATGATATGTTTTCCGACTTCTACCATCACATCAACAGGAGTTGGGGTAAGATCTCCTACAATCTCATTTATTTGCTGTTTGAAGCCTGCTATTATGGCCGCTTGTTGTTGAAGTGCAATCTTTCCGATATTTCCTAATGGCAAAAGACCCGCTCTCATACGATGCTCTCGCCAGTGATCGTATTCTTTCTCTGGTATAAAAACAAGTGCATCTCTAATTATCCATTGATCAAGTCCATCGAGTTCAAAGGTTTCTGTTTCCGGTAAAAGTGTTTCTTCGTCTCTATAATAGATATTCAGTGCTTTGTTCAGATACCATTTAAATGGATCCTTGAAAAAAGTGGAGAGATCATGAATATTGATAACATCACCCTCAAAGCCGGGTAGTATTTTTTCTGCCGATGGCAAAGAAGCAGAGCCCGACTGGTACTTTTCATCACTGAGATAGCTGATCAGTCCGCTTCCATTGAAATAACGCTGACTGAATCCGTGAAGAGGATGTCTTGTGATGAGTGAATCTCGTTTGGGTTTCTCTATATCCTGAATACCCGACACCACATATTCCAGTAATTCTTCCACCAGTGAAGAAGGAGGCTTTTCAGTATTGTCTTTGGTACTGTTTCCCAGATAACTGATGTACAGATACTGCTGTGCGGCAATCACACTTTCCAGGAACAAATGTTTATCATTATCCTTTACATTTCGGTCTCCTCGTTTTTGTTCTTTCTCCAGCAGGCTGAAACTCAAACGTGACTCTTTGCGCGGGAACTTATCAAAATCCATTCCCATCAAAGCGATTACTTTGAATGGAATGCTTCGCATGGGAATGAGTGAACAAAAGGTGATGCCTCCTGTGGTAAAACTCTGACTTCTTTTTTCCTGAGAGATGGTATCAGAGAAACTATGCAGGAAGACCTCAAATGGTACAGGGGCTCCGGCTTCCATCTCCAGCAATACAATTTTTTCCAAATAGGAAATGAGGCGATGAAAATCCTCATCATCTGATTCGCCCGATTCGAAAAGAAGATCATCTACCAGTTGCTGAATGTATTCAACCCATTCCTTGAGCGTACGCGCCTGATCACGTTTAGACAAATAATGATGCAGGACTTCCGTAAAATGTCTGAACCTGATCAATTGAAGACCGGATTGACCTTCAACTGCATCCAGCAATTCAACCATATCATCTCCGGTATCATACAATCCACCACCTGCCATGCACATGCCCATCAGCATTCTGTCGAACCCGTAGGTCCAGCTGAAATATCGGGTATCATCTTCTCGTGACCCTTCCCATCCAAATCGGATGCCAACCAGTTGTAATACATTCCTGATGTTATCGGTTTGAGTGATCCCGAATCGATTGCGGATGTAGGGTGATTCCAGAAGTTCGAGAACCGCTTCCGCCTTGAACCCTTCGGAATCAAAAGAAAGTATCTGGAGCAGGGCAGAAAAGAGATTATTGCCCGAGGAGATGGTTTCATCAGCAATCGTATAGGGAAACTCATGAGGTGCATTGTCGAATACTGCTCTGATATACGGGGCATATCGATCTATATCACTCACCATCACTACAATGTCGCGTGGCGACAACATTTCTTTTTTCTGATCGATGAGGGAAACAAGATAATTGTATAATACTTCAGTTTCTCTTACGGGAGTATAGCAACTGTTCACCGTCAGACTTCCATCTTTCAGATCTTCGTGAAGAACAGGCAGTCTATTGCGTGGATCTGCATTCAGAAAAATATCTGTTTGTATCTTATGCAGCAGACTGGGTTTTTCATTGTTTTTTCGAATCGAAAGTATCTCCATTGAATTGATGACTTCTTCATCCTGAAAAAGGAGATAAAAGCTGTCTTTTATGATCTTTCCCCAATTGAGCAGCAAGCTGTTACCAATATTGCCGGGAATCTTTTTTCTGTTTCCATTACGGGTAAGCCTGGCGATTTGTTCTTCTGAATTGTCTTCCAGCCAATACTGTTCAGGCGATGGATTGATCAAATAAAAATGAATATCAATGAACTCACCCAGCCGGTTGAACAGCTGCATGTAAAAAGGAGTGATAACAGCAATGCCAAAAAAACAAAGCAGAGGAATTTTTTTCCTCAACATTTCCTGTTTCTCGGGTAATGCAAGTGCACTCAAGATCTCATGTACCTGTTCCGTTTTATCTTGCATCCGATTGATCATGATATCGCGTATCCTGATCCATACCCACTGTTGCCAGTTGCCTTTTTCCTCATCTCCTTTGGATAGCTGATTCCACCGATTGATCTCTTCGGGACGGTATACCTGGTATTGATCAAAAAGATCAGAGAGTTTTCCTGCAAGTGAAATCCTGTTCAGTTCATTGTCAAGATAATATCCTGCGATATCCGGAAACTGAAGTTTAAAATCAGTTGCATCAAGCAGATAAAAGAGATTCCATTGTACAAAGTCGAAATTGAGGGTGCTTCTTTTTTGACCATTCAGCCAGAAATGGATCTGTTGCACGAGATCATTGGGCTTATTGAATTGAAGATTGGCAGCTATACCCTGCTCCTCAGCAATTCTTACTTTCAGCCAATTGTTTACTCCATCGGTTTGCGTTACAATATGTTGCCGACTGAAAACACCGGTGGTTTTCTGTTTCAGGTCTTTCGCAAGCTGAACAGATAATTGATGAAGATTATGAGAAGAATATAATTGAACAGGCATTGATGTTTTTTTAGCTTTCGGGTGTTTCGGATGGCTTTAATCTTTCTTCAATGCCTGAACCCCTCTGTACTTCAGCTGCTGCGGTTGAAAGAATCATCTTTTCACGGGCCTGGATGATCACATTTTTCCTGGCTCTGGTGACCGCTGTATACAAAAGTTCACGAGTGAGCATAGGGTTTTCCGAATTATCCGGAAGCATGACCAGCACGCGGTTGTACTCAGAACCCTGGCTTTTGTGTATGGTCATTGCAAAGACAGTTTCTGCTTCTGTAAGATATGCGGGGATGACGCTCCTCAACTGTCCGTCACTGTCCTCAAACCAGGCTTTCAGGTTTCCATTGTCATCTTTTCTGATGATCCCGATATCACCATTGTAGAGATGCAGGTCCTTATTGTTTTTGGTAACAATGATGGGACGATGTTCATAGAATATATTGTCTTTCCTGATCAGTCCTCTGCTGCGTAGTGATTCTTCAATTCTTGCATTCACTCTATACAGACCCTGTTCTCCTTCTTTGACCGCCACCAGTACCCTCAGTGATCCGAGTTTTTGCAAGGCTGCAGCGATATCTACCTCCTGGATATATTCTTCATATCCTTGCACAAAGGCATGAAAAATATTTTCATCATATACTTGATCAATGGTGATGCCAGGGTCTGTATTTTGATGAATGATATCTTTCAATACATGGCTGTTGTTTGTGATGATGGCCTTGCTGAGTTTTCCGATACCGCTATTGCTGGTAAAACGATGACTTCTCTGCAACTCAATGATATGTCCTGTTAGTGGATGCTTTGAATCGGTCTGATATGCATCTGACACCTTTCTTTCTCTGTCGGTGATGAATGGGTTGATAGTTTGTATACTATGCGCCGAAAGACCGTTCACCTGATCCATACACTTGCACAGATCACTCAGCAGGCTTCCTGCTTCAACCGAAGCCAGCTGGTTTCGGTCGCCCAGCAAAATGATGCGTGCCCCCATTTTGATTGCATTGAGCAACTTTGCGAACAATGGCACATCGATCATTGAAGCTTCATCCACAATGATAACATCATAAGGCAGCGGATTTTCTGCATTGTGTTTGAAATGCACCGAATCCGGGATGAACTTCAGAAGTCTGTGCAGTGTACTGGGCATCAGCTTTTCAAAAATATTTTTGATGGCGGGGTCAAGGGATAGAGTGGTTTGTTTCAGTGATTCTGCCATCCGTACGGCAGCTTTCCCTGTAGGTGCCGCCAGTGCTACTCTTGTTGTTGGGTCATGGGTGTATAGAATGGAAAGTACTTTTGCAACAGTAGTTGTTTTCCCCGTTCCCGGTCCACCGGTAATGATGGAGAAACTGTTCATGAATGCCTGAATGGCCGCCACCAGTTGCCAGTCGATTTTCTCATTTTCATTAATACCCTCCAATGATCCGGTTGCGGTAAGGCTGCTCACAAAACTTTGCAGATCCGATAAGGCTTCTGATCTTTTTTGATACAAGGATCTTTCCTCTTCCAGCAAACGATGGATGGACTTAATGATCTCTGTTTCGTAGTGAAAATACCGATGCAGGTAAAGTTTGTTCTGAAATAAAATGAAAGGCTTGGGTTTTTCGGGGTCTGTGCTGACATGCTCATAGCATTTGAATAGACCAGCACTGTCTGATGGAACTGGCCATGGATTGAGGTTTGCTTCTTTCCAGAGGTCTGCAATGGGTATGCAGATGTGACCTTCTTCCATGCGTTTTGACAGGAGCCATGCAAAGGGCTTCAGTTGTTCATCTCTAAAAAAAGACGAGAACTGCTGGTGAACATCATTGTAGGTTTGCTTTGCCGTCATTTTTGCGACCCTGATTTATTGTGCCGTCTGATGATCTGATGAGTTCTGATCTACTTTATCTTCTGTTTCGTCCAGATCATCTTCACCTTGTTCTGCAGATCGAAGAAGTTGATCACCCAGTTGTTTGTTTGCTTTGGCCCCCATTTTTTTCAATTCTTCAATTCTCCGGATGATATTTCCTGACCCGCTGCTCAGTTGTTTGAAAGCTTTGTCGTATGCATCCTGACTTTCGGTGATCCTTTTGCCAATGAGTTCCATGTTGGTTACAAAACCATGGAATTTATCATACAGACCGCCTGCTTTTTCTGCAATTTCGATGGCATGTTTACTTTGTTTTTCCACCTTCCAGAGATCGGCAATGATCTTCAGAACTGCCAGAAGGTTGGTAGGGCTCACCATAACGATCCCTTTGTCGTAAGCATATTTCCAGAGATCCCGATCTGTTTTCAGGGCTTCGAGAAATGCCGGTTCAATCGGAACAAACATCAGTACATAATCCAATGCCTCTGCATATTTCGGATAGTTCTTGGCGCTGAGTCCGTCGATATGTGCATAAAGTGAAGCAATGTGTTGATCAAGACTGGATTTCTGTTCATCTGATGATTCGGCATTGACATATTTTTCCCAGGCTACGAGGGAAACTTTCGAGTCGGCCAATACTTTTCGCTGATCAGGATAGATGATGGTAGCATCCGGCTGCAGTCCCCTGCCTTCCTCGTCTTTGATGATATTTCCTGCATTATCCCTGATAAATTGCTGCATGAAAAATTCACGATCTTTCACCAACCCGCTGTTAGACAGGATTGTTTCCAGGATCCATTCGCCCCAGTTGCCTTGTTTCTTAACATCTGTTTTGAGGGCATTGGTGAGGTTATTGGCTTCAATACCAACTTTGGCGCTGGTTTCAACGAGGCGTTGAATTTCATTTTTGAGACTATGTCTTTCCTTGCCTTCATTGTCATATACCTCATCCACACGCTTTCGGAAATCTTCCAGTTGTGTTTTGAAAGGATTCAGAATATTTTGCAGGTGTTTGTCGTTCGATTCTGTGAAAGCTTTTTCTTTTTGATCGAGGATCTCCTGGGCAATGTTTCGGAACTCACTTCGATTCTGTTCGTGCATTTTCTGCAGTTCAGCTTTTTGCTGATCAAGGGATGCTTCTGCCTGTCTCAGTTTGGACTCCAGCGTTGACAATGATTTTTCGCCGGCAAGATATTGTTGCTGCAGTTCATGATAACGTTTTTCGGTATCCCGAAGCACTTCCATGGCTGATTCTGCCTTGAGGGCTCTTTCGGTTTGGACATTCAATTTTTCCTGACTGATCTCGATTTCTTTCTTTTTGGAAGATTGTCCGATCCAGACTCCGATGATCAGTCCGGCAGCGAGGCATATCAGATAAACAATGAGAGAAGTAAACATAGAAATAATTGAACTGTAAATTTACGAATGCCTTTCCGCAACCTATTTGCGGAGCTGTTTTTTTATTGTACACATTTTGAATGATCGGTCAGGTTCGTACATTTAGGGAATCCAAAAGAAAACGATATGAGCAGACCATCAGGGGGGGATTTCGGAGCATTTTATCAGCATTATGTTGCTTTGGCGGCAGGACAGAGTGCCAGGGAACTTATTTCCCTGCATGCACAGGATATGCTGGATTTTATTTCGAAAATTCCGGAAGAGATGGGGGATCAAGCCTATGCAGCAGGGAAGTGGACCATCCGGCAGATGCTGCAGCACATGCTGGATACGGAGCGGATCTTTGTCTATCGGCTGATCTGGATTGCCAGAGGGGATGATCGTCCATTGCCCGGCTTTGATGAGAATAAATTTGCGGCTGAGGCGCCTGCATCTCATCGGAAACTGGAAGACCTCAAGAGTGAATTTTTAGCACTGAGAAAGTCCACTGACTTTTTGGTTCAATCGCTTACCGAAGAAGAGCTATCCCGAAGAGGTGAGGCCAGTGGTTATCCTGTAACAGTCAATGCGCTTTGTTTTATCATTTTCGGGCACAATCTCCATCATCTGCAGGTGCTAAAGGAAAAATACCTGGTTTGATCATATTTGATTACTAAATTACCAACATGAGAAAAGCAATTGTTTTCATTGGACTCATCCTCTTGATTATTACAGAGATTCTGAGGGTATACTTCATCATGCCATTCCCCGGAAGCCAGCACAATGAAACGCTTGATATAGCGTATTGGATTGGGGGAAACATTATCTGGATCAGGCTGGTGTTGGGTTCCATCACTGCATTGCTTTTCATTTCATCATTCAGGGCATCAAAAAAAGGATACAAAATTGTGTCGGCACTGTTGATGGTTTTGTATGCAGTTGTCTTTTATTTTTTCAATTTTCGTTTTCTGGCTGAGACCATGTTTTATCAGCCAAAGAATCTGGAATTTTCAATTGTAGCTGACAATAAAATTGCCTTGGATAAACAGATCCTGGGTATTGAGATCAATGGACAAGCCAAAGCCTATCCCATTCAACTGATCGGGTATCATCATCAGGTCAGGGATAGTGTTGGTGGCAGGCCGGTAATGGTGACATATTGTACGGTGTGCAGAACCGGTCGTGTTTTTAGTCCTTATGTAAATGGACAAGCAGAAGATTTCCGTTTGGTTGGTATGGATCATTTCAATGCCATGTTTGAGGATGGGGTTACCAAAAGCTGGTGGCGACAGGTATCCGGGGAGGCAGTTGCCGGTCCGCTCAAGGGTACAAAACTTATGGAGATTCCATCTCAGCAGATGACACTGGCATCCTGGCTGGAGCGATATCCCTCTTCACTCATTATGCAACCCGATTCGGCATTCAAAAAGCAGTACGAAAAACTTGACGGCTACGACAAGGGTAAATTGACCAACAGTTTGGAGAAAAGAGATTCCGGTTCATGGAAGGATAAGTCCTGGGTGGTTGGCATCAAGTCTGGAAATGATGCAATGGCGATTGACTGGAACCGATTGATTAGGGAGAGGGTTGTGCAGGATTCCCTGCCCAGACTTCCGTTTGTAATTATCCTTGGAGAGGATTCATCATCCTTTTTTGCATATACCAGAGAGTTGAATGGAAATATTCTTCAATTGAAGAGGAAAAATGATACCAAGCCGGTATTGATGACCGATGAGAATACCCACTCTTTGTGGAATCAGCAGGGATATTGTATTGAGGGAACGATGAAAGGTTCAAAGCTTGTAACAGTTCAGTCCTATCAGGAGTATTGGCATTCCTGGAGAACATTCAATCCCCGAACAACGAGATAGGATTCACTGATAATCCAGTTCATAATTTTCTGTCTTATTATTCATAAATAATTTTAATGAATAACATCATAATTATAAATGGTAAATCATGGTGAAACCTCGTCAACTTTGCAATCATCAAAAAAAGAAAAATGACAAAAGTTACAATTGCAAAAGGCGATGGTATCGGACCAGAAATCATGGATGCCACACTGGAGATCATTCTTGCGGCAGGTGCCCAGATTGAGACGGAAGAGATTCAGGTAGGTGAAAAAGTATATCTTTCGGGCAATACTTCCGGCATTTCCAATGAATCTTGGGATGTTATCCGCAGGAACAAGATTTTTCTAAAAGCCCCTATTACAACCCCTCAGGGTGGTGGTTACAAGAGTCTGAATGTAACAACCCGAAAGTTTCTTGGATTGTATTCTAATGTAAGACCTTGCAGAAGCCTTTCTCCTTTCGTCAGCACCAAGCATCCGGTGATGGACATCGTTATCATCAGGGAAAACGAAGAGGATCTCTACGCCGGCATTGAACATCAGCAAACGGATGAAGTGGTGCAGTGTCTGAAATTGATTAGCAGACCCGGTTGTGAAAAGATCGTTCGCTATGCTTTTGAATATGCCAAAAATCAGAATCGCAAGAAGGTAACTTGTTTTACCAAAGACAATATCATGAAACAAACGGATGGTTTGTTTCATCAGGTATTTGATGAGATAGCCAAAGAATATCCTGAAATTGAAAATGAACACTGGATCATTGACATTGGTGCGGCCAAAATGGCGGATACGCCTGAAGCATTTGATGTGATCGTTATGCCCAATCTTTATGGAGATGTGTTGAGTGATGTTGCAGCCCAGATCACCGGGTCGGTTGGTCTTGCCGGTTCTGCGAATATCGGTGAAGAGTGTGCCATGTTCGAGGCTATCCATGGATCTGCTCCGAGAAGAGCAGGACAAAATGTTGCCAATCCTTCCGGACTCCTTCAGGGAGCGATCATGATGCTGAATCATATTGGTCAGACTGCAGTTGCAGAGAAGGTTCAAAACGCTTGGTTGAAAACTTTGGAAGACGGCATCCATACCTATGATATTTATAAGGATGGAACCAGTAAGCAAAAGGTAGGAACCAAAGAATTTGCTCAGGCTGTTATAGCCAACCTGGGGCAAAAGCCTTCTCTCTTAAAGCCGGTGTCCTATGAGGGAGGTTCTGCATTGAACCTGCCAAAATATAAAAGGAAGCCTGCTGCCAAGAAGGAGCTCGCAGGAGTAGACATATTTGTTCACTGGGCAGGAACTGACCCCAATGAGCTGGCAACAATCGTTAAACCTATCGGTAATCAGGATGTGGAGTTAACCATGATCACCAACAGAGGTATCAAGGTTTGGCCTGAAGGTTTCAAAGAAACATTCTGTACGGACCATTGGAGATGCAGATTCAAGTCGCCGACCGGTGGAAGTATTTCCAAGGAGCATATCATCGGTTTATTGCAAAGCGCATTGAGCCAAAACATTGATGTGATCAAGACAGAAAATCTTTATCTGTTTGATGGTGTGGCAAGATTTTCGCTGGGACAAGGTCAATAGATTTTTATGTTCTCCGGAAGAGAGCTGGTCGTTGCCACCAAACATCAAAAGGAGAAGGTTATTGCTCCCATAATCGAGCATGCATTAGGAGTTAAATGTATAGTACCCGGCGGTCTGGACACAGACCTGCTGGGTACTTTTTCCGGTGAGGTGGAAAGAGTTGATGACCCCATTGCCACAGCCAGAAAGAAATGTCTGATGGCCATGGAGCAAACCCATGCCACACTCGCTGTTGCCAGCGAGGGTTCTTTTGGTCCTCACCCTTCACTATTTTTTGTGCCGGCGGATGAGGAGTTTTTGTTTTTCATGGATCGCGAAAATGATCTTGAGATCATTGTGCGGGAGATCAGCACAGAAACCAATTTCAACAAGAAAGAGATCAGTACCCGCGAAGAGCTGGATTCCTTTGCCCATCTTGCAGGTTTTCCTTCACACGGGCTTATCCTGAAATCCAAGGCAAGTGATCATCAGGATCTGATAAAGGGTATACAGGACTGGGATGAATTGTATCAAGCATTTGATAAAATAATAGACAAAGCTTCTTCTGTACATGTTGAAACCGACATGCGGGCTTTTTGCAATCCGACAAGGATGAGGGTCATTGAAAAAGCGGCCATTAAATTGGTTGAAAAGATAAAATCTGTTTGTCCGAATTGCTCCACCCCCGGATTTGGGATAACCGATCATCGGGAGGGTCTTCCCTGCAGCTGGTGTGGATCTCCTACGCGGTCAACCTTAAGTTATATATACAGTTGTACGAAATGTTCCTTTTTTCGAGAGGAAAACTATCCAAACGGAAAGAAGGAAGAAGACCCCATGTATTGTGATCGCTGTAATCCTTGATTTTGGTTAAATTGCTGATATGGATCTTATTCTATCCCGCATTCTGTTTTTTTTACTTTTTTTTACCCTGGCATGTACCAAAAAGGAAAGTCCGCCCCCTCCTGTTCCAACAACACCTCCGCAGCTTACGATCAGCACTCTTCTTACAGGTTATGAGATCATCTGGGGATTTGATTTCCTTCCCAACGGGGATATGTTGTTTACCGAGAAGCGCGGAAAGATCTATCGCTATAGCGGTGGTGCCGTAACCGAATTATCAGGTTTTCCATCGGTGCGCAGCAGCGGACAGGGTGGTTTGCTAGATGTTCGTGTGCATCCTGATTATGCCAGCAATGGTTGGGTCTATGCCTGTTATGCAGCAACTGCAACAAATGGCAGCGGGGAGCTCCGCGTGATCCGATTCAAAATTGCAAGCAATGCCATCCAAAGTGTTGAAACTATTTTTGAGACTGGTGGAGGAAACACATGGAACGGTCATTATGGTTCCCGTTTGGCCTTTGATGTCAACCGAATGCTCTTTGTGGCTGTTGGTGAAGGCGGAACGGGAAGTTATGGTGGGCCAACTGCCAGCAACCGGAATTCTTCCAATACAGCATCCTCCTGGGGAAAGATCCACCGCATGACTGCCACGGGCGGTATTCCATCCGACAATCCCGTGTTACCCGGGCAAAACTCTGCCACTTCGATTTTTGCCTATGGAGTCCGAAATCCCCAGGGCATGGTCATTCATCCAACGACGGGCGCCATCTGGGAATCGGAGCACGGCCCCAAGGGAGGAGATGAAATCAATATCATCAATGCCGGTGCCAATTACGGATGGCCTTTTTATTCGCTGGGCGTCAATTACGACAATGCCGTCATTTCTCAGGGGCACATTGCACCCGGAATTGTCGCGCCTTCATTTGCATGGATACCATCCATCGGTGTGGCCGGCATTACATTCATCACGCACAATTCCTTTAAATCCTGGAAAGGGAATCTTTTGGTCGCGGGACTTGCATCACAACGATTGCATCGGTGTGTTGTCAATGGCACAACCATCAGCTCTACTGAAACGGTTGATGGCATAAATGGAAGGGTGCGCCATGTGGCGCAGGGTCCAGATGGTGCGGTATATGCAGCAGTAGAGGGACCGGGGCGGATCATAAAGATCACGGCACAATAATTGCCACAGGGTATTCTGATTCATGAATTGATTTCCTGGACTATCTTTGATAGTATCAAATGATATTATCATAAAGCCACTGTATACCATCACTCCACAGATCTTATCATTGCTGATGTCCATTTTCGAGAAATTGGGTGAAATCAAAGCTAGTCACTTGCAAGCGCCTCGTGCTGAATTGAGAAAAACAAACAGAATCAAAACTATTCAATCAACGCTGGAAATCGAAGGGAATACGCTAAGTATCGAACAAGTTACTGCCGTCATCAATAATAAAAGAGTAATCGCCCCACAGAAGGATATCCTGGAAGTTAAAAATGCAATTACGGTTTATGATATGCTACAGAATTTCAAGGCTTCCAGTATATCCTCTTTTCTGCAGGCACATGCCTTATTGATGAAGGGACTGGTAAAACAGCCGGGTAAATTCAGGTCTGCCGCAGCAGGGATCGTTAAAGGTTCCCAATTAACCCATCTCGCACCAAAGGCAATTCTCGTAAAGGGTTTAATGAATGATCTTTTCAATTATTTGAAAACAGATAGTACTCCTTTGCTGATCAAGAGTTGCGTTTTTCACTATGAACTTGAATTTATACATCCCTTTGAGGATGGAAATGGTAGAATGGGTCGGCTTTGGCAGTCGGTCATTTTAAAAGACCTTAATCCGCTGTTTGCCTTTTTACCAGTAGAAATGATCATTAAACAAAAGCAGTCTGACTATTATAAAGCACTTGCAAAGTCAGACAAATCAGGCAACTCTACTCCTTTCATTGAATTTATTCTGACAGCTATAGACCAAGCTTTGGCAGAGCAATTACAAGAAAGAAGATTGCCTTTGACAGCTGATGAACGAATCAAGATTTTCAAAGAGCATATTGGAGAAAATGAATTTTCCAGAAAAAATTATCTGGAATTCTTCAAGGATATTTCCGCCCCTACAGCCAGTAGAGATTTAAAAGCGGCAGTAGATAAAAAAATAATAAAGAGAACCGGGGATAAGCGCACTTCTGTGTATTATTTCACATCATAAGAACATACATTGGTCTGGATTGTCTGCGCTTTGCTCAGACTTCCTTTTGGGAGGAGGCTACAATGCCCTTTCCCGCCTTCGGCGGTTTCGGTCATTTTTATTTTTTCGCTTAGGCAAGCGAGCTTGCCCGCTCATAAATAAAAATGCCCTCTCAGCTTTGCTGAAAGGGCATTGTGCCCAGGACTGGATTCGAACCAGCACATGGTTTCCCACGCTGCGACCTGAACACAGTGCGTCTACCAATTTCGCCACCTGGGCAATAATTCAGATCAAATTTTTTAGGAAAGATTTTCCCACTCCACTTTTCAGATATTTTTCTTTCATTCTTGCAAGGTTTCTTGTTTTGAATGTTTCAGAAAAAATTAAAGTGAAAGGCGCATATGCCTTTGTTGATCTGTTTTCACGTTGATTGTGTTCCTTTAATCTTCTTTCAAGATTATTGGTCATACCAACGTAAATATATTTTCTGCTTAAACTTTTAATAGCATAAACAGTAAATTCCAAA
>Ga0315902_10002766_pt1 | contig 26902 bp, 26 predicted proteins | sample LakEriMetagenome_9_FD_203523 | JGI IMG/M metagenome (GOLD analysis project Ga0315902, IMG submission 203523) | Freshwater fungal communities from buoy surface, Lake Erie, Ohio, United States - Buoy 12 MA117 | ecosystem: Environmental > Aquatic > Freshwater > Lake > Lake biofilm | place: USA...
CGACACGGTGGCGTTCGGGACGGGAGAGTTGTCCGCGTTGAGCACGGTGACCTTGCGGTTCACGATGGTCGGTGCGTCCGGCACGGTCACCGTGGTGGTGCCCGAGGAGGCGACGATCACCGAGATCGAGGCGGCCTGGAGTGCGGAGCCGTTCGCCGCCGCGCCGCCCGTGAGCGTGAACGTGACGGGCCCAGTCGCGAGGGTGGATCGCGCGGCTCCTTCGGCATCGGTGGTGAGCGTGCTCGTGGAGCTGCTGCCGAGCGTGCCGGGCACGTCAGGGGCTGTCCACCTGATGGAGGTGCCCGAGAGTGGCGTGCCGGACGAGGTGACCACCTTGATGGGGGCGAGCGTGCGGGTGTTGCGGCTGCCGGTCTCCACCTTCATCGGGATGATGTTCGGCGAGTTCGTGGCGGCGAGCACCTCGGAGGCGAAGTTGTAGGTGGAGGCGGTGGAGGCGGGGAACGCGGTCACCGGGGTGACCTGGAACGTGGCCGGGAGCGTGCAGCCGCCGCAGTTGAAGTACCAGCCGTCAATGGAGACGAGACCGTTCGGGAGCACGAAGTAGGTCTTGCTCATCCCCGACATGGTCGAGAAGATCGACTTCGGCCGCGGCATCACGCCGACCGCGGTCATCTTGGTCTCGCCCGCGGTGGTGGGACCGCAGAAGACCGTGTCGCCGGAGTAGTAGCAGAGCGCGTTGTTCATCTGCGTCTGTGCGTACACCGCGTCACTTGTGGTGAGGTTCGTCATGGTCGCGTACGTGGTGAACGTGCCGTTGTCAAAGGTGAGGCAGATCGACTGGGCGCCCGCGATGCAGACGCTCATCCCCGTGTTGCTGCCGGACAGGGCGGCGAGGTCGGTGATGCCGGCATAGCCGCTGTCGACCCAGTTCGAGTTGTTGCGGATGTGCCCGCACTTCATCCGCCCCGCCGTGGTGATGACGCAGGCGGGAGTGTTCAGCCAGTCGCCGCTCCATGAGTTCCCGAGGACGACACGGGTGACCTCCGTCTGCACGGTGATCCACAGCGAGGAGTTGCGGTACGAACCCGGGTTGTTCTGGTCCTCGAAACCGGCGCCCACGCACTTGGCGTTGCCGCCCTGGACGATGCACGTGGTGCGGTGGGTGACCGTCACGTCGGTGACACCGGTGAGCGGGGTCCCGCCCGAGACCGCGGTGACCGGGGCGGTCGTCGAGGACGTGGTGGTTCCGTCACCCAGTTGTCCGTACGCATTGTCACCCCAGCACTTGAGCCCGCCGTTCGTCACGATTGCACAGCCCGCGCTGTCGACGTAGCTGCTGTTGTTCCACGACTGGATCGTGCGGACGATCGTTGCGTCGGACAGGGTGGAACCGAGACCCGACTGGCTGGCGAAGGCGGGGGTCTGGGTCTTCACGGTGGGGCAGTTGGACACGCAACCCATCGGCGCACCCTCCGTCTCGACCGTGGTGATCTTGTAGGTGCCGGTGACCGTGGCGGCGGAAGCAACCGCGGCCGGTGCGACGGGGGAGACGGTGAGCATTCCCCCGGCAAGGGCGAACAGCGAGAGGATGCGAACAGGAGACTTCATGGGGGCGACACTATGCCCGCGTGCACCGCTTTGAAATGGACAGATGGGATTTCCCCATTTCCCCAAGGGAAAGGTTGTCAGTTTTCCGAAAACTGGAGCGTCTCGTGGGTCTCCAGGCCGGGCAGCGACCAGAAGAGGTCGCGCAGCAGGATCGTCTCGTTCACGTTCAGCGACAGCCGGCCGAGCGCGGCATGGATCCTCTCCACGGCGGCGATGTAGCTCTCCGGGCTGTGGAGCCTGCGGCCTGACACGAGCTCGTTGCGGTACACGGCCGCGATCTCCGCCAGCCCCGCGCGCAGCTCGTCGGTCCTGTGCCGGCGGATCTCCCTCTTGTGGCGGTCCTCGAGGGCCTTCTTGCCGCCGCGCTTCACGCCCATTGCCGCCATGTTCGCCTCCAGGTCGGCGGCCTCCTGCTCGTGGCGGCGCTCCAGCGGCTCTGCCGCCTCGTCGATGAGCGCGAGCACCTCGTCGACCATCGCGATGACCGTGGCTCCCGAACCGTCGACCCGTCGCGGGATGCCGGCGAACTGCTCCCGGCGGTGCACGAGCCGGGGGTCCGTGGCCAGTAGCCGGGCACGGTCGAGGCTGCCGTGTGCCGCCGCCGCGGCATCGGCGGCGGTGCCGGGTGCGATGCCGTCGGCGACGAGGGCCGCGGCGATCTCGTCGGCACCGAGCAGGCCGAAATGCACCGTGAGGCAACGCGACGCGACGGTGACGAGCGTGTCGACCATCTGGTCGGCGAGCAGCACGAAGTGGACGCCGTCGGCGGGCTCCTCGAGCGTCTTCAGCAGGCGGACGGCGGCGGCCGGCTGCATGAGGTTGACCTCGTGCATGATGATCACCTTCCGCCTGCCCTCGACCGCGGTGGTGTTCGCCATCTGGATGACCTCGTCTGCCTGGTCCTTCAGGATCGACGCTCCCTCGCGCCGCACCTCGTGCACGTCAGGGTGGACGCCGCGCATGACGAGACCGTTGGCGCGGTCGGTGGGGTCGTCGGTGCCCGAGACGAGCACGGCGGCGAACGCCCGGGCGGCGGTCTCCTTGCCGCACCCGTCCGGCCCGACGAGGAGATACGCGTGGAGCGGGCTTGCGGCGGAGCCACGGAGCAGGTCGACCGCGGACTCCTGGCCGGGAATCGCCGACCACACCGATGCCGACCCCTGAGCCATGGCCGAAGGTTACAGAGAGAGTCTGTCGCGGACGCGCGTGCGGATGTCCGCCTCCACGTCGTCCTTCGGTGCGGTGCCGTCAATGACGACGAAGCGATCCGGGTCGGCCGCGATCAGCTGGTGGAAGCCGTCGTTGATGCGGGCGAAGAAATCGGCACCCTCACGCTCGAACCTGTCGAGGTTCCGCTTGGCGAGGCGCTCGTTCAGGATCTGAGTGGGGACGTCGATGAACACGACGAGGTCGGGCAGACGTCCCTCGAGCGCCCAGGTGCTGATGGAGAGGAGGTCCGTGGTGCCGAGCCGGCGCCCGTGCCCCTGGTAGGCGAGGGTGGAGTAGATGCTGCGGTCGCTCACCACGTGCTGGCCGCGCTCCAGTGCCGGCTTGATGACCTCGGCCATGTGCTGGGCACGGTCGGCCGCCATGAGGAGTGCCTCGGTGCGCGGCGACATGTCGGTGTTTTCCGTGTCGGCGAGGATCCCGCGCAGCAGGCCGCCGATTCGGGTGCCGCCGGGTTCCCGCGTGATGACGGCACCGAGGTGCTCGCCGAGGCGCTTCGTGTGCGTGCTCTTGCCGCAGCCCTCCAGGCCCTCGAGTGCGATGTAGCGGGCGGTCACTCGTCGCCCGGCTTGTCGTCCGCCGGCTTCTTCGGGGCGGCCTTCTTTGCCGCAGATTTCTTGGCCGCGGCCTTCTTTGCGCCGGTCTTCTTCGCCGGGGACTTCCCGGCAGGTGACTTCTTCGGGGCGGCCTTCTTGGTGGCGGGGGCCTTGCGCCCCGCGGCCTTCTTCTTCGGGCCGCCGTTCTCGGCGATGTAGTCGCGGCGCAGCTGCAGCAGCTCGTACGCGCGCTCGTTCGTCATGGCCTCCATGCGGTCACCCTTGCTGAGACCCGCGTTCGTCTCGCCGTCGGTCACGTAGTCGCCGAAGCGGCCTTCCTTGCCGACCACCGGCTTGCCGCTGACGGGGTCGTTCCCGAACTCGCGCAGCGGCGGCTTGGCGGCGGCGCGGCCGCGCCCGAACACGCGTGGCTGGGCGAGCAGGACGAGTGCGTCGTTGAGCGTGACGGTGAGCAGCTGTTCCTCGTTCTGCAGCGAGCGGCTCTCCTTGCCCTTGCTGATGTACGGGCCGTACCTGCCGTTCTGTGCGGTCACGGGCTGACCGTCGGCGGGGTCGGTGCCGAGCGTGCGCGGCAGCGAGAGGAGGTCGATCGCGTCCTGCAGGGTGATGCGCTCGATGTTCATCGTCTTGAAGAGCGACGACATCTTCGGCTTCTCAAGACCCGCAGGCGGCTCGTCCATGGTGCCCCACTGCACGTAGGGGCCGTAGCGGCCGGACTTGGCGAACACCGGGTGGCCATTCCACTCGCCGATCGGCGTGTCGCCCTTCGGCGCGCTCAGCAGGGCGACCGCGACCTCCACGGTGAGCTCGTCGGGGGTGAGGGTGTCCGGCACGCCGGCGGTGTTCTCGCCGCAGCGCACGAACGGCCCGTACTGGCCCGGCTTCACCACGATCTGCTCGCCGGTCTCCGGGTGGATGCCGACGGGGAAGGTGTTCACGGCGGCGGCATCGATGGAGTCGAGCCGTGCGGCGACGATGCCCTTCAGGCCCTCCTGGCCGTCGTCACCGAAGTAGAACTCGTGCAGCCAGCGCTCCTTCTGCTGCTCGCCCTTGGCGATCGAGTCGAGGTCCTCGTCCACCCCTGCCGTGAACTCGTAATCCACGAGCCTGGTGAAGTTGTCGCGCAGCAGGCGGATCACGGAGAAAGCGACCCACGTGGGCACGAGCGACGTGCCCTTCTTCCAGATGTACCCGCGGTCGAGGAGCGTGGTGAAGATGGAGGCCCACGTGGACGGGCGCCCGATGCCCTTCTCCTCCAGCACCTTCACGAGCGAGGCCTCCGTGTAGCGGGCTGGCGGCGTGGTGGTGTGCGAGGTGGATCCGTACTCGCGCACGGGCACCGTCTGACCCTCGGTGAGCGCCGGGAGGAGGGCGCTGTCCTCTTCCTCGTTGGTCTCGCCCTCGTCCACGGACTCCTCGTACGCGGCGCGGTAACCCTGGAACGTGATCGTGGTGCCGCTTGCCGAGAACTCGCAGTCGGTGCGTGCGGCGTCGTTCGCGACAGCACTCAGCCGCACCGTGACCGTGGTGCCGTTGGCGTCGGGCATCTGCGAGGCGAGCGTGCGCTGGTAGATGAGACGGTAGAGGCTGAGCTCCTGGCCGTTTAGTTCGCCCTGCAGCCCCTGGGGGGTGCGCAGCGGCAGCGCGGGGCGGATCGCCTCGTGTGCCTCCTGTGCGTTCTTCGACTTGTTCGGGAACGTGCGCTTCGACGGGTTCACGTGGTCGTTGCCGTACTCCCGCGCGATATGCGCGCGGATCTCGGCGACAGCCTCGTCGCTCAGCACCACGCTGTCGGTCCTCATGTAGGTGATGTAGCCGCGCTCGTAGAGGGACTGCGCGGTGCTCATGACCGCACGGCTGGACAGGCGCAGCTTGCGGCCGGCCTCCTGCTGCAGCGTGCTCGTGGTGAAGGGCGCCTTCGGCGACGAGCGGTATGGCTTCGAGTCAACCTTCCGCACGTCGAGGTCGACCCCGGCCAGCCCCTGCAGCAGTTCGGCGGCGCGGCCCGCGTCCATCACGAAGACGTCCGCACGGGCGGCACCCGCCTGGTCGAAGTCACGGCCGGTCGCCACGCGCGTGCCCGAGAGTGACGCGAGTTTCGCGGTGAAACCGGGCGTTGTGCCGGTGACGGCCTCCAGGGAGAAGTAGTCGGCCGCCACGAACCGCTGGCGCTCCTCCTCGCGCTCCACGATCAGGCGGAGGGCGGGGCTCTGCACGCGCCCGGCGGAGAGGCCCCGGTTGATGCGCCGCCACAGCACGGGGGAGACCTCGTAGCCGAACAGGCGGTCGAGGATGCGGCGGGTCTCGGCGGCGTCCACGAGCCCGTAGTCGATCCCGCGGGGGTTCGCCACGGCTTCTCTAATAGATGTTGCGTTGATCTCGTGGAAGACCATGCGGTGCACCGGCACCCGGGGTTTCAGGTACTCGAGGAGGTGCCAACTGATGGCCTCACCCTCGCGGTCCTCGTCCGTTGCCAGGTACAGGGCATCGGCGTTCTTCAGGGCCGCCCGCAGGTCCTTGACCACGTTCCGGCCCCGGACGGTCAGCTCGTACTCGGGCTTGAAACCGTTGTCGACGTCCACCGCCAGGCCCTTGCTGGGCAGGTCCGCGACGTGGCCGACCGACGCCCGGACGTCGAATTCCGGGCCCAGGTACTGGGCGATCGTCTTGGCCTTGGCGGGCGATTCGACGATGACGAGGGACTTGGCCATGGGGGCACAGGGTATGGGTGAACGTGTCGCCGTTTCCCACCTTCGTCCCGGAACCCTTGCCGCACAAGGGTTTGGGCGTCAGTTGATGACGTGGTGGTGGTGCTTGCCCTCCACGTGGATGCGGGGCAGCACCTTGTCCAGCCATCTCGGGATCCACCAGTTGCGCTCCCCGAGGAGCTCCATGGTGGCGGGCACCAGGACCATGCGCACGATGGTCGCGTCGATGAACACGGCCACGGCCATCCCCATGCCGAAGAGCTTCAGCTGGCGGTCCGGCGCCAGCACGAACGCGGCGAACACGCACACCATGATGAGGGCCGCGGCGGTGATGACCCGGGCGGTGGCGGCCACGCCGTCGGCGACCGCAGTGGCGTTGTCCCCGGTGGCGTCGAACTCCTCCTTCATGCGGGAGAGGAGGAACACCTCGTAGTCCATGGACAGGCCGAACACGATCGCGAAGAGGAACATCGGGGCCCATGCCTCGACCGGGCCGGGCTTGCCGACGCCGAACAGGTCGGCCATCCAGCCCCACTGGAACACGGCCACGATCACGCCGTATGCCGATCCGACGGAGAGCAGGTTCATGAGCACGGCCTTCAGCGGCACGAGGATGCTGCGGAAGACCGCCATCAGCAGCACGAACGACAGCACGAGGACGATCGCGATGAGGAAGAAGAGCCGCTCCGTGAGGTAGTCGGAGAAGTCGATACCGCTCGCGGTGAAGCCGCCGACGTACGCGTCGACGCCGCTCCCGGGGATGACCTCCTCGCGGAGACGGTGCACGAGGTCGCTGGTGGCCTCGTCCTGCGGCGCGGTCGCGGGGTAGGCGATGACCATGCCCACCTCCTTGCTCGGCAGCGGGACGGGCACGGCCGCGGCCATCCCCTCGGCACTGCCGATCGTGCCCGCGAACGCCTTCATGGCGGCCGGGTCCGCCGGGGTCGTGCCGCCCACCGCGATGTACAGGGGGCCGTTGAAGCCGGGCCCGAAACCCTCGCTGATGAGGTCGTAGGCGCGGCGGACGTCGGTGTCCCTCTGTGCGTTGCCGTAGTCGCTGAAGCCGAGGCGCAACGAGAACATCGGCATGGCGAGTGCCCCGAGCACCAGGACGGACGCGAGGAGCGACCTCCACGGGTGGCGCTGCACCACGCGGCTCCACCTCCACCACACGGTGTGCTGGTGGTTGTTCTGCGCCCTGTGGGGGATCGGGCGGCGCAGCCCCGCCACGAAGATGCGCGCGACCTGCACGGCGGCGCCGGCGGCCACGCCGGCGAGGAGCACCTCGATGCTGTGGGCGAAGATCGCGACCATGCCGGCCACCACGACGGTGCACAGCGTGATGACGGCCGCGTAGCTGGTGTTGTCGATGCGCTCGCCGAGCATGGCAAGGAGGGCCGGCAGGAGCGAGACGGCGGCGACGATCATGATCGCCACACCGATCGCCATGGCGACAGCAAAACCGCTGACGAACGCGAGCCCGATGGACATGAGACCGAGCAGGGCGATGATGACCGTGATGCCGGCGAAGACGACCGCGCGGCCCGACGTGTCGATGGCCTCGACCACGGAGTCCTCCACGGAGAGACCGTCATGGAGCGCCTCGCGGAAGCGCGTGACGATGAACAGCGCGTAGTCGATGCCGACGCCGAGACCGATCATCGCCACCATGGAGGTGGCCTCGTTCGGCATGGACATCAGGTTGCTCACCACGGCCACGATCCCGGAGGCGATGAGGAGCCCGAGCAGGGCGATGCCGATGGGCAGGCCCATCGCGATGACCGACCCGAACGCGATGACGAGGATGATGACCGCCGCGAGGAGGCCGAGCGCCTCGCTCTCGGGGAGCTCGAACTCCTCGAACGCCACCCCGCCGTAGGCAATCGTGGGCACTGCGGCACGCAGGCCAGCGGTGGCTTCCTTGATCGAGTCGCCCATCTCGACCATCGCGTCGCGCTCGCCCCGCGCCGAGTTGACCTGGATGAACGCGATCGTGCGGTCGCGGCTGACCTGGTTCGCGAACTCGTACGGCCCCTGCACGCTCACACCGGGGAGCTTCGCGAGGTCCGCGACGGCATTGGCCAGCGGAGTCTTCACCGCGGGGTCGTCGATGCCCTTGTCGGTCTTCACAACGACCTGGGAGGTGATGCCGCCCTCGCCTGGGCTCACCTTCGCGAGCATCTCCTGGGCGACTGCCGCCTCGCTGTCGGGCTGGCTGAACTCGGTGCGGAAGTCGTTGCCGACGGCGCCGCTCGCAAGCGTGATGATCACCGCGAGAGGGAGCCAGATGCCGAACACCATGAGCCTGCGGTGACGGACGGAGAACGTTGCCAGGCGACGGAGCATCAGGAAAGGCTACGAGTCAGGGCATGAGGGGGCGCGTGCGGGGGTACCGTTTCGGGCGGATGGATGCACATGTCACACGCGGCGACGGAACCGGGGACGCCGTGCTCTCCGGCCGCGTGACCCGGCTCGACCGCGGGTGGAGCACGGTGCTGCTCGACGACGGGACCCCGGTGCGGGTGCGCAACATCGGCATGGAGGTCGCCGTCGGCGACATGGTGCGCGTGGACGCCGCGGTGGAGCGCGTGGAGCACGTGCACGAGCGCAGGAGCGCGCTCATCCGGCGGAACAGCTTCGAGGGTGCACGCGGGCTGCGGCAGGTCGTGGCCGCGAACATCGACACCGTCTTCCTGCTGCACGCGGTGACGGCGCCGCCGAACGAGCGCCGCCTGGAGCGCGAACTGGTGCTGGCGTTCGACAGCGGCGCCCAGCCGGTGATCGTGCTGACGAAGCTCGACGCGGTGGACGCCGGCTACGCGGACGAGGTGCGCGCCGCGCTCGGGCAGGTGTCCCTCGACGTGCCGGTCATCATGGTCAGCAGCCGCACGGGCGATGGCCTGGAGGGCGTCAGGGCCTACTGCCGCAGCGGCGGGACGGTCGCGTTCATCGGCGCGAGCGGCGTCGGCAAGTCGACTCTCGTGAACGCCCTCGTGGGGTCCGAGGTGCAGCGGACGGGCGAGGTGCGCGACGACGACCAGCGCGGCCGCCACACCACGGTCGCGGCCGAGCTGGTGCCGCTCGCGGACGGCGGGTGGCTGCTCGACACGCCGGGACTGCGCGCGGTCACGCTGTGGACGAGCGGTCACGGCATCGAGCGCGCGTTCCGCGACGTGTTCGACCTCGCGGACGGGTGCAGGTTCCGCGACTGCAAGCACATGGACGAGCCGGGGTGCGCGGTGAACGCCGCGATCTCCGAGGGACATCTGGACAGGGTGCGCCTTGACTCCATGCGCCGCCTCGTGGCGGAGGAACTGGCACTCGAGGAGGAGCAGCGCGAGCGCGAGAAGGCGTTCGACAAGCGCGGCGCCCGCCGTTCACCCGGCCATCGCGGGGGCTGACCCGCACCGCGCAGTCGTTGCCGCGCCGCTCAGCGGAAGCGGATGCCGACCACCGCGCCGCCGCCGGGGTTGTCGCGCACGAACGTCTCGGCGTCGTTGTCCTCGGCGCACTGGGCGACGATCGCGAGGCCAAGGCCGGAGCCGGGCATCGAGCGGGTGCCGACGGCGCGGTAGAAGCGGTCGAACACGTGCGGCTTGTCGTCATCGGGGATGCCGGGGCCGTTGTCGCGGACCTCGAGCGACTGGTCCGCCACCCAGACCTGCACCGCGCCGGCACCGGCAGAGAACTTGATCGCGTTGTCCACGAGATTCGACACCGCCCGCTCCAGCTGGTGCGGCCGTGCCACCACGATGGTGTCCGATCCGGCGTGCAGGGTCACGGTCGCCGCTGTGCGCCTCTGCGCCCGTGCGACCACCTCGGCGGCGACGTCCGCGAGGTTCACGGGGATCGCCTCCTCGTTCGCGCGGTGGTCGGTGGCGAGCGAGCTGAGCTCGCCGCTGAGCGCGGTGAGCTCGTCGATCTCGGCGCGCATGTCGGCGAGGATCTCGGCACGGCGCGCGTCGTCGAGGCCGGCCCGCTCCAGCAGCTCGGTGTTGGCACGGAGGCTGGTGAGGGGCGTGCGCAGCTCGTGGCTGGCGTCCTGCACCAGCTGGCGCTGGCGCGAGAGGCTGCGGCGCAGGGCGGCGACCATCGTGTTGAAGCTGCCCGCCAGCGCGCCCACCTCGCCGGCACCCGCGGTGGGGATGTCATGGGAGAGGTCCTGCGTGGCGGCGATCGTCTCCGCGGTGGAGGCCAGGTTCTCGATGGGCCGCGAGATGCGCCGGGCGAACCACCACCCGACGAGGGCCGCGATGACCACCTGCAGCGCGGCGAGCACCGGGAACCACCGCCGCATGCCGTTGCGCGCGTTGATGACGACCTGCATGTCCTTGGCGAGCTGCAGCCACGACCCGTCGTTCAGCCGCACGGTGAGCGTGCGGAAGCGCTTGCCGTCGATGACCGTGCTCGAGCGGTGGACCTTCTGCTCGCCCACCTCCAGTGCCCTGTCTGCCTCGCCCATGGGGAGCGTGGGGTACTCGCGGCGCTTGATGATCTGACCGTCGGGGAGCATCACCTGGGTGATGGCGTCGACCTCGGTCTGCAGGATCGCCTGGTTGACGGGGCCCCGGCCGAACGCGTCGTTCCAGCTGAAGCGCGGGTCGGCGACGATCGCGAGGATGCGCGTGGCGCGTTGGTTGAGCGAGGTGTCCACCTGTCGCTCCAGCTGGTTCGAGGCGATCGTGTACGCACCGAGGCTCATCGCCATCGTCACCACGAGCACGAGCGCGCTCGTGAGGATCGCGAAGCGGGTGCGCAGGTTCATGATTTCTTCACCGTGTACCCCACCCCGCGCACCGTCCACACCAGGCGTGAGGCGCCGCCGTCCTCGGTCTTGCGGCGCAGGTAGCCGATGTAGACGTCGAGCGACTTCGACGACGTCTCGAACTCGTACCCCCAGATCTCCTCGTAGATCTGCTCGCGCGTGAAGACCTGCCCCGGTTTCTGCATGAGCATCTCGAGCAGGTCGAACTCCGTCTTGGTGAGATTTATGACGCGGTCCCCGCGTCTCACCTCGCGCGTCATCGGGTTGAGGACGAGGTCACCCACGCGCACCGTGGACGCACCGGCCGTTGCCGCGGAGCCGCGCCGCAGCAGCGCACGGCACCGTGCGAGCAGCTCGTCAACGGCGAACGGTTTCACCAGGTAGTCGTCCGCCCCGGCGTCGAGTCCTGCGACCCGGTCGCCCACCTCGTGGCGCGCGGTGAGAAGGAGGATGGGGATGCTGATCCCGCGGTGGCGCGCCTCGCGGCACACGGTGAGCCCGTCGGCGAACGGCATCATCACGTCCATGACGGCGAGGTCCGGCGTGCCGCGGGTGAGGACCTCCAGCGCCGCCGCCCCGTCGTTCACGGAGGTGACGGCGTAGTTCTCCAGCTCCAGGACCCGCTCCACGGCCTTGCGCACGGATGGATCGTCCTCAGCAACAAGCACTCTCGGGGCGTCCATGGGGTCACGGTACCCCTTGTGGCACAAGGTTTTCCGAGCCGCGGGGGGATTCTTCCCAACCTCTTACCTGGCTCTTGTTCACTTATGACCTACGAGGCCGAAAGTGGTTGCAGCCGGGAAAACCCCGGTGACAACTCCACACAGAAGGAACCCCACCATGAAGACCAACTCCCGTTTCACCCGAGTCGCAGTCGCGAGCGGCCTCGTCGTCGCGTGCGGCGCCGCCGTCCTCGGCATCACCGGCTTCGCGAGCGCAGAGCTCGCCGGCAGCAACGAACCGGCCGCAGTCGTCGTCCCCGCCGCCGGTGACACCGGCACGAACAGTCCCGACCCGTCCGGCACCGCGGCGAGCGGCAGCGATGCGGCCGGCACGGCATCCTCTCAGTCGGTCGAAGGCACCGCACCCGCCGCCGGCGACACCCACGCCCACGGCCCGCGCACTCCGATGTCCGCCGCAAACGTGGCCAAGGCGCTCGGCATGACCGAGGCCGAGCTGCGCACCGCGCTGCAGACGAAGTCCTTCGCCACGATCGCAGGCGAGAAGAACGTCGACATCGCCGACGTGAAGACGGCACTCCTCGCCGACCTGAAGGCTCATCTCGATGCCGGGGTCGCCTCCGGCAAGCACACCCAGGCCGAGGCCGACGCGAAGCTGGCGGCGTTCACCGCGAGAATCGACACGTTCGTGAACAACATCCGTCCCGGCAAGGGAATGGGCGGCAAGGGCATGGGCCGGCACGGTGCACCCAAGTTCGCCACCGAGGGCCTGGCCGGCGTGCTGAAGCTGACCGTCGCGGAGATGAACACCCAGCTGAAGTCGGGCAAGACGCTCGCTGACATCGCGAAGGCCCAGAATGTGGACATCGCCGACGTGAAGACCCAGCTGCTGAAGGACTTCAACGACAAGGAGCAGGCCGAGGTCGCTTCCGGCGAGCACACACAGGCAGAGGTGGACGCCAAGGTCGCCGAGTTCAAGACCCGTCTCGATGACATCGTGAACGGTGTCCGCCCGGCGGGCGGCCCCGGGATGGGCGGCAAGGACGGCAAGCGCGGCCATGGCCACGGCGGTCGCGGTCACCACGGTGACATGGACGGCATGCCCGGTGCGCAGGGCGAGGGTCTCTCGGCCTAGTACGCCTGCCGCGGGAGCGGCATCGACAACAGATCCCCCTTACAGGCGGCCGGTGTCCAGCAACAGCAGGACACCGGCCGCGCGGTCGCGCACGGCATCCACATCAGCAAGTTTCTGGGCCGCGCGCACCTGCGTGCCCATGCGCGGGTTGCGGACGAACCTGTCCGCGTGGCGCAGGATGAAGTCCCAGTACAGCGTGGTGAACGGGCAGGCGTCGTCGCCGGTGCGCTTCTTGCGGTCGAACGCGCATCCCTTGCAGTAGTCGCTCATGCGGTCGATGTAGGCACCGCCCGCCGCGTACGGCTTGGTGGCCATCATGCCCCCGTCGGCGTGCAGCGACATGCCGATCACGTTCGGCACCATGACCCACTCGGCACCGTCCACGAACGACTCCCACATCCAGTTGTTCATGGCCACCGGGTCGACGCCTGCGATGAGCGCGAGGTTGCCGAGCACCATGAGGCGCTGGATGTGGTGCGCCCACCCGCGCTGCTTCACGTCGCCCGCGCAGACGGACACGCAGCGCATGCGGGTCGATGACGGGTCCGTGAATGCCTTCGGCAGCGGGCGCACCGCCCCGAGCTCGTTCTTGCCCAGGTAACCAGGCATCCACAGCCAGTAGAGGCCGTGCACGTACTCGCGCCAGCCGATGACCTGCCGGATGAAGCCCTCGGCCGAGGCAATCGGCACGCGGCCGTTGTCATAGGCCCACTGGACCGCGTCGCACACGTCGGACGGCATGAGCAGGCCGTTGTTGAGGTACGGCGAGAGCATGGAGTGGGCGAGGTGCCAGTTGTCCGCGAGCATGGCGTCCTCGTGCGGTCCGAACGCAGGCAGCAGGTTCTCCACGAAGTGGCGCAGGTGACGGAACGCCCCCGTGCGCGTGGTGGACCACCACCCGACCGGGTCGTCGCCCGTTGCGGTGTCCGGCAGGCCGGCCATCACGTCGAGGTCGATGTTGTCGAGCGGGTCGCGCAGCGGCTCGCCCCATGGGTTGGAGCCGTCGCGCGGCGGAGGCTCGCGGTTCTCGGCGTCGAAGTTCCACTTCCCGCCGGCTGGTTCGTCGCCGTCCATGAGGTACCCCAGGCGCACGCGCTGGCGGCGGTAGAAGTCCTCCATCTTCAGCGACTTGCGGGTCGCGGCCCACGCGGCGAAGTCGCCCTCCGGGGTGAGGAACTGGTTGGAGGGCACCGTGGCGATGCCGAGACGCTCCATGAGCGCACGGCCCGCGATGCTGTTCGGTGCCGTCGCGGTGATCTCGCTCTTCGGGAACTTCTGCCGGTAGCGGGCGAGCCCCTCGCGCATGGTGGGGGCCTGGACGTACTCCACCACGAAGCCGTCCGCGCGCAGTTCCTCCGCGAAGTGGCGCATGGACGAGATGATGAAGTGCAGCCGCTGGCGGTGCCACCCGCGCGACTCGCACTTGTGCCGGGACTCGACCATGAGGATGCGGTGCGACTTCGGGCTGGCGAACTGCAGGGCACCGATGCGGGTGTTCAGCTGGTCGCCCAGCACCCAGATCGTCGGTTTCGCGCTCATGCGGCGGAGATGGACGCCACGACGCTCACCGCCCGGTCGAACCCGTTGTCGGCGAGGCGCCGGCGGAGGCGGGGCTCCGTGCACACCACGGCCAGGTCGCCGCCGGCGACCCGCGCACGCCCGGCCGCACCAAGGAGCAGACCGAGCGCGGTGTCGTCCACTGTGCCGGCCGCGTCGAGATCGACGACCGCCGTGCTGTCCCCTGCGTCCGCCACCAGGCGGGTGAGCGCATCGAGGAAACGCGGCACGGTGGCGAGGTCGACGTCACCCTCCACCACGAGCACGTGGCGGCCGGCGACCGTGGTTCGTCGCGCGGAGAGGTGCATGGGCGTCACGCTAGTGGCTCACGGAACGGGCTCCATCGGGGGCTCCATCAGCATCACCGCGCCTGCCGACAGCGGGAGGGGCACGGTCACACGCCCCACGAGGGGCACCGCGACACGGACGGTGCGCCTGAGTTGCACGCGAACTGTGGTGCCGTCGGTGACGGTCCTGACGACGGTCCCCGGGGATCCGTCCGCCACGTATGCGGATGCAGCGGCCGCCGGGTCGGACGAGACCGCGGCGAGCCGTGCGGCGTTCCTCGCGGTGTCCGCGAGCGCGAGCACCTGCAGGCAGGCCGCGGTGACCGCGACGATGCACCCGCAGAGGACCGCGAACAACGGGAGCAGCAGGGCGAACTCCACGGTGGACTGGCCGGCGTCAGAGCTGTTCCGTCGCACGACCGATGATGCCCTCGAGGAGGGTGTCGAGGAGCCCGCCGATCTTGCCCGCCCCGCCGCCCGCGGTGGCCCAGCCGATCGCGAGCATGGCGACGACTGCGGCCACGAGCAGGACGAGCGCGTACTCGGTGGTGGCCTGTCCGCGCTCGTCGGCGGCGTGCGTGTTCGGTTGCGTGCGTGGGTCCATGGTTCTCCCGGGATGTCGTCAGGTTGCGGGGGTGCGCATCGCACCGATGGAGGCGAGGCCGAGCGGCACGACGGCCGTGAGCACGAACGAGGGGAGCACGCAGAGCACGAGAGGCGCGGCGGCACGGGCGGGGATCCGCCGCACGGCGGCGAGGACGTGGTCGCGCTCGCGTGAACGGAGATCGGCCGCCGTGCGCGAGAGCGAGGCGACGAGGGGGAGCCCGTCACGGTGGGCGCGCTCGAGGGTGTCGACGACTGACGGTGCGGCGAGCCGCAGGGGCGAGAGTGCCTCCGTGAGCGGCCGTCCCTCGTGGAGCATCCGGGACGTCTCGGAGCATTCCGAACTTCCGGGGGCGAGAGTGTCGAACGCTGCCGGCACGGTGCCGCCGGCCGCGAGGTGGACGACCAGTGCCTCCGCGATCGCTGCCGCGTCCGACGCCGGTGACTGCTGCGATGCCGCGCTGATGATGCGGCGCATCCAGCGTGACCCCGCGAGGTTGGCGAGCGACCCGGCGACGACGCACGCGACGGGGCCCGCGGCGGCGAGCCCGTCCCTCGCCCCGCCGCTGAGCACCGCGGCACCGCCGAGCATGAGGAAGGGGAGTGCGGTGAGGAGTCGTGCCGAGTGCAGCGCGTACGACACCGCGACCTGCACCTCGCCCCCCAGGTCGTCCCCGGCGCGCGCGTTGGCCGCCGCGATGTCGAGCGCCACCGGGGAGAGCGCACCGCCGGGCATGCACCCCCGCAGCACGGACAGCAGCGGGTCCGGTCCCGACAGCGCATCGGGCAGCGCGACGCCCGCCGTCAGTGCCTGCTGCAGCCGCTGCACCGATGCCGAGCACGCAGGCGCCGCGATGACGGCCTCGGTTGCGGGCAATCCGGCGCGCACGCCCCGCGCGATGCCGTCGAACCACTCGGCACGGGTGGCGGGAGGAGCGGGTGCGTGAGGACGACGGTTGCCCGTGCGGCGCGGGCGCATTCCCTCCCGCTCCTGCGGCGGGCCGAGGCGTGCGCGCACCAGCCTGCGGTCGCACCGTGTCATCACCGCGGGCAGGACGCCGAGCGCGACGGAGAGCGAGACGAGGACCGCGGCCGTTGCCTCACGCACCGTCCACCTCCAGGATCTCCGTGACGCGGCGCGAGCCGTCAGTGCCCCGCCGGACGTGGACGACCGCATCGATCGCACCACGGACCAGTGCGCCGACCGTGGATGCGGCGAACTGCGGGTGGTCACGCATGGCCAGCGTGACCATGCGGTCGAGTGCGTCGGCCGCACTGCGCGCGTGGACGGTCGTGATGCACCCGTCGTGGCCGGAGGTCAGCGCGAGGAGCATGTCGACGACCTCGCCCCCGCGGACCTCGCCCACGACCAGCCTGTCCGGCCGCAGTCGCATGGACGCACGCACGAGGTGCTGGGCGGTGATCTCGCCCGTTCCCTCCGCGCCGGGCGGCCGCGTCTGGAGGCGAACGACGTGCGGGTGCTCGAGCCGCAGTTCCGTGGTGTCCTCGATCAGCACGATGCGCTCGCGCACCGGCACGCACCTCGCCAGCGAGTTGAGAAGTGACGTCTTCCCGGACGAGGTCGCGCCCGACACCACGATGTTCGCCCTGCCCGTGACCAGCGAGCGCAGCCGGCGGACGTCCTCCAGCCCGGCGAACGCACCGAGCGGCAGGACACCGCGGGCGAACCTCCTGATGCACAGGGTGGGGCCGTCGACCGCAACGGGCGGCAGCACGATGCAGGCCCGCGAGCCGTCCGGCAGCTGCAGGTCGACGACGGGGGAGCTGAGGTCGACACGACGTCCGGAGAACCGCGTGACCCTCTCGATCGACTGCGACACCTGCAGCGGCGTGAGCGAGCCGGCGCGCCTGATGGTGCCGTTCTCCTCCGTCCACACGGTGCCGTCACCGGTGACCATCACCTCCTGCACATCCCCGTCCATCCACGGGTCGAGGGCACCGAACTGCGGCGTCACGTTGCGGGCAGAAGGTGACCGAACAGCTCCGCCCAGCGCGTGGTGAGCACCCCCGCATCCACGGCACGTGCGATGGACGCATCGACAGGGACCGCGGCGACGACGGGCACGCCGAGGACGTTCTCCACGTCGCGTGCGGTGAGCGCACGCCCCTCGTCGCGCACCAGCACGACGCCGCCCGGCCGCGGGGCCCGGACGGCACGGCGCAGCGAGAGGTAGCAGGGCCTGGTGACGAGCCACGTGTCCCTCACAGCCTCACGCAGCTCGTCGGGCACGAAGTGCGTGCCGGCATCGATCACCACGGGGAAACCGAAACCGCCGAGCGCCGCGGTGAGTTCGGACCACCGCGGTGCGCCCTGCACGAAGCGTGCCCCGGGGTGGATCACGAGCAGCTGCCCCGTTGCCTCCTCGCCGAGCGCGAGCAGACCCTCCGCACCAGAAGTGTGTGACTCGCCGAGCCAGTCGTTCAGCCCCGGCGAATCGGTGTCCGGCATGCCGAGGGCCGGTCTGGCATCGCCGCACATGTCGAGTAGGAGCGCCTTGCCGTGGTGCGCGGCGCGGGAGAGCGCCAGCGCCGCCGCGGTGACCGTTGCGCCGGCGCCGCCCTTCGTGGAACTGATGATGGTGTGCATTCCGCCTCCTTGTCATGGGGAGGCATCCGAGAGAAGCCTCCTTGTCACGGGGAGGCGTCCGGGAAACGCCTCCTTGTCGTGGGGAGGCGAATGTGTGTGGGCCGCGGCGGGCCGCGGAACGGTCAGGTGTTGGCCAGGTTGCGCATCGGCCGTCCGTTCACGTGCCGTTCCAGGTTGTCCAGGAAGATCGCCTGGCTGCGTGCCCCGGTGGACGTGCTGGTCGCCGAGTTGTGCGGCGTGATGATGACGTTCTCCATCGCCCACAGCGGGCTGTCGGAGGGGAGCGGCTCCACGGCGAACACGTCGAGGCCCGCGCCGCCGAGCGCGCCCGACTGCAGCGCGGCGATCATCGCGGGCTCGTCCACCAGCTCGCCGCGTCCCACGTTGATGAAGAACGCACCCGGCTTCATCGCAGCGAACGCCCCCGCACCGAAGATCTGCCGGGTGTCCGGGGTGAGGGGGAGGGCCGACACCACCCAGTCGGCGCGTCCGAGGACCTCGTGGAGGCTGTGGAGCCCGTGTGTCACGCACGGTTCGTCGCCGCCCGGGGTGCGGCGCACGGCCTCCGTCTCCATGCCGAGGGCGATACCGAGCCGCGCCACCTCCATGCCGATCGGGCCCATGCCCACCACCGCGAGGCGGGCGCCCTCCAGTTCCACGAAGCGGTGCTGTTCCCACCTGCGCGCGTCCTGGTCACGCATCCACCTGCGCATGTCGCGGCTGAGAGCGAGCATGTACAGGACAACGGTCTGTGCGATGGGCGACGCGGAGGATCCTGACGCCGTGGTGAGGAGCACCCCGCGGCCCATGAGGTCCACGAAGAACGGGCTGTCGACTCCGGCGGAGAACGTCTGCAGCCAGCGCAGGTTGCGCGCCTTCAGGATGGACACCACGAAACCGCGCGACCGGTCGGGCCAGCAGTCGGCACTGAAGAATGCGATGTCGACCGTGTCGAGCACGTCATCGGGGAACGGGACGTCGGCGGAGTAGACGAGCGGCTCGATCGAGGGATCAATGGAGCGGATGGTCCCGCCGTGAAATTCCCACACCGTGTCGCTCAGCATCAGGACGGTGCGTCCGTCTGGGGTGGCCATGGGCACACCTTAGGGATGCGCGGAGCAACGGCAAGTACCGTGAGATGCGTGCGTCTCGCCCTCGCGTTCCTCGTTGCTCTCGGCGCCGTGCCCGGGCACCTGGGCTCCGGTGACGACGTGAGGCCCCGTGACACCGTCAGCGTGGTGGACGCAATCACACCACAACTGCCCGACGGCGTGAGCGTCGACATCGTCGGAGGGGACACGTTCCTGCGGGTGCGCGCGGCCGGGCACTCGGTCACGGTGGCCGGCTACGAGGACGAGCCGTACCTGCGCATCTCGAGGGACGGTCTGGTGGAGGAGAACACGGCATCACCGACGTCGTCCATCAACACGTCCCGCTACGGCGGCACCGCGCAGTCGACCGCCGGCGCACCGCCCGTGTGGCGTGCCGTCGCCGGCGACGGGACCGTCATGTGGCACGACCACCGCATCCACTGGATGAGCCCCTCGCGCCCCGCGGTCATCGACCCCGACGGCACCGTGCTGAAGTGGGAGGTGCCCCTCGTGGTGGACGGCACGCGACACACCGTGCGCGGCACGCTCTACCTGCGCGACAGGGCCTCGGTCGCATGGTGGTTCCTCGGCCTCGCGGGTCTCGCGGCGGCCGCGGTGCTCGCGAGGACGCACAGGCGCCGGTACTACGCCGCCGTGCTCGCGGTGGGTGCATGGTCGGCGGTCACGGGTTACCTGCAGTGGGTCGCGCTCCCTGCGGGTGCACGGATCACCCCGCTCATGCTGGTGTTCGGTGCGGGCACGGCGCTCACCGGGGCAGCCGCTCTGTTCGCGGCGCGCCGAACGGACCTGCGCAGCGACTGGGTGGCGTCGTCGCTCGCCGCCGGCGCAGGCGCGGCGATGCTCGTGGTCACGTGGATGTCCTACGAACAGGTGCTGAGCGCGTACGTGCCCATGGCCGGCCCGGTGTGGACGGCACGTGCGAACGTGGCCGTGCTCCTCGGCTTCGGCGTTGTTGCCGTCATCGACGGCGTGATGCGCGTGATGCGCGTGGAGTCAGACGCTCAGTAGGTCGCGTGCGCCGGTGTCGGACGATGGGTGGCGCAGCTTGCTCATGGCGCGTGCCTCGATCTGGCGGATGCGCTCGCGCGTGAGGTTGAAGTGCTCGCCGACCTCCTCGAGGGTGCGCGGCTCGCCCTTGCCGTCGAGACCGAAGCGCAGGCGCAGGATCTCGCGCTCGCGCTCGTCGAGCGGGGCCAGGAGACGCTGGATCTCCTCGGGCAGGAGAGCTGTGGCTGCGACCTCGAAGGGCTGCTCCGCGGAGCGGTCCTCGACGACGTCACCCAGTTCGGCGTCGCCGTCCTCGCGGAGCGGCTCGGAGAGCGAGAGCGGCTCGGCAGCGAAGCGGAGGGCCTCGGTGACCTTGTCCTCGGGCATCTCCACTTCCTTGGCGAGCTCGGCGAGCGTGGCCGGGCGGCCGTACTTCAGCTCGAGGCGCGAGCGCGCCTTCTGCAGGCGCGCGAGGGTGTCGCCGGCATGGACAGGGAGGCGGATGGTGCGGCCCGTGTTGGCGATGCCGCGCGTGATTGCCTGGCGGATCCACCACGTGGCGTAGGTGGAGAACTTGAAGCCCTTGCGCCAGTCGAACTTCTCGACGGCGTGCATGAGGCCGAGGTTGCCCTCCTGGATGAGGTCGAGCAGGGGGAGGCCGGACGCCTGGTACTTCTTGGCGATGGACACCACGAGGCGCAGGTTCGACTGGACGAACGCGCGCTCCGCGACCTCGCCCTCGCGGACGGCCTTGCGCAGCTCGCGCTTCTTGGTGGCGTTCAGGCTCTTGGCCTTGGCCATCTCCTCTGCCGCGGCCTTGCCGGCCTCGATGGCCTTTGCGAGGCGGACCTCGTCGTCCTTGGTGAGAAGTGCGTACTGACCGATGTCGGTGAGGTAGAGACGGACCAGGTCCTCTTCGTCGCGGTCAATGCGATCTTTCGCCACGTTCACACCCCGTCGTTCCACCCGGTCCGGTTGACCGAGTAGGGGCAGGATACCGACAGCATGCGCCGTCACAACGGGTCGAACAGCCAAGAAAAACAGCATTTCCGTCGGCACACGGGAGTTCTCATCGGTTCTCTGGCGACTCCCGTTTTCTGGCAGAGTTGTCGCGTGGCAGACGATGCGGCCCCCGGAGAGCACAGTGGGTCAGTCGAGCCAGTCGAGATAGAACTCGTCATCGTCACGATGACGTTCGACGCCGCCGACATGGGGTCGCTCGTGGCGGTCCTCTCCAAGTACGTGGTGCTGACGCGCATGGAGCCCGGCTGCCGCAACGTCGACATGATCGTGAGCGACACGAAGCCGAACCGGATCAAGATCATCGAGAAGTGGGACGGCCCTGCCGCCCAGGAGGCCCACTTCAACGGGGGGACCATGGTGGAGATGGCCAGGTCGTGCACCGGGCTCCTGGCTGCCCCGCCGGACATCGACCTGTGGCAGTCGATGTCGGCCCACGACCTCACCTGACCCGGCCCGCCCCACCTGGCCCGGGGCGCGAGAGCCCTGACACGGTGCCCGTTGACCTGACGCCGTGCGCGCCGCCGGGGTCACTAGATTCCGTGGCATGTCCAGTCCTCTTCTCTCGCCCGAAACCATGGAACGCACCGTCGCCCGTGACGACCGCTCGGCCGGCTGGGCCGCACCCAGCCCGGACGACGTCATCTCCTCCAGCCAGGCGGTCTCCGACGGGCCGGTGACCCGCTGGCACGGTGGCCTCGCCACGGCGTCCGGCGCGGCAAGTGCCACCCTCACACTCCTGCTCGTGCTGGTCGCGAGCGCCACCGTCACCTGGTTCTCCGTGGCGGCCCCCGACGAGTTCGGCAACCCCGTGTTCCCGACCGGATGGGTCCTCGGCGGGTTCATCACCGGGTTCGTGGCGGTGATGGTCTCCATGTTCAAGCCGCACCTGTCGAAGGTCGCCGGCTCCGTCTACGCGGTGGCGCAGGGCGTCGTCCTCGGTGCCGTCAGCCGTGCGTACGAGACCGCGTACGACGGGATCGTGATGCAGGCGGTCGGTGCGACCATGGGCGTGTTCGTGGTCATGCTGCTGCTGTACCGCACCGGGGTCATCCGCGTGACAGAGAAGTACAGGCGCATCGTCATGGGCGCAATGCTCGGCCTGATGGCGTTCTACCTGGTCTCGTTCGTGATCGGCCTGTTCGGCGCGATGCCGTCGTTCATCAGCGGCGCCACGCCCATGGGCATCCTGTTCAGCGTCTTCGTGGCTGGTCTCGCCGCCGCGAGCCTGGCGATCGACTTCGACACCATCGAGTGGGCCGAGCGCAACAAGATGCCGGCCTACATGGAGTGGTACTGCGCCCTCGGCCTGCTTGTCACCCTGGTGTGGCTGTACCTCGAGATCCTGCGCCTCATCTCCAAGCTGCGCGAGAACTGAGCCGCCTCCCGCCCGGGGGCGCCATCAGAGCGACGACAGGAAGCCCAGCAGGGCCGCGTTGAACTCCGCCGGCTTCTCCTGCTGCACCCAGTGCCCGGCGCCCGCGACCACGGTGCTGCCCCGGTAGCCGGGCAGCGACGCGCGCATCGACTCGTCGAAGGCCGGGTTCACGAGGTTCACGGGGTCGAGCTCGCCGGTGATGAAGTGCACGGGCATGGTCATCGCCGCCACCGCGTGGTGCCTCGTCCGCTCGTAGTTGGCGTTCATGTTGCGGTACCAGCTCACCGGGCCGAAGAACCCCGAGGCGGTGAAGTCGTCCACGTAGGCGGCGAACTCCTCCTCGCTCAGCCATGGCCACGGCAGCGGGGGCGGGTCCTGGCGTCCCGTGAGGAACCCGGTGCCCTCCATGGGCGGCAGTTCGTCCTTCGTGAAGAACATCGGGTCCGACTGCGCCCCCGCGGATGCCCCCCACAGGACCTTCGCCATCGTGTCGGTGACGTCGCGCCCCAGTTCGTTCTCCGCCTCGTGCGGGCGCTGGAAGTAGTTGATGTAGAAGAAACGGTCGCCGTAGCGCCGCGCCATGATGTCGAGCGGCGGGGCCGGCCAGTCGGCGAACGCAACGCTCGCCGCCACGCCCGCGACCACGCGGCCGGGATGCATGCGGCACAGGTCCCACAGGAGGAGCGCACCCCAGTCATGGCCGACGTAGACGGCCCGCTCGTGGCCGAGGGACTCGGCCAGCCCGAGCAGGTCAGCGCTCAGCTCGTCGGTGCCGTACGCGCCGACCTCGCGCGGGGCGGTGCTGCCGCCGTAGCCACGCTGGTCGGGTGCGACCACGTGCCAGCCCGCCTCCGCGAGGGGGAGCATCTGGTGGCGCCAGCTGTGCGACGTCTCGGGGAACCCGTGGGCGAGGACGACGAGCGGCGCGCCGGGGTCCCCGGCCTCGCGCACCGCGAGATCGATGCCGTTGGAACGGACCGTGCGTCGTCGTGTCGCCGGGGCCACAGCGGGTTGCTCAGGCGCTGATGCTGCGCGCCGCGTCGCTCGCGGCACAGAGGCGTTCCCAGTCCATGGACTCCGCGGTCCACATGCGCTCGAACGCGGCGTCCGCGTGGTCGTTGAACCCGTGCCGGTTGCGCCAGTTGTACTGCCACGCCTGCTTCTGCACGGGCATGTCGAGGCGCGCGAGCCTGGCGATGATCCACGTGTCCCATGCGGCGGCCTGGGGGAGTGTGAGGTCCTTCTCGTCGGGGGCACCGGCGAACCCGCCGCGGATGCGGTCGTGCGCCCTCAGCATGCACCGCGCGATGGAGAGCGTGGTGTCGACCTCGCTCTGCTGGCGCGGGCGGCGCTTGTCCTCGAACGCGCCGCTGTGCACCATGATGCGCGCGGGGGAGCCGGACACGTCGGTGCTGATGCGGTTCAGCGCGCTCGTCTCGTCGATCTCGATCGCGAAGTCGATGTCGGCCACGCCGAGCCTCTCGGCCACGGTCTGGGCGATGCGGGCGATGTACGCCGCGTCGAACGAGACGAAGTCGAACGTCTCCGGCGAGACGGTGATGGCCATCAGCGGCTAGTTCTTGGCGGCTGCGGCGGCCTGGCGCTCGGCGATCTGTGCCTTGCGCTCGTTCAGTGCCTGCATGCTGACCTCGGCGACGTAGTCGACCTCGGAGTCGGTGAAACCGGCGAGCTCGCGGAACCGCCTGGCGATGCCGAGGCTGGACTCGTCGGACTCGCTGCGGCTGCCGCCGTAGCTGAACATCTTGTCGACGACGTTCTGGAACTCGAGTGCCTTCTTGCGGCGCTCGGGGTCGTTCTCCGTGACCTTGCGCAGCCAGTCGGAGCCCATCTTCACGTGGGTCACCTCGTCGGCGAGCATCCAGTCCTCGCAGAACTCCAGGTACGGGTCGCCGGCGATCTCGCCGAACTCCTGCATGGTGGTGAACACGTCGATGGCGAGGCCCTCGAGCGCGCGGTTCACGCCGGCAAGGCGAAGGACGGGGTCGTTCGAGCAGGCGGCCTCGAAGAGCACGGTGTTCTCGGCGTACTGGCCGATCTCCGCGCCCATCCAGTCGCCGAGCTTGCAGCTGATCTCCACGTGGCGCGCCTCGTCCCAGGCCTGGCGGGCCATGTCGAGCTTCAGCGCGAAGGGGGCCTCTTCGCCCGTGGTGAAGTCCCAGCAGGTGCGGCCGGCGCCCTCGAGCGCCTGGATCTCGCCCACGAAGATGCCGTGCATCAGTGCGCGCGCCGCCTCGCTGGCGTCGCCGCGGTCCGGGGTGAGACGGTTGTTGCTGCGGCGGTTCTGGTCGCCGTTCAGCACCACGGTGGTGCGGCCGTCGGCCATGCGGTCGCGCTGGGTGATCTGGCTGAACCGCTCGTCGCGGGCCAGTTCGTCTGCGGGCATGAACTTCCTCATGGTGTGTCTCCTTCTCTCGGACCGGTCACTGGAAACCGATGCTCCCGGGACCGGTGATTCCGCCGGCCTCGATCATGATTTTCTCGAGCCGCGCCTGGTGGGCGGCGGCCCGGTCTGCCTCCTCGGGCGTGTCGATCAGCGACTGCAGCAGCATCTCGCCGTCGCGCAGGTCGTCGAACTCGTCCTGGAGGATGAACTTGATGGTGCGGATCGTGGGCATGTCCGTGATCTCGCTGGTGTTGTTCATGTGGTACGTGTACGCGGCGATGAAACGGGGGATGAGCACGCGGTAGACGCCGACGAGCTTCTCGATGGTCTGGTCCGGCGCCTCCGGCTCCGTCATCACCTCGATGAACCGGACCATCGCGTCGTTCGCGGGGAGAGTGAGCCTGTCGGGGTTCATCTCGCGCAGCTCGGGCAGGCGCTTGTGCCACAGCTCGGCATGCCAGGCGTGCTTGTAGCAGTGGGTGCCGAGGCGCATCTTCACGTCGAGCTCGGGCACCGTGGCGATCCACCCGCCGAGAGCCTCGAACAGTTTCATCTCCGTCCACTTGTAGTGGCCGGCGCGGCGCGCGGTCTCCTCCACGCTGAAGGCACCCGCGATCTCGCGCCGGTCCCACGGTGCGAAAGGTGCTCGAGCCTTGGATGCCTGTGCCATGTGTTCCTGGTGATCCCCCGTCGGGGCCGGGCACTGTGCCTGCGCTGCATGAGCCCGGGAACAATTGACCGGCCGGTCAGTTCCAGAAGTGTAACTGCCGGGAACCGTCCTGACGAGACGGCGGTCACATGGGAGGTTCAGCCGGCGCGGCGCGTGGTGGGATCGGCTGCCAGTCGCCCGGCGGGGATCTCGGCGCCCGTGACCTCGCAGGTCCAGTAGCTGCCGTCGTCCAGACGCGCGAGGGCGGTCTCGACCCCGGCCAGGTCTGCCTCGATCCGGTCGAGGTCAATCCCCTGTGCGTCGGGTGCCGTTCCTGCGGTGTCGCTCACGGGGCCATCGTAGGCCACCGGCGGAGGACTCCTTGTAGCGTTCGCGCATGCCTTATCCCTTCCCCGCCCTCGACGGTTCCGCCCAGAAGACCCAGAAGTTCCCCGACAAGCCCGAGTTCGGCATCGACCCGCAGAAGCGGTACACCGCCACGATGGAGACGTCGATGGGGACGATCGTCATCGCACTCGACGCACTCAACGCGCCGGTCACCGTGAACAACTTTGTGTTCCTCGCCGGCTACCACTACTACGACGGGATCATCTTCCACCGCATCATCAACGGTTTCGTCTGCCAGGGCGGCGACCCGGGCGGCACGGGCACGGGCGGGCCCGGCTACCGCTTCGAGGACGAGCCGGTGAAGAACCGCTACCAGATCGGCTCGCTCGCCATGGCGAACGCCGGCCCCAACACCAATGGCTCGCAGTTCTTCCTCATCAGCGGCCCGAACGGCGTCACCCTGCCGCCGCAGTACAACCACTTCGGACAGGTCGTGAAGGGCCTCGAGGTCGTCGACGCGATGCAGAAGGTCCCCACCGGCCGCGGCGACCGTCCGGTCACGGACGTGGTCATCAACTCGGTCACCATCACCGTCGCCGACTGACGACGGTGCCCGCCGAGGTCTCGCTCGCCTCAGCCCGCCGCATCGCAGTGGCGGCCCAGGGACTGGCCGCACCGCGCCCGTCGGGCCGGGTGGACGCCCGCCACCTGCGCCGCGTGTTCGACACGGTCGGCGCGGTGCAGATCGACTCGGTCAACGTGCTGGTGCGCAGCCAGGAACTGCCGCTCTTCGCGCGGCTCGGTGACCACCCGCGGTCGCTCATCCCCGATGCCACGGCCCGCGGGGACATCTACGAGTACTGGTGCCACGCCGCCAGTCACCTGCCGGTGCGTCACTTCCCGCTGAGCCGCGTGCGCATGGAGCAGGCACGCACGGGGCTGCGCGTGTGGGGTGGCGTGCGCGAGGTCGCACGGAAGAACCCGCGCCTGCGCGACGAGATCCTCGCGCGCGTGAACTCGGAGCCCGGGGGGATCGTGGCCGGCGAGGTCAGCACGCGCAAGGGGCCGAAGGGCCAGTGGTGGGACTGGGACAAGGGCAAGTCGATCCTGGAGTGGCTGTTCTGGACCGGGCAGATCACCGCCCGCCGCCGCGACAGGGACTTCGCCCGCGTCTACATGGGGCTGCACCATGCGTTCCCGGCGGAGGTGCTCGCGCTGCCGGTGCCCGATGCGGAGACGGCGCACCGCGAGCAGCTGATGCTCGCCGCCGCGTCGCACGGCATCGCGACCGCGGGCGACCTGCTCGAC
>Ga0315902_10002767_pt1 | contig 26901 bp, 33 predicted proteins | sample LakEriMetagenome_9_FD_203523 | JGI IMG/M metagenome (GOLD analysis project Ga0315902, IMG submission 203523) | Freshwater fungal communities from buoy surface, Lake Erie, Ohio, United States - Buoy 12 MA117 | ecosystem: Environmental > Aquatic > Freshwater > Lake > Lake biofilm | place: USA...
TATCGGCTTGACCCGCGCCACGCGAGCGTATTGTTCCGCATTCGCCATGGAGAGCTCTCATGGTTCACCGCGCGCTTCGATACGCGCGACGCAACGCTCGAGTTTGATCCTGCCGATCCATCGCGCTCGCGGCTGAGCGCGAGCGTCGATGCAACCTCGGTGAACACGGGGCTGCTCAATCCACAAGGCGAGCGCGCGTTTGATCGCAGCATCGGCCGCGCCATTGGCGCGGACGCGACACCGCAAATCAGCTTCGTCTCCACCGGGATCGAGCGCACTGGCGAACATACAGCGCGCGTCACCGGCGATCTCACCATGAACGGCCAGACCCGCCCGGCCACTTTGGATGTGGTGTTCGGCGGTGGGCGCACCGATCCGCTACGTGGCAACGCGGTCGTGTTGGGCTTCTCGGCACATGGCGAAATCCACAGGTCGGAATGGGGCGTCGCGCAATGGAGCGCGTTTACCGGCGACGTCGTTCAACTCGTGATCGAGGCGGAACTGATCAAAACATGAGCCGGCCGTGAAAAACCTTGCCGGTTACATTGTTGTGCGTACTTGTGGCCGGCCCGGGACGACGCCCTACATAGAGCGCTTAGCGAGGGAGACCCCTAATATGAAATACCTGACGTTCGCCGCCGCCGCTTTGGCGCTGGCCGCCTGCTCTCAACCCGCCCCGACCGAAGCGCCGCCGCCGGCGCCTGCTGTCGTCAACGTGCCGACCGGCACGTACGAGGTCGATCCGACGCACACCACGGTCGCCGTGCGCGTGAAGCATTTCGGCCTCTCCAATTATGTGTTCCGCCTGAACACGGTGAGCGGCACGCTCAATTTCAACGCCGAAGACCCGACCCAATCGACCATCGAAGCCACGGTCCAAGCCGGCTCGCTCGATACGCCCTACGCCGGCGACCGCGACTTCGACGCTGAATTGCAAAACTCCGAATGGCTCGATGCGGCCACGCACCCGACCGCGACCTTCCGCTCCACCAGCATCGAAAGCACCGGCCCGAGCACGGCGCGCGTCACCGGCGATTTGACGATCAAAGGCGTCACGCGTCCGATCACGCTGGAAGCGACCTACAACACCAGCCACGCCGTGCACCCGATGGGCTTCCCGATCCAACAGATCGGTTTCTCAGCGCACGGCGCCTTGAACCGCCTCGATTACGGCTTGGGCGCCAACACCCTCGTCCCGTCCACGGCTGATGCGAGCGACGGCGTCGCCACGCAAGTCGAGCTCGTGATCGAAGCTGAGTTCACGCGTCCGGCCCCGGCTTCAACCGAAACGCCGGCCCCGGCCACGCCTGCCGAACCGGTGAACTAAGTGAGCGCAGAGGCGCAGCAGCGTTACACAGCTTTCGCGATCGTCCTGCATTGGGCGATCGCGATTGCGATTTTGCTGATGATCCCGCTCGGCTGGTGGATGGGCGATCAGATCGAAGAGGGCGTTGTCACTGACGGCGTCTTCCAAGCCTTCCAATTCCACAAATCGATCGGGCTCACCGTACTCGCGCTGAGCCTTGTTCGCTTGGGCTGGCGTTTGGCGAACCCGCCGCCGCCCTTGCCGCCGCACATGCCCGCCTGGGAAGGCATCATCGCCAAGGCGACGCACTGGGCGTTCTATTTTTTGATGATCGCGCTGCCGCTGACGGGCTGGCTCTTTGTATCCGCCGGTTGGTCCGTACATGAAGACGAGCCGCTGGTTGTCGCAACGCATTGGTTCGGTCTCATCCGCGTGCCGGAATTGTTCGGCTTGCCGCATGCCGCCGAGAGCGTGCGCGCGGGCGTAGCCGACGTCTCGATGAACGTACACTCCAAGCTCGCTTGGGGTGTCATCGTCCTCGCCGTGCTACACGTGGGCGCGGCGCTGAAACATCACATCTTCGACCGCGACGACGTGCTTGCGCACATGGTCCCCGGGCTGAAGCCGCCCTTCCAAACCGAAGCGCCGCCAAAGAACCCTGTGCGCCTCGCCATTCTTGGCGGCGGCTTGGGCTTGATCGGCATCGCGCTGATAGCAAGCCTCTTCGCTTTCGCTGGCATGGCCGCCGACACGCGCGCCGACGCGCCGCAACAAAACTCAACGATCGCGATTGGCGAGCCTGCACCGGGCGCTGCACCGGGCGCTGCGCCGGCCACGCCCGAAGCGCCCGCCGCTGCAACGCCTGCGCATCCCAACGCTTGGCGCGTCGATGCGCGCACAAGCTCGGTTGGCTTCGCTTTCGTTTATACCGACGACATCAACGGTGCGCAGAACTTCACCGGTCGCTTCACCAGCTGGCGCGCCGACATCGTGTTTGATCCAGCCGATCTGCCAGACTCATCCGCCAATGTGACGATCGAGACCGCCTCGGCCACGGACGGCGTCGCCATGCACGATCGCGCGCTGCCCGGCGCGCAATGGTTCGACGCCGCCGCGCACCCGAACGCGACCTACCGCACGACGTCGATCCGGCATCTCGGCGGCAACGCTTATCGCGCCGAAGGCGAACTCACGATCCGGGGCCGCACGCGCGCGGTCGCGCTGCCCTTCACCCTGACGATCGACGGCGACCGGGCCCGCATGAACGGCAGCACCAGCATTGACCGGCGCGATTTCGACATCGGCAAGGATTCGGACGCTGACGACAGCATCTCGCGTGACATTGACATCATCATCCGGGTTGAAGCCTATCGCGCTTCATGAGCGTAGACGCCGCCGCTGAAGCCCTCCGCAATGGCGGGCTCGTCATCATGCCGACCGAGACCGTGTACGGCCTCGCCTGCGATGCAACGAACCCGACAGCGGTGGCGCGCGTCTATGAGGCCAAGGGCCGGCCCCAGCTCAACCCGCTGATCGCGCACGTGCCGGGGCTGGCGCAGGCCCAAGAGCATGCGATCTTTCACGAGAAGGCGCACAAGCTGGCAGCGCAATTCTGGCCAGGCCCGCTCACCATCGTCGCGCCGCGCCGGCCTGATAGCACAGTCTGCGAACTCGCCTGCGCTGGACTCACAACGATCGCATTGCGCGCGCCGTCGCACCCGATCGCGCGCCAATTGTTGGCTGCTTTGGGCAAACCGATCACCGCGCCCAGCGCCAATCGCTCCGGCCATGTGAGCGCCACCACGGCCGAGCACGCCGCCGCTGATTTGGGCCACGCCGTCGATGTCGTGCTCGACGGCGGCGCAAGCCCCGTCGGATTGGAGAGCACGATCGTCGCCATCGATGCGGATGGCGCCGCCACTTTGCTGCGCCCCGGCGCCATAGCGCGCGCGGACATCGAAGCCATCACAGGCCCACTCGCGACCCCCGCCGACCCCAAACGCGTCACCGCGCCCGGCATGTTGGAGAGCCATTACGCGCCGCGTGCGCGCGTGCTGCTGGATGTCACAACGCCGCCACCGGGCGTCGCCTATCTTGCCTTCGGCGCACCAGCGCCGGCCGGCGGCCTCACGCTTTCCGTCAGCGGCGATCTCGTCGAAGCCGCCGCCAATCTCTACGCCCACCTGCGCGCGCTTGACGCGAGCGGCGCTTCAATGATCGCCGTCGCGCCAATTCCAGCGCAGGGCCTCGGTGAAGCCATCGCCGACCGCCTGCGCCGCGCCGCCGCGCCGCGCCTTTAGTCGCGCACGAAAATCCAGACGCCAGTGTCATTGCGCTGATTATGCGAAGCGCCGCCCATGCTGGCGCCGACCACCGTGCCGGAATAGACCGCGAAGCTGTTATTGGTGTGCCAATAGACGAGGTGGTTGTTCTGGGTCCAACGGCCGTTGTCATAGGTCTGGCCGCCATAAGAATATTCGAGCACGCCATCGCGCCGGAAGAGCGCGGTCCATTCCGTGATCTCGCCATTGCTCCACCGCACGTAACCGCGCCAACGCGTGTTGCCCACCGGGACCGCAACACTGTCCTCCTGGGCGGCGACTTGGGTCGCGAAGCTCGATGGCGTGGGCGACGCCACGAACACAGCCATCGCCAACATCAATGCAGCCCAAAATCGCATCTGCTCCCTCCCTATCGGACGCCGACACTAAACCCGGCTGCCGCAAAGCGTCCATTCTCCTCAAACATCGCGCCGCTTCGCGCGGACGCAGCCGCTAAAGCTGGAGACGCAGCGTCCGCGCGCCTAACATAGGCGCATGACACAAGATCTCCTCGCCCGCCTCGCCAACCGCCTCGGCCCCAAGGGCCATTCCACCGATCCCGACATCATCGCCCCGCATCTGACCGAATGGCGCGGGCGCTATCACGGCGCCACGCCCTTCCTGGCCATGCCGTCCAGCACCAAAGACGTGTCCGATCTGGTGCGGATGTGCGCCGAAGCGAGCGTTTCGATCACGCCGCAGGGCGGCAATACCGGGCTGGTGGGCGGCCAAATCCCGGACGGCGAGGTGCTGCTCTCACTCAAGCGCATGAACCGCATCCGCGCCATCGACGTCGACAATGATTCTATGATCGCCGAGGCCGGCGTGGTGCTGACTGCAGTGCAGCAAAGCGCGTCCGAATCGAATCGCTTGTTTCCGCTCAGCCTCGGCAGCGAAGGCAGCGCTACAATCGGCGGACTCATTTCGACCAATGCCGGAGGCGTGCATGTGCTGCGCTACGGCATGATGCGCGATCTCATCCTCGGCATCGAAGCAGTGTTGCCCGACGGCCGTGTGTTCTCCGGCCTGAAGTCGCTGCGCAAGGACAACACCGGTTACGACCTAAAGCAGCTGTTCATCGGCGCCGAGGGAACGCTGGGCGTGGTCACCGCCGCCAGCCTCAAGCTCTTCCCGCGCCCTCAGGGTCACGAAGTGGCGCTCGCGTCGGTTGCCAACGCCCGCGACGCGCTGTCGCTGCTCCATCACATGAAGGCCGCCACCGGCGCTGTCGCCGCGTTCGAAGTGATGAACCGGCTCTCGGTCGATCTGGTGATGAAGAACGTGCCGAACAGTCGCGACCCGCTGCCCGGCGCGCCGATGCTGGTGCTGATCGAGTTCGAGGCGGCGCAGGCGCAAGGCCTGCGTGACGCTGTGGAAGGCGCGTTGGCTTCAGCGATGGAAAGCGGCCTCGTTCTCAACGCCCTGGTTGCTGAAAATCACGCGCAGGCAAAGAGTTTTTGGGCCATTCGCGAGCATGTGCCGATGGGCCACCGCCCTGAGGGACCGCAGGTGATCCATGATGTGAGCGTGCCGGTTTCGAAGACGCCGGACTTCCTCGAACGCGCCGACAAGGTGATGCAGGATTATTGCCCAGGCGTGCGGCTCGTCGCCTTTGGTCACATGGGCGACGGCAATTTTCACTACACGATCATCAAGCCCGACGGCATGGCCGAGGCGGACTTCCCCGGCGATGCGCTCACCCAGAAAGTCTATGAGGTCACCTACGCGCTCGATGGTTCGATCTCGGCCGAACACGGCATCGGCATCACGCGCGCCGACGATCTCGTGCGCTACAAAGATCCCGAATCGGTGGCGCTGATGCGCACGTTGAAACGTGCGCTTGATCCGAATGGTGTGATGAACCCGCGCGCACTGGTGCCGTGACGCGCGCATCGAATCGATACACATCGACTTCGCATTCGTGATGTCGGTGCATCGATTTTCAATCGATGCGATGTTGCAAAATCGCCGCGCGAGAAAATTTCTCTGGCGATCTCGCTTGCACATGACATTATGAAGACGTACTGCGGCTCGTCGCAGTGACACTAGAGGAGCCAGGGCATGGCTAAGAAAGCAAAGAAAGCTACGAAGAAAGTAGCGAAGAAGGCAAAGGCGAAGAAGGCAGCGCCGAAGAAGGCGAAGGTCGCGAAGAAAGCACCGCGCAAGACCGCTGCTAAGAAGGCGAAAAAGGCGAAGGCCAAAAAGGCCGCTAAGCGCTAAGCCTCTGCCGGATGCTCTCAAGGGAGCATCTGATCAGAACAAGAGAACCGCGACACGCAAGTGTCGCGGTTCTTCCTTTTTGGGGCTCCGCAAACGCGGATCGAAGCCGTTAATTTCATTAATTTATTTTCGACGCAGCCCACTTCGTTTCACTTCGGCGCGCACAACGCGCATTCCCGCTTCAGCACAGACCCACATGCCGCGCCGAGCCCGCATCGATCGCCCGAGCGCGCGTGAAGCGCGGCTCAATTTGTGACAAGCGATGGCCGATCAGCCCCACGCTCATGCTGGCGAATGCGGCGCGCCATCACTGATCTCAACGTCGGCCACGCCGAAGCGGTGATCCCAGTTCTCGATGCATCGGCTTTGCTTCGCACGACGGACCCAAGCCCACGCATCACAGGCCATCGCCCCCGAGCGGGTGTCGACTCACCCCTTCGCGGATCGGAATCAGGCGCACGCGCCGAACTTTTTGCAGTTGCACGCCTGCAGATCAGAATGAGGATGGAACGAAATGCGGAGCGCCGATGTCTATGCAGCCGAAACGATCACCGATTCCGGCCGTGGGTGTCGTGTGCCTACGCGACCACGATGTCCTGTTGGTGCGGCGCGGCACGCCGCCGATGGAAGACCGCTGGTCGATCCCCGGCGGCCGAATTGAATGGGGCGAACGTGCGGCGGACGCCGCGCTACGTGAATTGAAGGAAGAGACGAGCTGCGAGGCGGAACTCTTGGGCCTTGTCGATGTGGTCGACGCCGTGTTCACCCGACGCGGGGAGCACGATGCTTGGGGCCATTACGTGCTGATCGATTACGCCGCGCGCTGGGTGTCGGGCGAGCCGCAGGCCGGCGATGACGCCCGCGACGCCCGCTTCTTCTCGCCCACCGAACTCGAAACACTCGGCTTATGGGACGAGACGCTGCGTATCATCGCCGCCGCCCAGCGTTTGCTTTGAGCCAAGGCCGCGCCCGCTAAAGCCCGGCGCTTTGCCTCTGATCTCGGCGACATCATACGCCGTCTTCACCAGCGCCAGTACGACATAGCCTGCGGCCGGCGCGTTGAGCGCCAAAAGCAGGAAGCCGCCGAAGATGATGGCGGCATGCAGCACGATGATACGCGGGTACGGCGCGCCCATCAGCTCCAAGGGATTGGTGCGACCTGCGTCGCCGCGCACAAGGAATAGAATGAATTGCACGATCTGCCAGAGCGCAATCGAGGCAAAGCCGATCATCAAATTGGCTTGCGCCGCAAAGAGATCGCGCACCGCGCCGGCGAGATCGAGCATGGACTCGCCTTGAAAAGCGCCGTTCTCGCCTGCGCCGAACATCGCCATCACGAAGATGCCGTGCACGAAGCAGAACATGCCGTAGTGGAAGGTGAAGAACGCGCTGAAGAAGAGCGCCGCCGGTATCTTCAGTCCACCCCCGACGATGGCGCTCGCCCACATCGACAGCACATTGCGCACGCCGATGACCAGATTTTCCAGCCAATAGAGCACGATCAACGCGAACGCGCTCCAACCCCAGAACGATATGCCAAGGATCGGGATAAGGTTAATGGCGATGGCGACGGCAACGGGCCAAGTCTTGGGCGGGTCGGGAACTTTTGGCTCGCTCATGCGCTCACTGATTGCGATTTCGCCACAGGGGTTTGCGTGAACGCGAGCCTAACCGATCTCCTATAGGATTTGGCAAGGAGAGAATTTGATGGCCAATGACCGCGCAGAACGCGCCGCTGAGCTGGCAGAAGAAGCGCGCGAGCGCGCCGAAGAGGCTTACGAGGCCGCACACGCCGCCGTCGAAGACGGTTTGGACGAGGCGCATCGCTATCTGAAGCGCCAATGGCGAGAACGCCCAGTTGCTGTGGCGGCGACGGCCGTGGGCGTTGGCCTGCTCGTTGGGCTGTTGCTCGGGAGCCGCCGTTAATGTTTGACCGCGCCATGTCGGCCGTGATTGCGACCGCGGCGGCCAGCGCCGCGGCCGTGATGGCTGTGTTCGCGCTCGGCTTTTCGCTCTACGCGCTGATCGAACCAAGCGTTGGCCCAGCAGGTGCAGCCGCCATCGTGGCGCTCGCCGCCGCGTTTGCGATCGCCGTCTTTGCGCTCGTCGCCGCGCTCCGCGCCCGCAAGCGGGAGCGCGAGACCGCAATAGCCCAAGCGGAATTGCTCGATGAGCTGCCGATGGGCCTGGGCGACATCGCCCGCGACCGACCGCTCATGACACTGGGCATTACCGCCGCCGCCGGCCTACTGGCGGCGCGCCACCCGACCCTAGTGCGCGATCTGATCCACCTCGTCGCCCGGTTTGGCTCGCGCCGCTAAGGCAAACGCCGAACGCAGCTTTACACGCGGGCTCTGGTCCGCGACTTTCTCCCTACAAAACGGGGAGAAGAGAATGAGGCTGTTCGCAGCCGCCGCAGCAGCGGCGCTTGTCATGGTTGGCGTCGCCGACGCACGCACTTGGCGCATCCGGCCCGGCCCCGCAGCCGAACAACAATTACAAACGGCCCTGATCGAGGCTGAGCCGGGCGACACGGTGCAACTCGGGCGTGGACGCTTCGAATTGACCGGCGGACTCTCGCTCGACGTCGACAACGTCACCATCCGCGGCGAGGGCCATGACCGCTCGGTGCTCTCGTTCGACGGCCAGCGCCGCGGCGCCGAAGGCCTGCTGATCACCTCCGACAATGTCACGCTGCGCGGATTCGGCGTCGAGAACGCGCGCGGCGACGCCATCAAGGCGCGCGATTGCAACGGCATTCATATCCGCGAAGTGCGCGTGGAATGGACACGCGGGCCGAACCCGAACAACGGCGCCTACGGCCTCTACCCGGTCAATTGCGACAATGTGCTGATCGAGCGCTCGATCGCGCGCGGCGCTTCGGACGCTGGCATCTATGTCGGCCAATCGCGCAACATCATCGTTCGCGAGAACATTGCCGAGTTCAACGTCGCCGGTATCGAGATCGAGAACAGCTTCAACGCCGACGTCTTCCGCAACACGGCCACCCGCAACACCGGCGGCATCCTCGTGTTCGATTTGCCGGGCCTGCCGCAGAAGGGCGGCCACAATGTGCGCGTGTTCGAGAACCGGATCGTCAACAACGACACGCCGAACTTCGCCCCGGCCGGCAATATCGTGGCCGGCGTGCCGACAGGCACCGGCGTGTTGATCATGGCCAACCGCAATGTACACGTGTTCGACAACGACATCGCTGACAACGGCACCGTCAATGTGCTGATCAGCGCCTATCGCGATAGCTTCGAGGATCGCGACTACAACCCGATCGCGCGCGATATCGTCATCCGCAACAATCGCTTCGGCAATACGGGTTTCGCGCCGGCTGGGGATCTCGCCGCGCTGGCGCAGCTTGGCGTTGCTCTGCCGGACGTACTCTGGGATGGCGCCACGATGTATTCGGTCGCCGGCACGCCGCGCACGGAGAACGTCCGCATCGTGGTGCGCGACAATCGCTCGACACGCACGGGCGCGAGCAGCTTTCTCTCGCTGGGGATGCCCGTCGCCGGTTCGCCGCTGACGGAAGCCGCACCCGACCCAACCCCGCCGCCGCTGCTCGACATCGCCGAGCCCGAACAAGTGCGGATCAGAAACTAGATCATGCGCTGGTCGATCTTCGCGGCGCTCGCGCTCGTCGTCATGCTGACTGCGGGCGCGGTCGCGCAATCGTCGCCCACGGTGAATGTCGCCGCGATCAGCGCGGAGCGGCCGCCGCAATTGCTCTCAGCTTACGGTTTCTTCCGAGATGCGGGCGCGCGCGAGCCGGTCGCGGGCGTCACGCCCTACGATCTCAATACGCCGCTCTATTCCGACGGCGCGCTCAAGTTTCGCTACGTCTATGTGCCGCCGGGCGCACAGGCGCGCTACAATCCCGATGGCGTGTTCGATTTTCCAGTCGGCACGGTGCTGATCAAAACCTTCGCCTTCGCCGCCGACATGCGCCGGCCAACTGAGAACGTGCGCTTCCTCGAAACGCGGCTGCTGATCCGCCGCGCCGATGGCTGGATCGCGTTGCCCTACGTTTGGAATGAGGCGCAGACCGAAGCGCGGCTCTCGCCGATTGGCGCGCAAATCCCAGTGAGCTTCACCGACGAGGACGGCGACGCGATCAATCTCGATTGGGCCGTGCCGAACCGCAATCAATGCAAAGGCTGCCACGATCTCGCCGGCGAACTCACGCCGATCGGACCGAACGCGCGGAACTTGAATCGATCCATGACCTATCCGACGGTTGTCATCGGCGGCGCTCAAGATGCACCGCCCGTCGGCGGAAGAGACAACAATCCCATCATCATCGAAGGCGAGACAGCACCTCAGTTGGATGTGTGGCGGCGTTTAGGGATGCTCGACGCTTTGCCTGGATCCGGCGTGCCAAGTGTCCCACAAGCATACGACGCCTCATCTGGCACACTCGAGCAACGCGCCCGCGCGTATCTCGATGTGAATTGCGCGCATTGCCATAACCCACAAGGGCCGGCGCACACGTCGGGGCTTGATCTGCGCTGGAGCCAGCAGGAGCCGATCCAATGGGGCGTGCTGAAGCGGCCGGTCGCGGCGGGACGTGGTTCAGCCGGCTACCAATTCGCGATCGAACCCGGCCACCCTGAACGCTCGATCCTGCTCTATCGCATGGAATCCGCCGACCCCGGCGTGATGATGCCGGAGACCGGCCGACAACTCGTCGATGATCGCGGCGTCGCCCTCATGCGCCAATGGATCGCGGAAATGGACTAAGGCTCAACACCGATTCCCGGAGCGCCGCGCAAGCGGCAAGTTCAGGACCCATAAACACAAAGGTCTGGAGGTTATGGGCCCCGGACTTGCCGCTTGCGCGCAGTCCGGGGATGGGTGTCGAAGAGATCAGCGCCCGAAGCTGAACTGCGCGATCCCAACCGCCATCGCGGCATGGAACGTCAACGCCACCAGCACCAGGCTCGCCAGCGAGAACACCAAGAAGCGCAGCGGAATAAAATTCGTCGTCGCCTGGATCAGCGAGTGCACGACGCGCAGCGCTACGTAAGCCCAAGCCAGGCCAATATTGATGTGCTGGGTCTGATCCAAGAATTGGAGTGCAAAGCAGATCGCGTAGAACAGCGTCGGCTGCTCCATCAGGTGATTATAATTGTTGGCGACGTTGGCGCTCGACAGCCCTTCCATCGCCGCCTTGTTGGCCGCGTCCGGCTTAATTCCAGCCTTCTGCATCGCCGGAATGCGCGTGGCGTACATCCACACCCACATCACCAGCGACCAGATCACCAGGGCCACGACCGGCGTGATCAATCCATGCTCGTACATTGAAGTCCTCCCCTTCGTATGGCTGGAGGATCAGCCCTGTTCCCGCGTTTCGGCAAGCCTCCCCTTACGGGAGCGCGCTTGGCGGCGGCTACGGATGCCCCTAGGTTCGCGCCGCATTTCGAGGGCCAGAATGACAGACGACGCCAAACCCCGCCGCTCCGGCACCCCGTTCCTGGAAGCGGCGATCGAATGGATGATCTATACGAGCCGCTGGCTGATGGCGCCGGTGTATCTCGGCCTGATCGCCGCCCTAGGCATCCTCATCGTCACCTTCTTCCGCGAGCTCTATCTGCAAGTGCCGCACGTGCTGACGATGGATGAGACCGACATCATCTTGCTTGTGCTGACGCTGGTCGATCTCTCGCTCGCCGGCAATCTGGTGCTGATTATCCTCTTTTCGGGATACGAGAATTTCGTCTCCAAGATGGATGCGGCAAAGGACGACCCCGATCGCCCGGAATGGATGGGCACGCTCGATTTCAGCGGCTTGAAGATCAAGTTGATCGCTTCGATCGTCGCGATCTCGGGCATCCATCTGCTGAAGATTTTCATGAACATCAATCAGTACACAGAGACGCAATTGCTCTGGTACACGATCATCCACCTGACTTTTATCTTCTCAGGCGTCGCGGTTGCGGCGATGGATTGGCTCGAAGAGAAAGCCCACGAAGTCGCCGCCCGCAACAAGCACTAGAGAGCGCAGCGCGGCGTCATGCCCCTAGCGCCAAGCCGCGTTGCAACGTGGCAAGATCAAAGTATTCACGCCAAACCCTTATGCGACCGGCACGTATTTCGAACACGCCGGTAACGGGGAGTTCAAACCAGATGTCGCCAATGCGATGGCGGTCAAGCCGCTCCACGAACACGACGTCGCCCTCCACCGCTATACGGAGCAGCTTAAACTCGTTTTCGGCAATCGGCCCAAAGAATGGTTCGAGTGTTTCGCGAATTCCCTCTGGACCGGTCGCCGTGCCCATCGGCAGATTGGTGTATTCACAATCCGACGAAACGAGCTTGAGCGCCGCGTCGTAGTCCATCCGCTGCATCGCTGCTAGAAATGCATCGACGATTGCCTTGGGGTCCATGCTTGTCTCCTTCGCTGGCCAAAGGATTGGCGCAGCATCTGTCGGCGACAATTACCTTCAAGGTCATTGCGAGGATGACGCGCGCAAGGACAGACCGCCCGCCGCCTAAGCCTCGACGCGGCTGCGCTCGGCAGCGCGGCTGATCGCATCGGCCACCGCGTCGTAGAGCGAGGGCGGGAGATCGTGGCCCATACCGGGCACGATGCGCAATTCAGCGCCAGGCACGTTAGCTGCGAGATCGCGTCCGCCGTCGACCGGCACAAGCGGATCGGCATCGCCGTGCAGCACAACGACCGGCGCCTTGATGTTGGCGAGCTTCGGCCGCCGATCGCCATTGGCGATCACGGCCGCGAGTTGGCGCGCCACGCCCAGCGGTTCGTAGCTGCGGCGCATATCTCTCAGCGCGCGCTCACGCAGATAGCTCTCTTCCAACGGATAGGCCGCACTGCCGATCGTGCGCGAACTACGCACGGAGTGCGCGAGAAACGCCTCGATGTCCTTATCCGGATCGGGCGCGCGCGTGGTCAGCACGGCCATCGCCTCTGGCTGCGACGGCGCCAGCGATGGATTGCCGGTGGTGGTGAAGATCGCCGTGAACGAAAGTACGCGCTCTGGGTAATCGGCGGCCACAAGCTGGCCGATCATGCCGCCCATCGAAGCGCCGGCGATGTGCGCGCGCTCGATGCCTAGAAAACCGAGCAAGCCGACAGCGTCGGCGGCCATGTCATCCAACGTGTAGGGAATGTCGGGCTGTTGGCCCCGCATGCGCGCACTGATCACGCTCTCGATCGTCGGCGCGCCCGAAAATTTCTGCGACAGGCCGACATCGCGATTGTCGAAGCGGATGACACGGAAACCGCGCGCGACGAGCTTCTCGTAAAGCCCCTGCGGCCAGCGCGTCAGCTGCACGCCAAGGCCCATGATCAGCAGCAGTGGCACGCCGTCGTCGGCGCCGTGCGTCTCATACTCGATCGAAATGCCGTTGACCTGCGCCTGCGCCATCGCGTTTCCCCCTTTTATCATTGCGCCCAGCCTGCGAGCCGAAACGCGCCGATGCAAGGGGCTGGCGTTGCCTTACATCCGCTCCGGTACGTCGATGCCGAGCAGGTCCAGTGTCAGCGTGAGCTGCTTCAGCGCAGCGGCGGCGAGCGCCAAACGCGAGGCGCGGACCGCACCGTCCGATTGCAGGATCGGGCAATTGGCGAAGAAGCCGGAGAAGGCCTGCGCCAGATTGTAAGCGTGCTCGGCCAGGAAGTGCGGCGCCTTCTTATCGTAGGCCGTGCGCAACGCGCCATCGAACGCGTCGAGGGCAAGCGCAAGCGTGCGTTCGGCCTCGTGATCGATGGCGATCGCGCCCGGCTTCACGCCCTGCTCGTCGGCTTTGCGCAGGATGCTCTTGATCCGCACCGCTTGGTAGAGAAGATACGGGCCGGTCCTGCCTTCAAAGCTCATGAAGCGATCAAGATCGAAGATGTACGACGTGCCGCGGAAGTTCGAGAGATCGGCAAATTTGATCGCGGCGATGGCGACCTTGTGGGCGATATCCTCGAACTCCTCCTTCGAGAAATGCGTATCGACCTCGTTCTCGCGCAGCCGCTCGCGCGCCTTCTCTTCGGCTTGGCCGATGAGATCTTGCAGCTTCAGCACGCCGCCGGCGCGAGTCTTAAACGGCGTGCCGTCCGGACCGTTCATGGTGCCGAAACCGATGTGCTCCAGCATCTCGCGCGGCGCATAACCGGCCTTGGCGGCGGCGCGATAGACTTGCTCGAAATGATCAGCTTGGCGTTGATCGACGCAATAGAGGATGAGATCGGGCTTTTGGTCGCGCATACGCTGCACGATCGTGGCGAGATCGGTGGTGCCGTACATGGCCGAGCCTTCGCTCGATACAACGAGCAGCGGATCGGGGCTCTCGACTTCGACGATTGTGCCATCGTCGCGCTTTTTCTTTTTGGTTTCGCCCGGCTTGGCCACGCGCAGGATGCGCGCGCCCTGGTCGTCTTCGAGCAGACCTCTGGCGTCGAGGTCCTTGACCATGTCCGGGATCAGCGGATCGGCGTCGCTCTCGCCGAGCCAGAGATCAAAATCGACGCCGAGGCTCGCGAAATCCCGCTTCTGCGCCGCCATCGAAACGTCGTGCATCGCCTTCCAGATTGCGCGATGCAGCGCGCTGCCGCCTTGGAGCGCCGCCGTCGCCTTGCGCGCGCGATCGCGAACGTCGATGTCGCCTTCCTTCACGCGCTTGGCGTAGGTCGGATAGATCGCTTCCAGTTGATCGAGCGTCAGCGACTGCAAGCGCGCATCAAGCTTGACGCGATCGTCAAAGCCGCCGAGTTCATCTTCTAACGCGGTGATGACGAGGCCCATCTGGAAGCCCCAATCGCCAAAGTGCGCGTCGCCCCAGACTTCGTCGCCGCGAAAGCGATAGATGCGCTTGACGCTCTCGCCGATGATCGACGCGCGCAAATGGCCGACATGCATGCCCTTGGCCACGTTCGGGCCGCCATAATCGACAACGACGCGCCGCTTCACCTCCAGCGGCGTCGCGCCGGCCAGCGCATCGTCGGCCACGAATTGCGCGCGCTTCGCCAACGCGTCCGGCGTCACTTTGAAATTGAGAAAACCTGGGCCAGCAATCGTTGGCGTCTCGGCCAAATCCGTCGTCTTCCAGCCAGCGGCGACGCTTTGGGCCACCTCTTGCGGCTTCTTGCCCGCAGCCTTCGCCACCGCCAGCGCGCCATTGGCCTGAAACTCACCGAGGTCCGGGCGATCCGATCGGCGCACGTCCGCATGCTTCGGGTCGAGCCCGAGTTCATTGAAAACAGCGGCGTTAGCCGCGCTCAGTGCGGTCGCAAGGTCTTTCATTGAGGCAATAGGCAGTAGGCAGTGGGCAATAGGAATGCAAGCAGCGGCACGCCGCCGCTACAGCCAAAACCCTACTGCCTCAAAATCAGCCCGCGTTGTCGGCCGCATCAATACGGAAGCGGCGACCGTCGCGGTTGAATTGGAGTTGCTCGGGCGTGAGTTCAAAGCCGACCAGTATCTCGAAATTCTCGCCCGAGACTTCCGGGTTGGCGCGCGGGATCACGATGCGCTCGATCTGCTCGCGGTGGTTCGCCACCAATTGGCCGCGCTCCCACTCGACTTCGACGTCGAAATAAACCTTCTCGATCGGCGCACGACCACGACGCGCCACGGCGACCCAATAGCGATAAGTGTGGCGCTCGGCCGTCGCCGCCGGCCCCCGACCGAACGACATATCGACCTCAAGCGCCATCGTGATCGGATCAGCATCCACGTAGCGGCAAAGGCCGCGCACGCCATTCATCTCGCCGGTGTATTGGATATTCGCATAACGCTGCTGGCCAGCCTGCGCGAAATCGACGATGCGCGCGCTATCGTAAAGCACGCCCATAAGCGGGCACGGGCCAACGTTCGGCCGGTCATCATTGCCCAGCAAGCGGTCAAAGAAATTCGGTGGCGCGACTTCGCGGTTCTGCTCTTCCGGCAGAACCCCGCCCGGCAATTCCACGGTCGGTGTGCTCGTCGTTGAACACGCGGCCGTCGCGGCCAGAGCAAACGAAAGCACGACAGCTGCCGGGAGCTTCATCTACGACCTCTCGCGCCTGGGCCACGCAGCGGCGGCTGCATGCCTCACCCCGCCCGCAGGCAATCGGCGTCGGCTCGTGATAGCTTCCGCTTCGGCCCTGGGCAACTAACCCTGGCGCCATGCGTGTAAACTTCGCCCCTGAGGCCCGCTTGCCAGAAAAACGCCCCATTTCAATCCTGTTGGCCGCCCCTCGGGGGTTCTGCGCCGGGGTGGACCGGGCCATCCAGATCGTTGAGCAAGCGATCCGGAAATGGGGTGCGCCGGTCTATGTGCGCCACGAGATCGTCCATAACCGCCACGTGGTCGAGCGCCTGGAGGCTTTGGGCGCCGTTTTCGTGGAGGAGTTGGACGAGTGCCCGCTCGATCGGCCGGTGATCTTCTCCGCCCACGGCGTGCCGAAATCGGTGCCGGCCGAGGCGCGCCAGCGCGAGATGATCTATGTGGACGCCACCTGCCCGCTCGTCTCCAAGGTGCACGTGGAGGCCGAACGCCATTTCGGCGCTGGCCGCGAGATCGTGCTGATCGGCCACGCCGGCCACCCCGAAGTGATCGGCACAATGGGGCAATTGCCTGCGGGCGCGATCACGCTGCTGGAGACCGTCGAGGACGCTGAGAACTTCGCACCAGGCGATCCATCGAAGCTTTCCTTCGTGACGCAGACCACGCTTTCGGTAGACGACACCGCCGAAATGGTCGCCGTGTTGCAGCGCCGTTTTCCGGGCATCGCCGCACCCCACAAAGAGGACATCTGCTACGCCACCACCAATCGCCAAGACGCGGTAAAGGCAATGGCCGAGAAAGCCGACCTCGTGCTGGTGATCGGCTCGCCGAAATCCTCAAACTCCGTGCGCCTCGTCGAAGTCGCCAAGCGCGCCGGCGCACGCGACGGACAACTCGTCGCCTCTGCCGATGATGTGGATTGGACCTGGTTCGACGCTGTGAACACGGTCGGCGTCACCGCTGGCGCCAGCGCGCCGGAAGATTTGGTCGAAGGCCTAATCGCCGCCATCGCCGCGCGCTTCGATGCGAAGGTCGAAGAAGTACGCGTGACCAAAGAAGACGTCGTGTTCAAACTGCCGCGCGTGTTGGCGGAGTGAGCAGCGAAGTCACAGACCTGCTCTCGCGCCTCGTAGCCGACGTGCGCACGCGCCGCTCGCGACGCCCAGCGCTGATCGGCGTCGGCGGCGCGCAAGGTTCGGGAAAGTCCTTTCAGTGCCGCGCCTATGCCAGCGCGCATTTGCGTACCGCACATTTCTCGCTGGACGATGTCTATCTCACCCGCGACGAGCGGCTCGATCTGGCGCGAGATATCCATCCGTTGTGCGCTACGCGCGGCCCGCCTGGCACACACGATTTGGATTTAGCCGACGGCACGATTGCCGAATTGGAGGACCCAGGCGGCGAACAAAAAGCGCGGCTGCCGCGCTTCGACAAAATGCACGACGAACGCGCGCCCGAAACCGATTGGCCCATATTTGAAGGTTTGCCAGAGGCGATCCTGATCGATGGCTGGTGCATGGGCGCGCTGGCGCTTGATCCTTCCGAACTCGATCATCCATTCAACGCTCTAGAGCGCGAAGAGGATCGAGATGGCGCGTGGCGCCAGATGATCGCTGCGCGCTTGGCTGACGACTACCGCACCTTCTTCGACGGCTTCGACGCCCTCATCTACCTGCGCGCCCCATCCTGGGAGATCGTCCGCGCGTGGCGTGGGCAGCAGGAAGAAGAGACGCTCGGCCGCCCGCTCAGCCCGCAAGAAAACCTAGCCCTCGACCGCTTCGTCATGCACTACGAGCGCATCACGCGCGCCATGCTGGCCGGCCATCACAGCGCCGGCTGGATCGTGCATCTGGATGAAGAGCGGAACGTGACGCGGATCGAACAGCGCTGAGACATGGCCGTCTATACCCAACTCTCCGACGCTGATCTGGCGAACCTGCTCGCAGAATACGACATCGGCCCCGCCACCTCGTGCAAAGGCATTGCCGAGGGCGTGGAGAATTCAAACTTCGCGCTGGACACGCCGAAAGGCCAATACATCCTCACGATTTTCGAGAAGCGCACCAACGAAGCCGACCTGCCGTTCTTCATGCAGATCATGGAGCGCCTCGCCACGCGCGGCGTGGTGGCGCCGCTGCCGATCGCGACCAAGAGCGGCGCGCTCTACACGCGCGCCAAAGGCAAACCTTGCGCCATCATCTCCTTCCTTGAAGGCGTGTGGCCGCGCACGCCCGACATCGGCCATTGCGCCGCCATCGGCGAAGCTTTGGCGCGCATGCACGTGGCGCTCGACGGCTTTGAACTGACGCGCGCCAACGCACTCTCGGTCGACGGCTGGGAAAAGCTGATCGCGCCGCGCTTGGCGCAAGCCGAATATCTCCGCCCCGGCCTCGCGCGCCTCATCGAGCGCGACGTCGCCGAGGTGCGCGCCGCATGGCCCAAGGATTTGCCGCGCGGCCCGATCCACGCCGATCTCTTTCCCGACAACGCGCTCTTCCTCGGCGATCGCCTGACCGGCCTCATCGATTTTTATTTCGCCTGCACCGATTTCCTCGCCTACGACCTCGCCGTCTGCCTCAACGCCTGGTGCTTTGCGGGTGAATACGACATCGGCCGCGGCGCAGCGATGATCGCCGCTTACGAAACCATCCGGCCTTTGACGGATGCTGAGCGCGAGGCGCTACCCACGCTCTGCCGCGGCGCAGCGCTACGCTTCTTCGCCACCCGCCTCACCGATTGGGGCGACACGCCCCCCGGCGCGATGGTGAAACCCAAAGACCCGCTGGAATACGCCGATAAGCTCGCGTTCCACCGCAAAGCAAAGGGTGCGGGGGATTATGGGGGGTAGACTGCGTCTTCTGTTGGCCGTTCTTCTGGCGCCGCTCGCTGGCGGCATGTTCGGCTCTTTGATCGCCGGGTTTCTCGGCTTGCTCGAAGGGTATCGCGCGCAGTTTTCACCCACAACGTTGTTTGCAAACCAATTCACACATTGGCTTCCGTGGATATCGATAGCGACGTTCGCCGTCGTAATCTTTGTTGGCGTCCCAATGCACCTGCTCGCGCAGCGCATGAAAACAACGAGCAGCAGCATCTATTTCACTATGGGCGGAACGGCGGCCGCCACGTTCATCACGCTCTTGGCGATCCTGACATTGGGCGATTTGGCCTCCATCGAAGAGGCGTTTTTCGATGCCCTACAGTATGCAGCTGTAGGCGTGCCAACCGGCTTCTTCACGGCTTGGATCGCCTGGCTCATCCGTCGCACTGATCGCGATGCGGAAAGCGCCTTATGAAGCCCATTAAACTCGCACTCGCCATCGTGGCCGGCGCGATCGGTGCGTCTTTGATCAGCGCCGTCGTCATCGTCGCGACGAGCATCATCACGATGCCAGAATATTCCGAGTGGAGCGCGCTGCCGCTGTTCGCGACAATGAACGCCATTTTGAGCCTGGCCATCGCCAGCACGCTTGGGCTTGCGTGGCACGCGTTCGCCATGCGCCGAAACTGGACCGGCCTCGCCTTCTATCTTGCGCCCGCCGCCATCGTTGGCGTGCTTGGCGGACTAATGGCCTCCAGCGGATCATCGCCGTTGTGGATGGGCGCCTATGGGGCACTGCTCGGCGTGCTGACCGGCCTCTTCGCCTGGCTCATCCGCCGCCCTGATCGCGACGCGCCGAATCCCGATAGAGCGACCCCATGAGCAACACAGTCGATATCTGGACGGACGGCGCGTGCAGCGGCAATCCTGGGCCCGGCGGTTGGGGCGCGATCCTGCATTATGCGGGCGCCGAGAAAGAACTCTCCGGCGCCGAGGCCGCGACCACGAACAATCGCATGGAGCTGATGGCCGCGATCATGGCGCTCGAAGCCTTGAAACGCCCGAGCAAAGTGCGCCTGCACACCGATTCCAAATACGTCATGGACGGCCTGACCAAATGGATTCACGGCTGGAAAAAGAACGGCTGGAAAACCGCCGACAAAAAGCCCGTGAAAAACGAAGACCTCTGGAAGCGCTTGGATGCGGCGAACGCGGCGCACGAAGTCGAGTGGAAATGGGTCAAAGGCCACAGCGACAACATCAACAACAACCGCGCCGATGAACTCGCGCGCGGCGCGATCAAGACGCTCAAATAATATGGACCGCCGGCGTCTCGCCGGCATACGCAAATGCTGGCCGGCGGGACGCTGGCGGTCCATAAAGCCCCATGCGCACCCTCATCGTCCTCGCCGCCCTCGCCTGCGCCGCACCCGCACACGCACAATCACTCGACGATCTCACTTGGCTCAAAGGCTGCTGGCGCACGCAAGCGCCGCGCGAAGCCGAGAGCGGATCGCAAACCACCGAAGTCTGGATCGATCCGCCTGGCCCCGCACTCTTCGGCTATTCATACACCGAAGGCGAAGGCGCGGTGCAAGGCTGGGAGCAAATGCGTATCGACGCCGCCGATGGCGGTCGCCCACGCTTCGTCGCCATGCCCGGCGGCGGCGCGCCGGTGGCGTTTCGCATGGAAGAGCAGATTCAGTTGGATGATCCCACCCAAATCGCCGTCTTCGAAAACACCACGCACGACTATCCGCAGCGCATCATCTATCAGCGCGAACGCAATCGTCTCACCGCCACGATCTCCCGCGCCGATGGCAGCGATCCCTACACCTTCAATTATCGCCGCATCAGCTGCATGGCCGCGCTTCGTCCCTGAAATTTAAGCCTCAGCATCCGCAGAAACGCTTGACGGCGATTTCGTTCAACGTTAAACCATTAATAGTTTAATATTGAACTAGAGGACAACCATGCTCTCCCGCCGCCATGTGCTCGCCGTGCTTGCCGCCGCCCCGCTTGCGCCCTCTTTGAGCGGCTGTGCGCCCTCTGATCTGCCCGACCCTATCGCCGCATGGCGCGCGCCTGGCGCGGGCGAGACCGACCCGCGCCGCTTTGCCCTGGCGCACGCAATCCTCGCCCCCAATCCGCACAATCGTCAGCCCTGGCTGATCGAACTGGCCGGCGACAGCGAGTTCATCTTCCGCGCCGATCTGGAGCGCCTCCTACCCGCCACCGACCCGTTCAACCGCCAGATCGTGCTGGGCTGCGGCGCATTTCTCGAAGTGTTCGACCTCGCCGCGCGCGCGAACGGCTATCGGGCGGAAATCACGCTCTGGCCAGAAGGCGAACCAGAGCCCCTGCTCGACGCACGGCCGATCGCGCATGTGCGCCTGACGCCGCAAGCCTTAGTCAAAGATCCGCTTTTCGATCATATCCTCGCCCGCCGCACCAATCGCGAAGCCTACGAAGATCGCGCGATACCCGACGACGTGTTGGAGGCCATGCGCGCGGCCGCAGGCGACGCGGTAAGCTTCAACACCAGCACGAGCGGCGCACTGCGCGAAGATCTGCGACGTCTGGCTTGGGACGCCTTCGAAACCGAAATCCTAACGCCGGCCGCGTATCAAGAGAGCGTCGATCTTATGCGCATCGGCGCCGCCGATATCGCCCGACACCGTGACGGACTCGTGCTTGACGGGCCGATGATCGAATTCGCCCGCGCCACCGGCCTGCTCAACAATGAGATCATGGCCGACGTGAACAACCCGATGGTGAAACAAGGCTACGAAGCCTATCGCCCACTCGCGCTTAACGCGCCGGCCTTTGCCTGGATCACCACCACCGACAATACGCGCACCACACAAATCGCGGCTGGGCGCGCTTATGCGCGCATGAACCTCACCGCCGCGAGCGCAGGCCTTGGCATGCACCCCTGGAGCCAATCCTTGCAGGAATATCCCGAAATGGCTGACTTGATGGTCGAGGCGGAGTCTTTGATGAATGCGCCGGGCGATGCGCGCGTGCAGATGTTCGTACGCGTCGGCTACGCCCGCCAGGTCGGCCCATCGCCGCGCCGGGGTCTTGCGGAGCATATAGCGGCATGAACAAAGCCGAGGACGACGCCCTTCAAGCGTTCGAAGTCTTCAACGAGATTGGCATTATCGCCCAACTCTCCGGCGCCGCGTTTGAACGTGCGTTGCCGGAGGGTTTGTCGCTGGCTGGCTATGGCGTGCTCAGCAATTTCGTGCGCCTCGGCCGTGAGGCCCAGCGCCCGACCCAGCTTGCGCGCAATTTCCAAGTCACCAAAGGCGCGATGACCAACACGCTGCAACGGTTGGAAGCGGCGGGCTATATCACGCTCTCGCCAGACCCAGAGGACGGGCGCGGCAAGATCGCGCGCATCACGCGCTCCGGGCGCGCCGCGCGGGAAGCTGCGATTGCGCTTATGGCGCCGGTGTTGGCGGAGTTTTTGGAGGCGTTTCCAGCAGCAGAAATTAAGCGCATTTTACCGACGCTGACGCGCCTGCGCAAAGCGCTCGATGCGGCGCGAGACTAGTCTAGACCCGCTTCACTTTGAGCGTCACGCCATCGACGCTGTCGATCACAACGGCTTGGCCGGCTTCCAGCGTTTCATCGCTCACCGCGCGCCAGACCGTGTCTTGCACTTTCACCGAGCCCACGCCATTGGCGAAATTGGTGACGATGGCGCCCGCGCCAATCAGCGCCGCCGAGCGCTCGTTCAAGCCGCTTGCGGCGCCCTCATTGCGCCAGCGCTGCACCAGCGGCCGACCGAGCGCCGTGAGCACCACGACCAGCACGCCGAAGATCGCAAGCTCGGCGATCCAGTTCGTGAGCCCGAACCAAGAGATCAGCGCCGTCAAAAACGCCGCCACGGCTGGCCAGAGCAAATACGTCGTGCCCGTCGCCATTTCGGCGATCAGCAGGATAAGACCCAACACGACCCAATGCTGCGGGCCGAATTCGGAGAACAAGGCTATGAGCGCGTCCATGAGGGTAATGTAGCGAGCCTTTGGCGTTTGCGCGAGGGCTTACCGCGTTGGCGGGACCGAAGTGCGCAGCGCCTCCCCGCCCTCGGCCTGCGTGTTCAGCGCGCGCAAGCCTTCGACCAAGCCGGCCAAGCCGCCCAGATCGGCCGGAATGATCACGGTGCGTTGCTGGTTCGAGTTCGCCAGCTGACCAAACGCCTCGACATATTTCAGGCCGAGGAAGTAGCGGATCGCGTTCACGTCGCCCTTGGCGATGGCCTGGGAGACCATATCGGTCGCCTTGGCTTCAGCTTCGGCTTCGCGCTCACGCGCCTCAGCGTCGCGGAACGCGGCTTCTCGGCGGCCTTCGGCTTGCAGGATCGCCGATTGCTTGGCGCCCTCGGCGCGCAACACGGCGGCGGCTTTGTCGCCTTCGGCTTCAAGAATTTGCGCGCGACGTTCGCGTTCGGCCTTCATCTGGCGCGCCATCGATTGGGTAATGTCGGCGGGCGGCGAGAGATCTTTGATCTCGATGCGCATCACCTTGGTGCCCCACGCTTCGGTGGCGGCGTCCACAACGCCCAGCAGGCGCGCATTGATCGAGTCGCGTTGCGAAAGAACTTCGTCCAGATCCATCGCGCCAACCACGGTGCGCGTGTTGGTCATGCAGAGGTTTTGAATCGCGAGTTTCAGATTTTCGACTTCGTACGCCGCTTTCGAGGCGTCGATGATCTGAATGAACACAACCGCGTCCACCGAGACGACAGCGTTGTCCTTCGTGATCACGTCCTGGCGCGGCACGTCGAGCACGGTTTCCATCATCGACAATCGCCGGCCAATGCGATCCACGAACGGCACGAGGAACGAAATGCCCGGCTTCAGCGTCCGCGTGTAACGCCCGAAGCGCTCGGCCGTGAATTGGCGGCCCTGCGGCACGATCTTGATCGCGCTGAACGCCAGCACCAGCGCCATCGCGGCGAAAATCAAAACGAGAGTCGGCATGTCTTGTCCCTCCACCGCTTCTGCGGCCCGAGCCTAAAGCGTTACGCTCAGCTTAATTGGCCGAGCAGGTATTCCGCGCTGGAAACCTTGTATTCACCGCCTTCTTCGACGTTGACCTCAGATACCACCCCGTCCTTGACGATCATTGAATATCGCTTGGATCGCGGGCCCATCCCGAATTTGGAGAAATCCGCATCTAGGCCCACAGCGCGAGCGAATTCCCCTGAACCGTCAGCCAACATCACAATGTCGCCAAAGACATTCTGGTCCTTGGCCCAGGCGCCCATCACGAAATGGTCGTTAACCGCCGTACACGCCACAACATCGACGCCCTTGGCTTTGAAATCGGCCAGATGGTCGCGAAAGCTCGGCAGGTGGCGCGCCGAGCAGGTCGGCGTAAACGCGCCGGGTACGGCAAAGAGCGCCACCGTTTTGCCGGCGAAGATCTCGGCCGTGCGCAAGGGCTTCATGCCTTCCGGGCCGGGAACATTGAATTGTACGTCCGGCAGCGCATCGCCAGTTTTGATCATGGGGGCCCTCTCCTTAAGCTTTCCAGCTATTTAGGGCGCGGCGAGCCCAGATGCGAGCGCCCTCTTGCGCGAAATCGCGCTCCGCCCGACCATGCGGGCATGACTGATACGCTCACGGGTAAGCTTCTCGTCGCCATGCCAGGGATCGGCGATCCCCGGTTCGAGCGCTCCGTCATCATGATGTGCGCCCACGACGGCGAACACGCGATGGGCGTGATCATCAATAAGCCGAAGGATGAGCTGACGCTCTCCGACGTACTCGATCATCTGGGCTTAGAACCTGAAGAGCATATCGCCGACCGCATCGTGCTCGATGGCGGGCCAGTGCGCCAAGATCGCGGCTTCGTGCTGCACTCGGAAGATTTCGCCGCGGGCGAAGGCACTCAAGACGTCTGCCCCGGCATTCGCCTCACCGCCACGCGCGAAGTGCTCGAAGCCGTCGCCGGCGATCATGCGCCCGAGCGCTTCTTGCTGGCGTTGGGGTGCGCCGGTTGGAGTGCTGGTCAATTGGAAGACGAGCTACGCCACAATGCATGGCTGATCGTCGACGCCGACAACAGCATCATCTTCGACGATCAACACGAAGACAAATGGACCCGCGCGATCAAGAGCCTCGGCTTCGATCCCGCGCAGCTCAGCGGCAATATCGGCAACGCTTAATTGGCGTCCACAACATCCACCCTCGTCATTGTGGGGCAATACGGAGCATTGAACCCGGAATGACGAGCTAGGCGCAGGGCGAAGCGCGCAGCACACGCTTCGTTGAAGCCGGATACTTCACCAACGCCGCACTAGGCCTGATCGGCCGCACGACGAGATTGCCTCCGCAATTCGGGCAAGCGCGCTTTAGCAAGCGATCCGCACACTCAGCGCAGAACGTGCACTCGAACGTGCAGATGCGTGCGTCCGCGCTCTGCGCCGGTAAATCGCGGTCACAGCATTCGCAATTGGGCCTCAGCTCCAGCATCAATCCGCTCCCGTCAATTGCGCGATCGCCTCACGCCGCTCCGCCGCGAAGCCTGAGAACAAGTGCTTAACCGCCGCGATTGTCTCTGCGTCCGCCGTCTCGGGGCGACCGCAATTGAACGGCGGCGCCGGCGCGTATTCGATCGCAAGCTGGATCATCTTCGCAACCTTCTCGCCCGCCAGATCAGCCACAATCGTCAGCGCAATGTCGATCCCCGCCGTGACACCGCCGCCTGTGATCGCATTGCCGTCGCGCACCACACGCGCGTCATCAGGTATCGCGCCAAACATCGCCAACAGCTCGCGATACGCCCAGTGGCTACCCGCGCGTTTGCCATTGAGCAGACCAGCCGCCGCGAGGATGAGTGAACCCGTGCAAACGGATGTGACGTATTGCGCGCTTTCGCCCAAACGCTTTACCTCGGCCATGAACGCTTGATCCTGCATCGCTTCGGTCTGCCCCGGCCCGCCCGGGATCATGATCATGTCGGCGCGCTCCACGCCGGCCAGCGCTCGCAAATTCGCGAACGTCAGCCCCATCTCGGTTTTGAGCTCGCCGCCATCCTTCGAGGCAATGATCACCTCTGCGTTCGGCATCCGCGCCAACACTTCATAGGGGCCAGTGAAATCAAGCTGCGTCAGGCGCGGATAGAGGATGAAGACGATACGGAATTTGTCGGCCATTGGCGGGGCTCCTGATTGACAAGCCGCTTATGGCGCCGGACGCCTTTGGCGCAAATGTCAAAGAAACCTCTTTTTACGCCAAAGCCGCGCACCGTGTTGGTGGCTGTGTTCGACGGCTTCCAAATCCTCGACGCCGCAGGCCCGATCGCTGCGTTCGAGATCGCGGCGCGCTACGCGCCCGGCGCCTATCGCATCCGCGTCGCGAGCAGCGAGCCCGGCATGGTTGCCTCATCCTCCGGCGTGCGCTGGCCGACGCAAGCGCTCAAAGGCCAAACCAACATCGACACGCTGATCGTCTCCGGCGGCAACGGCGCCTATGGCGCAATGCAGGACGAAACCTTCGTCACCGCCATCAAGCGCCTCTCCACGCGCGTGCGCCGCACATCAAGCGTCTGCTCTGGCGCCTTCATTCTAGCGCAAGCGGGCCTGCTCGACGGCAAGCGCGCCACAACCCATTGGCGTCGCGCGCCGCTGTTGCAAAAGGCGTTTCCCAATGTGCGCGTTGACGCCGATTGCATTCACATCAAGGACGGCGCCGTTTGGACCTCCGCTGGCGTCACCGCTGGCATCGACCTTTCGCTCGCTATGATCGCAGAAGACTTCGGCGAGAACGTCGCCACTGACGTTGCGCGCGAAATGGTGGTGTACGCCAAGCGCCCCGGCGGCCAGGCGCAACATTCGGCACTGCTTGAACTCGACGCGCCAAGCTCACGCTTTGCTGAACTCAACGCCTGGATACGCGATCATCTGCACGAGGACCTCTCCGTCGAGCGCCTCGCCGCTGAAGCCGCCATGAGCTCGCGCAATTTCGCGCGCGCCTACGCAGCCGAAACGGGTGTGACGCCCGCCAAGGCGGTCGAGCGCCTCCGCGCCGACACTGCACGCGCCGCATTGCAGCAAGGCGCCTCCATCCAGGACATTGCCGAACGGACAGGCTTTGGTGATCCAGAGCGCATGCGTCGCGCTTTCATCCGCCTCTACGGCGCGCCGCCCGCCGCCATGCGCCGCACGCTGCGGCAAGCTTGACGGCGCCGCAGTTCCAGCGGACCACTTTCAG
>Ga0315902_10002768_pt1 | contig 26890 bp, 30 predicted proteins | sample LakEriMetagenome_9_FD_203523 | JGI IMG/M metagenome (GOLD analysis project Ga0315902, IMG submission 203523) | Freshwater fungal communities from buoy surface, Lake Erie, Ohio, United States - Buoy 12 MA117 | ecosystem: Environmental > Aquatic > Freshwater > Lake > Lake biofilm | place: USA...
TGATAGCGTCGACTGGGCATTCTGGTTCGCAGACGCCGCAATCGATGCACTCGTCTGGGTGAATGACGAGGAAGTTCTCGCCTTCGTAAAAGCAATCCACCGGGCAGACTTCGACGCAGTCCATGTATTTGCAACGCACGCATGCGTCGGTGACGATGTAAGTCATGTCAGCCCAGTTCCGCTCCGGAGCCTCAGATGGCCAAAGGGCCGTGCAGCGTCAACCCAACGCATCTGCGTCAAGTTCAACGTAAAGCAGCCTCGCCTCGCAGGCGGGTCCGCGACGGGCGCCCAATGCCTCGACCTTGATGGCGACCAAGCGCCCGCGCTGCGGAAGCACGAGCGCGTCGCCAGGGGCCACTTCGACCGACGGCTTCTCGATCCGGCGCGCCAAGCCGTCATGCACCAGACGCACCCCGCCCTCGCTGATCAGGCGCGCAGCGGCGGCGCGCGTCTTGGCGAGGCGTGCGCGGTGGAGCCAGAGATCGACGCGTTGGCGTTGCGCGACGCTCATGCGCGGCGTCTCCGGCGACGCGGCGGCTGCTCCGATGCGGGAAGGAGGTTAGCCAACGCGGCGAAGGCGTTATCTGACGGCGGTGGGCGCAGCCGCGGAGGTTTGCGCTGGCGCTGACCCAGCACCCAGTGCGGCGGCGCGCCTTCCAAAGCTTGAACCTGCCTGTAGCCAAGCGAACCAAGGATCACCGGCAGCTCACGCACCGGACGGCCGATGATGCGGGCGAGCGCCCCGTCAGGGGGTGGCGGCGCGACGGCGATCGCATCAGCCAGCCGTTCGATAATGTCGAAGCGCACAGCAATCCGCCCGCAGGCGCGATAGCCGGCCGCGGCGCACTCGCCCCAATGCCGATGGCGATCGAGCTGGACGCTGAGTGCGCCAGGACGGGCGACGAAGACGCTGCGCGGTTCACCCGGGTGTGCGGCATGCCAGAGGATCGCCAGCGTTTGGGCCGCGCGCGGCTTCAGCAAGCCGGGCATGAAGATGGTGTGGCGACCGACGCGAACCCCTGCCTTCGCCAACGCCGCAAGCGACGCTGCACTGATATGTTCGATGTCTTCCTTAGCGCGATCGAGCGCGCCGGCGTTTTCGATCAGACGGAACGCAAGGCCGCGCGCATCGGCCGGCAGCTTGCCCTCGCGCCAGGCGGCCTCAAGCTGCACCAGCGGCCGCAAATCGTGCGCGACGGTTTGCGCGAGCCAAAGTTCGAGGCGTTCGTGCGCGGCGCTCCGTTCGAGCGCGCCGGCGTCGGCGCCGCCGACGAGTTCGAGGTGTGGTTTCAACACCGATTGTTTGGGCGTGAGACGCGCCACCACGGCGCCGTCCACACGCACCCTGCCATCGCGCAGCAAGGTAAAGTCCAAATCCGCCGCCGCAGCGATGTGCGCGAGCCGGCGCGACACTTCGGGACGGAGCGCGCGCATCGCGGCGTTGCGCAGCGCGCGACCTTCGACGCCGCCGGTGGCGCGCGGATCGGGCTTGAAGTCGAGGCCGTCGAGTTGGCCCACGAAATGGCCCTCGACTGTCACTTCGCCCTCCTCAGAGACGCCCGCCAGCATTGCATCTTCGCGCTTCAAGCCCTTCAGCAGCGCGCTGGTGCGGCGATCGATGAAGCGTTGCGTGAGCGCGGCGTGTAACGCGTCGGAGAGGCGATCCTCCACCTCGCGCGTGCGCCCGCGCCAATACTCCGCATCCTCCAGCCAATCGGCGCGGTTGGCGGCGTAGGTCCAGGTACGCACATGCGCGAGACGCGTTTGCAAGGCATCGAGATCGCCATCAGGACGACTAAGCTTTTCTACCTCGGCTTCGGCCCATTCCGCCGGAATGCGACCTTTGCCAGAAAGAATGTAGTTCGCGATGCGGCCGACGAGCGTGGCGTGTTCGTCTGGCGTGGCCTTGCGGAAATCTGGCAGCTGGCACGCTTCCCACAAGCGGCGTACGCCCGCTTGGCCGCTGATGCGATCCATCAGATCGTCGTCGCCAGCCAAGCGCAGCAGCACGCCTTCATCGTCAGCGCCACGCACGCGGATGAGACCGGGTTGCTCGGGCGGCTGCGCCAAGGTCGCGATCAAACGCTCGACGCTATCGAAATTGAGCTTCTCGTTGCGCCATTGCACGGCGACGACGCTCTCGAATTCGTGCGCTTCGACGCGTTCGATCAGGTCTTCATCGAATGGCGCGCATTCGCCCGTTTCGCCAAATGCGCCGTCACGCGTGTAACGCCCCGCGCGGCCAGCGATTTGCGCGATCTCATCAGCGCGCAGATCGCGCCAGGAATGGCCGTCGAACTTACGACGTGAGGCAAACGCCACCTGATCGACGTCCATGTTCAAGCCCATGCCGATCGCATCGGTGGCGACGAGAAAATCCACCTCGCCGCTCTGATAGAGCTCCACCTGCGCGTTGCGTGTACGCGGGCTGAGCGCGCCCATCACCACCGCCGCGCCGCCGCGATGCCGCCGCAGCAATTCGGCGATCGCATAGACCTCCTCCGCCGAGAACGCGACCAGCGCCGAGCGCTTGGGCAATTTGGTGATCTTGCGGTGGCCGGAATAATTCAGCGTCGACATGCGCTCGCGCCGGCTGACTTCGGCCTCCGGCAAGAGCTTGCGGATCATCGGCCGCATGGTCTCGGCGCCCAGCAGCATGGTTTCGCCGAAGCCGCGCAGATTGAGGATGCGGTCGGTGAAGACGTGGCCCCGGTCAAGGTCGGTGGCGACCTGGATTTCGTCGATGGCGACGAATTCCACCGCTTTGTCGAGCGGCATGGATTCGACCGTGCAGACGAAATAGCGCGCCGTCTCCGGGACGATCTTTTCCTCGCCAGTAATAAGCGCCGCCGCCGCCTCGCCCTTAGCGGCGACCACCTTGTCATAGACCTCGCGCGCCAACAGCCGCAGCGGCAGGCCGATCATGCCGCTGACGTGGCCGAGCATCCGCTCGATGGCGAGATGGGTCTTGCCGGTGTTGGTGGGGCCGAGGACCGCCTTCACGCGGGCGCGTGCGCTCATGGGTCAACGATGGGCGGCGGAGGCAGCGATTTCAAGGCAAGCGCAAATACTCGATTACCGGAAATGCAAGAGAAGGAACCAAGAACGAATCAGTCGCGAATCAGTTGATTTGATTCGTTGGCCGTCCGTTCACGGCTAAGCCTTGTGGTTAAGACTTAAGTAACACACAAGACTGCTCCAGCGCATGCATAAGGCCGCCGACATCTCTGCCGGCGGCCCTTATTTCAAATCCGAAGCAATCAGCGCAGGCGCGTGCCGTTGAAGGTCAGGCGGCGGGCTTCGAGGCGAACCACGCCCACGCCGTCCGTCGGCATTTCGATCGTGACCGGCGCCCACATACCGCTTGGCGTGCGTGCGAACAGGAAGGTGAGCGTGGACGCTTCTTGCGGGTCGCCGAAGCCGGCGATCGGGCGGAACTGGACGCGGCAGCGCACGCCAGGACCCTGATAGGCGCGGGAATCGATGTTTACGTTGCCATTGGGCGTCATGGCGAAATCAAAGCGCGAGCGGCCATCCATATAGATGCGCAGCGTCTGGGCGCAGGGATCGCCAGACGTGGTGACCATCGCCGCGATCGCTGTGATCTGGTCGATCACGTTGCGGCGCTGCTCGGCCGTGGCTGGCGGGTCGCCCATGTTCGGGCGACCCGGCGTGGCGGTAGTTACAACGTCATTGGCGCTGAAAGCGGCGCGGATCAGCCGGCCATTGGGGCGATCGTCGCGACGGCGCCCGCCCTGGTGCTCGTAAGAAACCGTACGGAGCGTGCCGTCAGCCGCGACCGTGCCGCTGACACTATACCGGTAGTCTTGGCTGCGCTGGAGCGCTGCCCCCACCCAGCCCTTCATCTCGCGGGTGGCGCTGGCGGTGTAGGTCGCGCCGTTCTGATTGAAACGGTAATTGAAGTCGCCGGCCTCAACGCCGCGCGCGATCACCGCGTACGCGCCTTCAAAGGTGCGGTTGTCCGTCTGCGCCGCGGCCGGGCCGGCCAAAGCCGCCACGCCGAGCACTACAACGAGCCCCTGGAGCCAATTCTTCATCGCAAACCCACCTCTGGACGGTTTCCTGCCGTACGTGGCAACTCATAAGGGGCGCACACTGATCCAGTCATGAACCAAATCGGGCGGTTTCATGGAAGGTGACCACCCGGCCCGGCCACAGACCCAGCATGAGCCTTTAGTTCGGCGCTCTCCTTGACCATGCCAGGGCCTTCGCGTATGCGTCCGCGCTTCAATTTTACCTCTGAGCAGAGAGCGCGTACCCATGTCCCGCCGTTGCGAACTGTCCGGCGTCAATCGCCAGATTGGCCACAAGGTCAGCCACTCCAACATCAAGACCAAGCGTGAGTTCCAACCGAACTTGGTCGATGTGACGTTGGCGAGCGACGCGCTGGGCCAGAACTTCAAGCTGCGCATCACGGCTGCCGCACTGCGCACCGTCGATCATCGCGGCGGCCTCGACCAATATTTGCTCAAGGCTGACGAAGCCGAACTCTCCACGCGCGCGGCCAAGATCCGCCGCGACCTGAAGAAGAAGCTCGCGGAAACCGTCTCGGCTTGAGATGGACACCTGACGGCGTCCACGTCGGCGCCGTTTTTGGCACTCCGCTTTTAATTCAAAATTCGGCATGGCTCGCGGCGGCGCTCATATTGGCTATGGCCATATGGGCAGGGAGCACGCGCGAATTCGCGATTAATCTCGCGACCGCGCCACTCTTTATTGCGGCGATCATCGCGCACGAATTGGCCCATGCGCAAACCGCGAAAGCGTTTGGCATACCCGTCCGTCACATCGCGCTTACCTGGTTCGGCGGACAAGTTGGATCGCAGCTTGGGCAGGCGTCGTATTTGGCGTCGCCACAATTGCCCTCGCCTTCGTGATCGAGAGTTTGTGGATGGTCGTGATTGGCGTGTTTGTCGTGATGTCCGCTTGGGCGGAGAAGCGCAGGCTTCGCTACGACTAAAACACTGTTCCGCGCAGCGAGACGGTGCTTATGGCTGCGGATCAGGCATGTTTTCAGCGCACCATGCGGCGGCGGCGGCGCGCTCCGACGCGGGTGTGGCGCTGAGCGGGTTCACGGAGCTGGCGACGAGTTGCCCGGCTTCTTCAACGCTGAAGCCCTGATCGATCGTGAGGCTCGCTTCCCAACGTAGAGCGTTGTCATTGGCGCCGGTCAGCCGCGAATAGACGACGCATTCAGCCGAAAGCTGCGCTTGATCGTCGGCGGGAAATCCCCCGGGCAAGACCAACGCTACTTCGGCGAGCGAAGCGGCCGCGGGCTGTTCGTTCGGTTGCGGACCGCATGCGGCGAGTGCGAAAACGGCGATGACGAGAAGGCTGCGCATATGTGCCTCCGACCGAAACATCCGCGTCATGCTTTCACCCGCCGACCAGATCGAACGCCAGCAATAACGTACGCTGGCGCGCGCTGAAATTGTCGTCGGAGACGATGTAGAGGCGCACGCCGCCATCCGGCGCACGCACGGCCGCAACGCCCTCGAAATTGTCCACCGCCAACGGCGCGGCAATCTCGGCAAGCCGCTCCACATTTGACAGCGGTTCTCCGTCCGCGCTCAACGCATCTTCGGCAAAGCGCGTGACGCGTGCGCGCGCGCCAATGATCGGCGCATAGAAGCGCTCGATCGCAACGAACCCGCCGTCAGGCAAATGATCAAGACTGGTCAGCGCAAAGCCGTCGGTCAGTGGATAATTTATGCGCGGCGGCGCGGTCGCGGCGGCGTCGAGTGGCGCCACCCAAAGCGGCGTGGCGCCGCGATTGACGCCTTCCGCCCCGACAAGCAACGCGCCCTCGCGCGTCACCGCCAACGCCTCGAGACCAACATTGCGGCGCAAACGCGAAGTCTCGCCAAGACGCGGGCCGCGCTGTGCTGCGCCAAACGGGCCGTCGCGATTGAGATCGTATATCAGAATGCGCGGCCGCTGCTCGAAACTTACCGCAAAGCGCCCGTCCGGCAATTGCGCCAGGCCCTCGGAATCGCCCGCGGCCTTGTTTTCGAATGGGTTGCCATCTTCGTCGCGCATCAAGGCAATGCGCGCCTCACCGAGGCCGATGAGGCTGCCCGTTTCATCAAGATTGAGGCGCGCTTCGAACCAACGGCCATCGTCGGTGATCGCAACAACACGGCCGTCCTCCAGCACTTCGAGACCGGACAGCCCGCCAAACACGCCCTCCTGCGCGCCCTGCAGATGCAAGCCGCCGCGGAAACGCAATTGCCCGACGCTTTCGGCGCCGAACTCCACTTGCGTCACGTTGAGATCTAGCCTGCGCCATTGCTCGGCGATCGGCGCATCAGCCGCCGATTGCGAACACGCGGCCAGCAGAAGCGCCGCCGCACACGCAAACGCGCGCAACATCAGGCCATCGTCCGCGTGCGTTCGCGCGCTTCACGCGGCGAGCGCGGCGCGCTCTTCTCGCCGGCCGTCGCCTCTTCAAACAATTCCGCGAGTTTTTCCGTCATCACGCCACCCAGCTGCTCTGCATCCGTGATCGTAACAGCGCGGCGATAATATCGTGTGACATCGTGGCCGATGCCGATGGCGATGAGCTCCACCGGCGAGCGGCTTTCGATCCAATGGATCACGGTGCGCAGATGACGCTCGAGATAATTGCCGGGATTGGCCGAGAGCGTGGAATCGTCCACCGGCGCGCCGTCGGAGATCACCATCAGGATGCGGCGTTGCTCTTGGCGGCCGATCAGCCGATCATGCGCCCACATCAGGGCTTCGCCGTCGATGTTCTCTTTCAGCAAACCTTCGCGCATCATCAGGCCAAGGTTGCGCCGCGCGCGCCGCCACGGCGCATCGGCGCTCTTATAAATCACGTGACGGAGATCATTGAGCCGGCCCGGTTGCGGCGGACGGCCAGCCGCGAGCCAATCTTCCTTCGACCGCCCGCCTTTCCAAGCACGCGTGGTGAAGCCGAGGATTTCCACCTTCACACCGCAGCGCTCAAGCGTGCGCGCGAGAATGTCGGCGCAGAGTGCGGCCACCATGATCGGTCGCCCACGCATCGAACCTGAATTGTCGAGCAGCAGCGTGACCACCGTATCCTTGAACGGCATGTCCTCTTCTTGCTTGAACGAGAGCGCCGACATCGGATCGACGATCACACGCGTGAGGCGCGCGCTATCGAGCACGCCCTCTTCCAGATCAAAGCTCCACGAACGGTTCTGTTGCGCCAGCAAGCGGCGTTGCAGGCGGTTCGCCAAGCGCCCAACGATGCTTTGCAGCGGCTTCAGCTGCTGATCGAGATAAGCGCGCAGCCGCGCGAGCTCTTCAGCGTCGCAAAGTTCTTCGGCCGTGATTTGTTCGTCGTGCGCGCGAGAAAAGACCTTATAGTTCGCGTTCGGGTCTTCGACATTGTCGCGCGATTTGGGGCGGATCGGTTTCTCGCCGGGTTCTTCTTGCTCGGATTCTTGGGTGTCGTCCGCGTCCATATCGGTTTCGACGGAAATGGTGCGATCGGTTTCGCTATCCATCTCGCCGTCGATCATTTCGAGATCAGCGGGGGCGTCTTGCTCTTGCTGATCGTCGCCGTCGGAATCGTCGGCTTGCGGCGGCGGCGGTTCGTCGGCTTTGGACTCGGTGGTGTCGTCGTTGCTTTCTTCGGCTGTGAGTTCATCGCCGATGCCGAGATCGGTGAGCACATCCTTCATCAACTTGGCGAAGGCCGGCTGATCATCCGCCACGGCGCCGAGCTTATCTAGTGCGGCGCCCGCGTCGCGTTCGATATCGGCGCGCCAGGCATCGACCATCGCTTTGGAATTGGCCGGCGGGGCAAGGCCCGTGAGCCGTTCGCGCACCATCAGCGCCACGGCGTCCGCCAATGGCGCGCTCGACTTATCCTTGAGCCGCGCAGCACCCTTGCGTTCGAGTTGATCGGTGAGCGAGGCGGTCAGATTGTTCGACACGCCCTTCATGGCGTTAGCGCCCAGCGCCTGGATGCGCATCTCCTCGACCGCATCGAACACCGCGCGCGCGTCCGCGCCTTGCGGGCGATTGCGCACGTGCTGGAGCGCGTCGTGGTGCGCGAGCTTCAACGCCAACGCATCGGCTTGGCCGCGAATACGCTCGGCCTCGGGATCGGAAACGACGCGCGGCGGATGCGGCAGCACGATCTTGCCGGGACTGAGGCGCGGACCCTCCGCGCCAAACGTCACCTCAAGCTCCTCCTCCGCACCCGCCAAAGCGCGCGTCGATTGCGCCAGCACGCGTTTGAAGAGCTCGGTCGGGGTTTCCTTTTGGGACATCGGTCCTCTGTCGCGCGAGAGCGCGTCTAAGCCACCTTCACCCGCGTAGCCGCCTCCGGCAAATCGGCGCCGAACGCGCGCTGGTAGAACTCGGCCACCGTTGGCCGTTCTAGCTCATCGCACTTGTTCAGGAACGTCAGACGGAACGCTAAGCCAATGTCGCCGCCGAAAATTTCGGCGTTTTGCGCCCAGGTGATCACGGTGCGCGGGCTCATGACGGTGGAGATGTCGCCGTTCATGAAGGCGTTGCGCGTCATGTCGGCGACGCGGACCATCGCCATGATCGTGCGCTTGCCTTCGGTCGTGTTGTAGCTCGGCGCCTTGGCGACGACGATGTCGGCTTCGACATCGTGTTCGAGATAATTGAGCACAGTGACGACGGACCAGCGATCCATCTGCGCTTGGTTGATTTGTTGGGTGCCATGATAGAGGCCCGTCGTGTCGCCCAAACCGATCGTGTTCGTGGTGGCGAACAGGCGGAAATTCGGATTGGCGGTGATGACGCGGTTCTGATCGAGCAGCGTGAGCTTGCCGCTCGATTCAAGCACACGCTGGATCACGAACATCACGTCCGGGCGTCCAGCGTCATATTCGTCGAAGCAGATCGCCACCGGGCGCTGCAGCGCCCACGGCAGCATGCCTTCGCGAAACTCGGTGATCTGCTTGCCGTCCTTCAGCACGATCGCGTCCTTGCCGACGAGATCGATCCGAGAGACGTGGCTATCGAGGTTCACACGCACCAGCGGCCAATTCAGCCGCGCGGCCACCTGCTCCACGTGCGTGGATTTACCGGTGCCATGATAGCCCTGCACCATGACGCGGCGGTTGTGGGCAAAGCCCGCAAGGATCGCGAGCGTGGTCTGCGGGTCGAAGCGATAAGCCTCATCCACCTCGGGCACGTATTCGGTGCGCTTGGCGAAGGCCGGAATCTTCATGTCGCTATCGACGCCGAAATCGCGGGCCGAGACCTGCTTGTCGGGCTTCATGGTGAGGAGGTCGTCGGCGGTGCTCATGTCGTCTCTTATGGTTCTGACCGGGCAAGCTTACGCCGCCCCAGCATCGCGGGAAAGGCGGCGAAATGACGAGCGCTTGCCCTAACGCTAGGCCAAGCCGGCGGATTTAAGCGCCTGGTACGCCTTGATGACGCGCTGGAGCTGCTCTTCGGCGCTGCGGTCGCCGCCATTGGAATCCGGGTGCCACCGTTTGACCAGCTCGGCGTATTTGGCGCGGACGGCGGCGGCATTGGCGTTTTCGTCGAGCTGCATGATCTCGAAGGCCAAGGTCTGGAGCCTCGTCAGTCGGCGACGCGGCGCGGCCGCCGGCTTGGCAGCCGCTTCCCCTGAACCAAAAACACCCAGCGGATCGTAGCTCTGCCCGGCCTTGAAGCCGCGCATGGCCGCCGAATGCTTGTCGAGCCGACCCGAGCGGAAGGTCCAAGTCGGGCGGTGGCCGATTTCCTCGCGCGCCTGGTAATCGGCCCATTGGCCTTCATTCATGCCGGCGAAGTAATTCCAGCGCTTATTGTAGTCGGCGGCATGGGCGGTGCAGAAGTGCCAGAACTGGCCCTCATGGTCGCGGCTTTTGGGGGCGGGGTGGGCGCCAGGCCGGCGGCATCCTATGTGATCGCAGGCGCGCTCACTCGGCGCGCGATCGACCGCTTCCGCGCCCGTCTTCTTGACGCGGATGTCGACGAATTTCGGCTTATATTCGAATGCGCCTGCCATGAGGTGTCGAGTATGGGCGCCAAGGGTTAAGCGGACAAGGAATTGACAGACACCAAATCGCATCTTTCGCGGGCTGCACGCATCGAAAAGCTGTTAGCGAGCACATTCACACCACACGTTTGCGTGCTTGACGACGATAGCAGCAAGCACGCGGGCCACGCGGGCGCGCGTCCGGGTGGGGAAACCCATTACCGCTTGCGCCTCGTCTCGACGGCGTTCGCCGGGCTTTCGCGCGTGGCGCGTCAACGCTTGGTGTACGACGCACTTCGTGAAGAATTCGACACGGGCTTGCACGCGCTTTCGCTCGACCTCAAAACACCGGAAGAGGTTGCAAGCGCGTAAACACGGCTCGGGGGTGAAAACGTGCTGGGACGCATCTTCGCGTGGGCGGCGGCGATAATGATCGGCGTGGTGCTGGGTGCGGCGAGCGCCTGGGGCGCGCTTGAGATCGGCCGCACCAATTTCGCTGAACAATACGGCGCCTGGCATTTCAACCGCGCCGCGGGCTCGACAGCCGCCGGCCCCTATTCCCGCGCCATCATCGCACGCGACGGGCTGCTGGCGCTGAGCGCGCGCGAGGCGATGTATTTCACGCTCTTCGCCGACGATCAGGGGCAGCCGCTCAGCGAAAGCTGCATCTATGAGCTCACCGGCCGCGATCTCGACGCGCGCTGGTGGTCGGTCACGCTCTACGCTGACGACAGCTTCCTGGCGCAAAACAATGATCGCGCCCATTCGGTGGACGCCTCGCGCATCTCCTACAGCGCCGACGGCTATTGGCGCGCGCGCGTGTCGCCGGTGAAGGGCGATGCCGCGAACTGGATTTCCTCGCGCGCAGCGCGCCGGCAATTCTCGTTGACGCTGCGGGTCTATAATCCGCAGCGCGACTTCCGCCCCAGCGAACAAGCACTGCCGCGCCTCACCACCCTCTCCTGCGCGGGAGGCGGCTGATGGAGCATTTGCGCAAATACGTATGGGGCGCATTGATCAGCTCCGTACTTGTTCATTTCGCGATCATTTACGCTGTGCCGAACGTGCTCATGAACATTGCGATCTCGCGGCTGAGCGAAATGGGGCTCAATCGCTGGCAAGTGGCGCCGCGGGTGACGGAGCAATCGCGCCAAATCGTGCGCCCTTCGCCCGACTTTGCCTATTCCGCTTGCACCTATGATCTCTCGCGCGGGCCGCTCGTGATCAGTGCAGCCCCTTGGCGCGAGTATTGGTCGCTCTCGCTCTATGCCGGCAACAGCGACAATTTCTTCGTCATCGATGACCGCGAAGCGCATTACGGCGCCGAGATCACTTTGGTGCAGCGTGGGCGGCCGCATCCTGAGGGCGCGTCGATGGTGGTGGAAAGCCCCAGCGCGCGTGGGATCGCGTTAATCCGGCGCCTGGCGCCCACGCCGGAAGAATACAGCGCCGCAGCGCAAGTTGCGCGTGAGGATGTGTGCGCGAGCGTGGCCTCGCTCTCCGCTACAGATTCGTAAGCCGCAGCGCAGCGAGACGCGCAAACACCAACGTCACAGCTTTGCGCCGCGCGCCAGCAAGAGGGCGCGCTGGGCTATCGCGCAGAATGGCGCCGCCAAACCCATCTGCGACGATCAGGCCAACCTCTTCCGGGATCAGATCGCGCGGGAAGTCCTCGGTGACGGCGAAGAAGAAGCGGTCGCAATAATCGACGTAGCCCGGCCATTTCGAATCGACAGCGAAGTCCGCAAGACAAGATTTCGTCTCAACGATCCAAATCTCGCCGCTGGCTGTCAGCGCCATGACATCCGCGCGCCGGCCATTGGCAAGCGGAACTTCCAATACCGACGCGAGCCCATGATCCATCAGCAAACGCGTCACGCCGCGCGCCAGCGCGAGCGTTATATCAGGCCGTGAGAGCGGCAGCGCGTCCATGCCCCGCAGTTTGGCGCCACGTACCCGACGGAACAAGCGCGACAGGAACTCCTGATACGCGCGCCGCGTTCGCTGCGCATCAGATGGAGATCACAAATGCGCAAGTTGAGCTTGTACGCGGCCGCCGCGACCGCGGTGCTGTTGGCCGGATGCGGGATCGGCGCGCCAGCTTATCCACAATTCGGCGACACAGCCTATCGCATCGAGGGCGCGACTACCGCCTTTGATGGCGGCAGCGCCACCACACAGACCGTCATTTTCCGCGACGGGCCAAAGATGCGTGTTGAAGCCAATTTGCCCACCTACGGCGCGGCCATCGTTGTCTTCGATGAATCGACCAACGCCGCCTATGTGCTCAATCCGACCGTACCCGCGGCCGCCGCGACCATAACGCCCGCCCTGAGCACCGACGCAACATCGCCGAGCGCGGCGACAATCGTAACACCGCCAGTACAAGCGTCAGGCGTCGCCGTCCGCATCGAAGATTCAAGCGCGCCGCAGCCCTTGGAAACGGCATGGGAAGCGCTCGGCTCCGAGAATGCGCGAAGCGTCGGCGATTGCGAAGTCGCTGGCGAACAAGGCCATGAATGGATGCCGCGCACGGCGCCTGCGCCGGGCGTCGATCGCACCGCGTGCATCACCGAGGATGGCATCGTGCTGCGTATACGCGAAAACGATCGCGTGTTGTGGCAAGCGACCTCCGTGCAACGTGGGCCACAAGAAGCAAGTTTGTTTGGCGTGCCGGCCGGCTATCAATTGATCGACCCGCAAACGGTCGCGGATCAAGTCGGCGAGAACCTCGAACAGCTTGATAGCGTCACGGGCGCGGCCCCGCCGGCGCCGCAACAGGCGCCAGCGCCACGCGGTTAAACAAGACTCAAAATAAAACGCCCCGCTTTGCCGGCGGGGCGTTTCTTTTTGCGCTCGGGGCGCGGCTTATTCAGCAGCGACCGCAGCGGCCTTCACGTCATCGAGCGCGCTGGTGTTGATGCCGAAATTGATCGTCTTCAGATAGGCGATGCCTTCGTCCGCGATCGCATCGCCAACCATCTCTTCGCCCTCGGCCTTGAACTCTTCGAAGTTCACGTAGGTAGCGTAGAACGGCGCGGTGCGATCGGTGATGATGCCGGCGTTCCAGAGCGTCTTTACCAGCACGCGGAAGATGTTGGTGGCTTCCTTCATGTGCTCGCGACGCTCCTCATCGGTCGCGACCGCTTGGAAGCCTTCCATGACCTTTTCCGGATCGAGGCCGAATTGCGCGTAGATCGCCGTCATCTGGTGCGGCGCGACGAGATTGAACAGCAGCGTCTGGAAGCAGTGCGCGGCCCAATTCTCGACGATCTCGTGCTCTTCCTTCGACAGCTTCGGGATCGTGCGGTCAGCCCAGATCTTCCCGAATTTGTGGTGGAAAGCTTCGTCCGTCATGACGAGCTGCGTCAGCTTCTTGGCCAGCGGATCGTCCCATTCCTTGAAGATCGTCGCGAAGGCGCCCATCGCGAGCCCCTCGACCAGCATCTGCATGCCGATGATCTTTTTATAGACTTCCGGCGCGTGCACGATCTCTTGCAGCAAACCCGCAAGCACCGCGCCGCACGGCAGCGGCGAACCCCAGCGCGCGATAATATATTTCGCGAACGCCGTGACGTGACGGCCTTCTTCGCGCGTTTGGTTGGCGGCGTATTCTTGCGCGCCCGGATCGCGCAGCACGTGGCAGAGCGAAGCCGAGAGATTTAGCGCACCCTGCTCACCGTGTAGGATCGCCGACATCTGCCAGCGCGCCATCTGGCTCTTGAAGCGGATGCGCTCGGCCGGCTTGTCGGCAAAATAATTGGTTACGTAATCGGTCTGAAGCGCCGGGATCATGTGATCGGGCACGAAGTCAGTGGTGTCGGCGTCGAAATCGTCGTTGAAATCGATATATTTCTTGTCCAGCGGATCCCAGAAATGGTCGTGGGTCGCTGAGATAATCTTGTCGAAGGCTGACGAGCGATTGAGGTGGCGCGTCATGTCTAGCATGGCGGCGAAATCGGTCGGTGCGACCGCGTCGTACACTTCGTCTTTGGTGATTTGGCGAATTGGAGCGGCGGAATCGGCCATCGCGTCGTCTCTCCCGGATGCGGCCATGTGGATGCGGCCATCGTTCTGAAGGCTGCACGATACAGGCGAATTTGATCTCGATCAAGAAAAATGACGCCGCCGTCAACTTGCCTGACCGATTTTTTACCCTGGGGCGACGGAGCGCCCATATAGAAAGCGCCCATGACCCCGCTTCTGCCGCCCACCCTGGATGACCTGGAACGCATGGCCCAGCGCGCCTGGGCGGCGCTACCGGCCGAATTTCGGGCGCTGGCGGGAGACGTCATTTTCCGGATCGAGGATTTCGCAGACGAGCAGACCCTGGTCGAGGTCGGACTGGAAGACCCGCTTGAGCTTACCGGGCTCTACTCAGGCCCCGACCTCACCGAGCGCTCGATCATGGACCCTTCGCCGCGTGCGCCGATGGTGATCCTCTATCGCCACGCGATCCTGTTCGAATGGATCTCACACGGCGACGTACCGCTCGACGAATTGGTGGAGCACGTGCTTGTGCACGAGATCGGCCACCATTTTGGCCTCAGCGACGACGATATGGATACGCTATCCGACCAGGCGGGCGACTAACGCCCCACCCGTCGCAAGCGGCTTTCGGGAATTGCGTCGCGATCGCTCATGCCGAGCGATTGCGAGCAATAATCTTCTGGCGAGTTGAGTTGGGGACGCATCGGATCGCGCTCGAACACGGCTTGCACCGACGAGACGCAACGATCCCAAGCGCGGATATCTTCGTTGCGTTGCTCGCGTGAGCGGAAATCGCCATCGGGCGCGCGCACTTGTTCTTGCGCTTGGCCAGGCACGATAATGTCATCGCCATCAGAGCGCGGACGCGGCGGCGGTGTCGTGGAAACCGGCACGCGCACTTCAGGCGCAGCAACTGGCGGCGCGACGGGCTCAGGCGCGGGTGTCGGCACGTTTGCTGGCGGCGCCGTGGCAGCAGCTGAGCGCTGCGGCGTTGGCGTTACCAGAGCCGGCGGCGCGGTGAGGTTCGGACGCGGATCGGCGGCCGGCGCAATAACCGGACCGGTGTTCGCTTGTGGCGGCGGCAATTCGACAGTGCGGACGGGCGGCGGCGCAGTGCGCTCAGCAGATGAAGCTTGCGGCGCGCGCGCGGCGTTGCGGCCCGCGGATTCGATGTTGGCGCAGGCGCCAAGCGCGACCAAGCTCACCGCCATCACCAATCGTCCGAACATAAGCTGCTCCCTCAAATCTCAATCCTACCTAGGGCCGAAAGCATCCGCCGCCTAGTGAGCAGCGCGTGGGCGTGCGCGCCGCCCCAGTAGCCGTCCGCAGTATCGGTGTGACGCGCATATCGTGACAATGCATCCATGTTCCACAGCGCTTCTCGTGCAAGATTCGCGGAAACCGAGACAAGGGTTGACGCGTTTCGCCCATTCGGCTTTGGGGGCGTCAGTGGCGGGGGCCACTCTTAAAGGAAAGGCGCCAGAATATGCGCATCGCTTCCATAATCGCAGCCGCCGCGCTGGCGCTTTTCGCCGCCGGCTGCGCCAATCGTACCGGTGACATGACTATCGCAGAATGGTGCGGGGCCGACGCTGGCCGCGCCGATACGGATATTTGCAAGCAACACGCCGACACTGAAGACGTGCGCGTCTCGCTCGGCCAGCGCATCGCCGAAACGCTGGGCATCGCCAACCGCGCGCAAGCCACCGCCGATCAAGCCATGACGCGCAACGTCGTGTGTGTCACGCGCACGCAAAACCGCGTTCGCGCCGGCGCCTGCGATCCGGGCTACACGCTGACAGGCTGCACGCAAACGCGTTACACGGCGCGCGCTGGCGGCATGGCCATTCTGCGCTCCGTGAGCGACGCGGAATGCCGCTACAATTCGCAAGTGCTTGAAGTGCAAGTGCGCTGCTGTGCGATGGGCCCGAACCCGCCGCCGGCGACATTGGTGCGTGACAGCGCACCGCCGACGCCGGAAACCCCGGCGCCTGCTCGCACCTCGTAACAAAACTATCCGCGCAACGGGTATTCGGCCTCGAGCCTGTAAAGGCTCGGGGCCGATTTGCGTGTGAAGCTGGAATAAAGTCCGAAACTTTCAACACGAAACGGCGGCGTCTCGAATAGAGCAAAACGCTGTTCGAACGATTGCACACGATCAAGCGGCGCGTTGTTGAGATAGGCCATCGTCACGTGCGGCTTGAACGCGTGCGGCTCGGGCTTGAGCTTCGCGCGCCGCGCCGCGCGCTCGCAATCGGCGGCCAGGTTTTTTAATGGTTCGCTCGCGGCCACGCCCGTCCATAATGCATGCGGATCGGAGCCGCCGAACGTGCCTGCGCCCTTCAACGCGATTTCGAACGGCGCGTGATTTTCAGCGATCGCAGAGAGTTCGCCATCGATGTCGTCGGCGATAGGCTCCGCCACCTCGCCGAAGAAACGCAGCGTGATGTGGAGGTTTTCCCGCGGCCGCCATTTGGCGCCGCCTATGCCCTTCTGCAGCGGCAGCAAGCGTTCGGCAATGTCGTCAGGAATATCGAGGGCGGCGAAAAGACGAAGACTCATATCAGGGGCAAGGGTCAGGGTGGGCTGTATGGAGCGCATTAACGCGCGCTTCCATGGCGTCGGTCCATGAGACATCAAACGCGGCGAGGTCTTCTTCCAATTGGCGAACAGCGCTGGCGCCTATGATCGTGCTCGTCACCCACGGCCGCGTGTCGACAAATTTGAGCGCGAGCTGCACGGGCGTTACGCCAAACTCACGCGCGGCCTTCACATACGCCACGGTCATCTCTTCCGCGCCGGGGCCTTCGTAACGCTGAAGACGGTTGTAGAGCTTGCCACGCGAGCCCTCGGGTTTCGCGCCGCCAAGATATTTGCCGGTGAGCACGCCTTGCGCCAGCGGCGAGTACGCCAGCAGGCCGACCTGCTCGCGCAGCGCGACCTCAGCTAGCCCGCCTGTTTCGAAACGACGATTGAGCAGATGGTAGGCGTTTTGGATCGAGGCCACGCGCGGCAAACCGCGCACATCGCTTTCGGCCAGATAGCGCATCACGCCCCAAGGGCTCTCGTTCGACACGCCGATCGCGCGGATATTGCCCTTATCAACGTGACGGCCGAGCGCTTCGAGAATGTCGCCAAAGCCGATGAAATCCTGCGGGTAATCCTTGTAGGTTTGAAAGCCGAAGCCGCGATAGAGCCGATCGGGCCAGTGCACCTGGTAGAGATCGATGTAATCGGTCTGCAAGCGCTTCAGGCTTTGCTCGACAGCGTAATCGATCTGCGCGCGCGAGACCCGCACTTGGCCGTCTTCCAGCTTCTCTTCCGGCCTGATCCATTTCATGTCGCGCGTGCGGCCTGCGACTTTCGACGCGAGCACAACCTTGTCGCGTCCGCCGCGCGCTTTGAACCACGCGCCAATTACGCTCTCGGTTGCGCCTTGCGTCTCCGCCTTCGGCGGGCTTGCATACATTTCGGCGGTATCGAAAAAATTCACGCCGCGCGCCACGGCAAGATCCATCTGCGCGAACGCATCGTCTTGCGGCGTCTGATCGCCGAACGTCATCGTGCCGAGACAAATCGGCGACACCTTCACGCCGGTTCGGCCAAGCTCACGAAATTGCATGATCCCCTCTTTCATCGAGGAGATAGGAACGATGCTGTGCGCTGCGCCAGAGAAAAACGCGCACAAACAAAGGAAAAATTGACCTTGCGTCGCGTTGCCAATTTGTTCGCCTACACATCACCATTTGCTGAAACGTCGCCTGACGCCGGCCGAACCCGACTAGCCCGCATCCCTTGCGGCGCCATTGCCGCGCGCGGTTCTCTTTGGTCGAACGGGAAGAGTCTAAGCGCGCGCCGTGGCCCAGGTGCTGTGTGCTGCGTGAGCTGTGCGGGCGGGAACCGGCATCAGCGCCGACGTCTTCCGACACGCGTAGGCAACACCCAACGCCCGCGCGCGTCAAGCTTCATTGCGTTCACGATTTCATGTCTGCGTTGCGCGCGTTGCCCGCGGAACGTCATTCGCTTGGCGGCGTTTGCGGCGCTGTTTCATCAGCGCTCGGCACCGTTGCGATATACGCCGTCGTCGCGCGCGCATCTTCCTCGTTGAAACGGAAGGGCGGCATCGGCGGCAAGGGACGCGAACCATCGGGACGCACGCCTGTTTGCATGAAGGCGATGAATTGCTCTTCGGTATAGTGCGCTGGAATACCAGCCAGCGGCGGCGCCACCGGCGCCCACGGCATCGGAATTGTCGGCGCGAAGATCAACGCGCCGCCTTGCAACGCTTGCGTCATATCCGGCCCTTGCGGCGTTATGGGCGTATGGCAATCGTTGCAGCCGCCAATATTGTTCACGAGATACTCGCCGCGCGCGACGAGCTGTTCTTCAGTCATTTCCCCGGGCGCTGGCTGCGCGCACGCGCCAAGAGCCCCCAGCGCCAAAGCGCCGATCACAAAGTTACGCATATCCTCTCCCCAGAGTTTGCTGGCCGCTGCTTTACCGTCGTTTCGGCGCTAATCAAGATGGCGGCGGCGAAGGCGGCGTGACGCCAGGCAGAAACTCCGACGCGCGCGCGTTTGGAATGACCACAAGAAGATCAAAGCTCGCGATCAATTGGCGGGCGTCGGCCGGCAGATGCGCCCAGCGCCTCGGTCGCAGCTTCCAGGCCCGCAAGTCAAACACACTGATCTCATCGGCGCTGACATATGGCGCAAGGAAAGACCAAGTCTCAGCGAAGCCTTCGTCGCACGACGTAGGCGGCCCGGCGAATCCCGCCGTCGCGGACCCTGGCCCGCACGCAGCGTAGATCGAAAGCGAGCTCGCCCCATTCTGCACGGCGAATTCGTTGACGAAACCGCCAAGGCCTTGCGCCATGGTCGGCGTCGCGCCGCGATAGATGTGATAGCCACCGAACTTCAACAGCACGCGCGGCGGCGCCCCGTCAGCGCGCTCCGCCGCGCGATAGTTCGCAAGGAAGCTCTGCTTCATCAAATACTCGCGCTCTACATTGGCGAACCAAGCCTCGCCGTCGCCGCCGCTGAATGGCCGATAAATGCGTTGTGATTGGATCATCGCGTCAACGAGTTCGGCGAAGCGCGCATCTCGGCGATGTGTGAGCCGCGCACGCAAAGCTTCGAGCGGCGCGGCTTGCGATTGGCCGAGCCAACTCAAATTGCCGCGCGCCGCCTGCGCAAGCTGCGCCGCTATGGCGCGCGCTTCCGCGTCGCGTGCGTTGGTCGCAATCTCCGACAAAAGCCAAGGCGCGGCGCCTAGAAAGACTTGATCCAAGCCCCAAAGCGCGGGCCCGCGTCGGGCGCCAGAGGTATCGACAATCGTATCGGCGAATTGCGCCTCCGCATCCCAACTGAAGAAGGGCGCGACGACGGCGCCACCGCGCGACTCAATGAAGCGCGCCCACGCAGCGCCATCGCCCGCGCGCAGCTCTCGCTCCATCGCTTCGGCCACCCAAGGATCGACCTCAATGGCGGCGTAATTGAAACCGATGGCATTGAGATCGCGCCAATAGGCTTCGGCGAATTGGGCGACGCCAGCATTGCCGTGCTCTTCGCCGATCGCGACGAATTGGGATTCAGCGCCAAGCGTACGCAACAGATCGGCGCCCGCGCCTGTGAGGCGGCCATTCTCCAACCGCGCCGTGCTGCGCGAGTGTTCGATCAACGCCGGCAAAAGAGTTTGTGGCTCGGCGCCTTGTGGCGCGGGCGGCGGCGGCGTCGGCGGTTCGGCAAACGCGATACCCGTGGCGAGCGCCAACGCGGCCAGACTTGCGGCAAACTTCATAAAGTCCCTCCCGTACCTATCGAGAGGGATGCACGCTTGGACGGCTTTAGATGCCGCCAAGGCGCTTTTTAGCTAGAGCGCGTCGAGCGGCAGCTTCAGATAGCGCACGCCGTTCTCCTCGGCCGGCGGCAATTCCCCTGCTTGGATGTTCACCTGGATCGACGGCAGGATCAGCGTAGGCATCTCCAACGTTTTGTCGCGCGCCTCGCGCATCGCGACGTATTGGTCCTCGTTCACGCCACCGCGCAGATGCACGTTTTGCCTCTCCGCCGCGATTGTGGTTTCCCAAGCATACGCATCGCGTTCCGGCGCTTTGTAGTCATGGCAAAGGAAGACGCGTGTATTCTCGGGAAGCGCGAGCAATTTGTTGATTGAGCGATAGAGCGTACGCGCGTCGCCGCCGGGAAAGTCGCAGCGCGCCGTGCCATAATCGGGCATGAACAGCGTATCGCCGACAAACACCGCGTCGCCGATCAGATAGCTCACACAAGCGGGCGTGTGGCCCGGCGTGTGCAGCACCTTGATCTCCAGCTCGCCTAGCTTCAGCGCCTCGCCATCCCGCACCAAGCGATCGAACGGGCGACCGTCCGCTGTGACGTAGCCCAGATTGAAAACGTCCTTGAACACCTTCTGCACAATCTTGATGTGCTCGCCGATCACGATGGGCGCGCCCGTCGCCTGCTTCAGAAATGGCGCCGCCGAGAGGTGGTCAGCATGGGCGTGGGTTTCGAGCAGATATTCGACCTTCACGCCCTCTTCGCGCACAGCGTCGAGAAGTGCTTGCGCCGCATGCGTCGCGGTGCGGCCGGACTTTTGATCGAAATCAAGCACGCTATCGATGATCGCCGCCGCCTTGCTGGCGGGGTCCCATACCAAATAGCTCACAGTGAACGTGGGCTCATGGAAAAACGCGCGGACGTTCGGCGGGGCCGTCATGATCATCACCTCTTGTTCTTTATATTAGATATCCCTAATATCTTTTGCAAGCCATCAGGAGACCCCCCTTGAGCACGCTCAATCCCATAAACGCCGCCGAACTTAAATGTAAGCTTGAGACGGGCGACGCTGTCCTCATCGACATTCGCGAACCCAACGAACACGCCCAGGAACATATCGCCGAGGCCCGCTTGGCGCCGCTCTCGAGCTTCGATCCGCAGGCGCTGGCGGATTGCCGCGACAAGATCGGCGTTTTCCACTGCAAATCCGGCATGCGCACCCGCACCAATTCCGCCCGCCTCGCCGCCTGTGGCTTCACGCAAGCCTACTTCCTCGACGGCGGCATCGAGGCCTGGAAAGCGGCAGGCTATGAGGTGCGCGTCCAACAATCGGCGCGGACGTGGCCGTGGAATCGCGGCAAGACCAGCGGATCGTGATCGAACTCGCTGACATCCTCGCGATCATCAGCGGCGCTGCCGTTGGGCTGGTGCTGGCGCTGATCGGCGGCGGCGGCTCGATCCTGGCGACGCCGGCGCTGCTTTACGTCGTCGGCGTCGCCAATCCGCACATGGCGATCGGCACCAGCGCGCTCGCCGTCTCGATCAATGCCTTTGCCAACCTCATTCCGCACGCGCGCCGCGGCAATGTGAAATGGCGCTGCGCCGCCGTGTTCGCGGGCTCGGGCGTGGCGGGCGCAGCGCTCGGCGCCTCGATCGGCAAGCTCACCGACGCGCGCATTCTGCTGCCGCTGTTTGCGCTGGCGATGATCGTCATCGGCGTGCTGATGCTCCGCCCACGTAAAGACGACGGCAATAGCGACATCGTCCTCAACCGCGAGAACGCGCCCAAGCTCGCCGGCTACGGCCTCGCCGCCGGCGCCGTCTCCGGCTTTTTCGGCATTGGCGGCGGCTTCCTCATCGTGCCCGGCCTCATCGCCGCCAGCGGCATGAGCATGATCCAAGCAGTTGGCTCGTCGCTCTTCTCGGTCGGCACATTCGGCGCCACCACCGCCGCCACCTACGCGCTCGACGGCCTCGTCGACTGGCGCATCGCCGGGCTCTTCATTTTCGGCGGCATCGTCGGCGGCATCATGGGCGCGGGGCTTGCCGAGCACCTGGCCAAGCAGCGCGGCCTATTGCAGCGCGTTTTCGCGGGCGTGGTGTTCGTCGTCGCGATCTATATGCTCTACCGATCTTTCACCGGTTAGGAGCCGCCCCATGAGCGCGCTGGAAAAATGGTACGCTTACGCCAAGAGCCATGAATCATCCGCGCTCTGGGATTTGCTGGCGCCGGACGCAGTATTCGAAAGCCCCGTGGTCCACACGCCCCAACGCGGCCGCGAAGTCACCTTCAAATATCTCGACAGCGCCCTCAAGGTGCTCGGCGGCGAAGGCTTCCGCTATATCGGCGAATGGAAGAGCGCCAACGGCGCCGTGCTCGAATTCGAGCGCGAGATCGACGGCATCCGCATCAATGGCGTCGACATGATCGCTCAGCGAACCCGACTTGTTCTCGACATGATGCGCGTCTTGGGCGGGCGCATCGCATGAAAATTGGATCGAACCTACCGCTCGTCAATGTCAGTTTAGGGCCAGGCCACGTCATCTGATCACATTTTGCGACGGGCGACGATTTTGCAGAACGCTTTGGCCAGTCCGATGCAGCCGTTGGCGCACTGCCCGTTGAGCAGTCGCCTTTCGCCGTAAGTGGCCATACGGCGTTGCTTCAGGCGCGACTATTCGGAAGCGGATCGCCGTCAGTGTACGAATGCTGTGAGCTCGGCCCCCGAGAACAACGCCACCACACCAGGACAACCAAACTGCACAACAAGTGTCGTTGCAAACAAGATCACGCTCACCAGGCACACAATTGCCAGTGCTTCGAGCTGGCTGGTGCGCGACGATAGACGATCCATTTGGCCGCCTCCCTGCTCATTGAGGCTCTCGCCTCTCTTTGGCTCCGCGCCTCTGCCGGGCTCGGTTCAACTGCGTATGCGACGCGTGATAAATCGAACATGGCGTCGCCCATAGGTCAAGATTGAACACCGACAGTCTTCGGCGGCGCCAGAATGTAAGTGCGTGGATTGCTGCAGTGCGGCGCGAGCGTTTCACCATGGCTTAGCGCATGCCCGCCACGGACGTTTTTGCGGCTGGCGAGCACGCTCCATTCGCGACATTGGTGATGATGCAGCGGCGACGGCGCGGCCTCGCCGACAACGGTCCTTGCCAACGACAGGGGTCGAACCTGCACCCGCGAGGGCACGCTTGGGCGCGGCGTCTACCAATTCCGCCACATTGGCAGGCCCGTCTACCCCAACTGGCTTCGGCGCTCCATTCCGGTCGCTCGCGCCACGTTCTAGGCAGCGACCCGCTCTCGCCGGAAAGCGACGCTCACTTACCAATGTCACATGCAAGCCTGGCACGCTACTCGTTGACAATCTCACAGGGCGTCGGCTGGGCTTGTACGCGGAACCGATATTGCTCGCCGGCCGGCACGCGAACGTGAAGTACGTCACCGCTCGCCAACGTGTAGCGGATCACGAAATCGACCGGCCGTCGGCACGGGCGCATCGAACTGCGATAGGTCGCGCAATGCACGCTACCTGGCCCTGTCTCCATGGAGACCATGCCGTTTGGGTTGATCGTCGCGCTCGCACGCGCAGCGCCCGCTGCGATTGCGGCGTCATAGCCAGCAGCGCTGATCTGCGGGCACGCAATGGCAGGCGCATTGGGCGGGGCGTAACTTGGCCCACAGGCTCCCAGTGCGGCAGCCAGCAATAGCATTGCAAACCTAGCACGCCTCATAGCCCCAAGCTCCGTAAAGCCTTCTTCATCGTTCTCGCATTCCGGCAGCAGTTCCGAGCTATTGGCCAGTGACCACGTTGATGTCGGCCAACGGCGCGCCCTCACAAACGATGTGCACCACCGTGTATTGCCCAGATGCCGGCGCAAAATAATAGACCGGATGCGCAGTCAACGTCGCGGACGCGGGCTGTGAAGGAGGTGTCAGCAAGAGCGTGAGATGCGGCTCTTCTGCGGCGGAGTTCTCACTCGGATCGCGCACGAGAGAGACGGAGTAACCAGGCCTCGGCAAATCGATTTGCCCACTCACTGTCAGCGTGGAAGATCCATCGCGCCTGGCTGTGAAGGTTGCTTCCCACCGACGATGCGCAATGACTGGACAAGCACTCGCGACGCCGTTCGCCGGCGCCTCAGTCGAGGGCTCCGTCGTGGCCATCTCGACTGCCTGCGGCTCAGCTTGCGGTTCGGTGGTCGCGGGTTGCTGCTGGCAAGCAGCCACACTCGCCGCACAAAACGCGGCCGCGGCCAAGACATAGCTCAGTTTCATGACGGGCCCCTATACGCAGCCTTACGCGGATACATGATAACGCGCGATCCGCCTCACTCAATCCCAAGGCTGCTACGTTCCAACTCGTCGTGCGCAACCGCGCGAGCCACGACCTTGTGTCCGACGACCTGGATAGCCACCAGAATCGACAACAGCGCCGAGCCGCTGTGGTCAAGGGACGAACACTCATCATAGAAACGACAGAGGGCGCGTTTGACGCCTCCGCTCTGCGAGGGCTGCTTGGACAACCCCCGGGGCCTGGACGTGGCAACCCGAGCGTCAAAATGAGCGCGCCATCGCTGGCAGTGAAGCGCTTACGACCATGACGACCAAGATCGAGGCACTCACCTGCCGAAGCCGGAATTGGGCTAGTTCAAGGTTCGCTGAGCGCCAGCCCAAGTCTTAAGCCAAGACCAATTCGTTTCGCGCTTAGTGGGCGGTGTTGCGCTGGCGCCAGAGAAGCGTTGCGGTCGCGCCAACAAAGAATATCAGACAAACCACGCTGCTCTCCGGTCCATTTGCACCGCCGGTGAGGATGTCTGGCCCCTGCGGAACGAGCTTCACCAGGAGCGCCGATACACCAGCGTCAAATCCAGTGACCGGCAGTTCGAAGCCCGTCGCCAGCAACCAGTTCCACCCCACGTGCCACCCCATGACACCCCAGATGTTGCGCGCCTTGAGCGCCCACAAGCACGCGAAGGCCGAAAACAGAAATACGCCGGCCGTGATCAGCAGTTCCTGGCCTCGACTGTAATGCAGCAAGGTGAACACAGCGCATGTCAGTATGACGGCTAGGGCGACGTTAAACTTGCGCGCAATCGCGGACATAAGCCAGCCGCGAAAGATGATCTCCTCGACGCTAGCCTGAACCACAAAGCACAGAAATAGAATGCCGATACTGATCAAGTCGCGTGGCGCAAAGAACGCGCTCGCGAATCCGTCCGATTGATATCCGCCCGCCGCCCAGATCGCAGCGACAACCGCTCCGATGGTCGCGATGCCTATGGCGAGTCCGCGCGCAAACGACATCGCCCCGGCACTCGGCGTCAAGCCGATGGTACTGAGCGGACGGCGTTCGACGAACAGCACCCACGCAAGCACCAACGCTCCGGTCATCGCGAACGGGATTAGCAGGAAGGCATAAAGGCCGTGCGCGCCTATCGGATTGCCACGATCGTCTACGAAGCCCCATTGAATGAACGGCGCGTCGGTCAAGATCACCGGAGCGGCAACAAACAAGATCAAGAGAAATGGCGCCAGCGCGCCCCAAGGAATCCATCCCTTTGCGGGCTCCGGCGAGAACAGCGACGTTTTTTTCATGCCGCCCTTGTGCGCCGGTTCGCTAGATCGCTCTAGAATGATCGTGCGAACGTCGCACGCCCATGAGCCAGGCCTTCGGCGTCAATCCATAGGCCTGCTTGAACACACGCCCGAAGTGACTCTGGTCCGAAAAGCGGCACGCGTGGGCAATTTCCGCGATTGCGCCGCCGGTGCGCATCATACGCCGCGCCAGGTCGAGTCGCCGCAAGATGAGGTATCTGTATGGACTGGTGCCGAACATGGCGCGAAAATCCCGCGATAATTGCCAGCGGCAATGACCCGTCGCGCGCTCCAGATCTTCAAGCGAGAATCCACCCGTAAGGTTGGCCTCTATGTAGTCGCGCGCGCCGGTGGCCGCCTCACGATTGGCGCGCTTGATGGCCACGGCGGAGCCTGCCGCTTCCCGCAAAGCAAGCGCCAGATCGTAGAGTGCATCGTCGCGCTCAAGCCTCGTCAGCTGTCGTTCATAGTCTTGCAGCAGAGCTGCGGCCGCTCGATGCAGGCGTGCGTCATCCGAAATGCCGCCCTCAACGAACGGCAACGTCTGTCCGTTCAAAGCTTCTTGAATGTCGACCGGTGAAATATATGCCGCGCGATAGCGAAAGGCTCGATCGTCGCCTGCGCGGCCGTCATGTTGTTCGTCGGGGTGCAGGATAACGATCTGCCCCGGATAAGATGCTCTTTCAGCGCCGCGATAGGAGAAGCTTTGAATGCCGCTTAGCGTGATGCCGATGGTATATGTGTCGTGGCGGTGGGGAGCGTACGCCACGCCGGTAAGGCAAGCCTCTATGCGGTGAATGTCGCCGGGGGCTTCGACAAACCAGTTTTCGCCAGGGTTAGCCAATTGGTCCTCGCCGCCTGTTGAATCGGGCCACCACGCATCACCGGTGGAGGTAATGAGTCGATGCTATAAGGATGCGCCTGTTCCAGGAGTTGGATGCGATCGGCGTGCGCGATTCAATCCAGTCAGTGGCTTAGCGCGCGGCCCACCGGCTCGCTGTCGCCGAACTCGGTCATCGGTAAGGCAGTTATCGCAGCGAGGCGATTACTCCACCCAGAAAAAACAAAGGCCAAATGAGCAGAGCCAAATTGGGCAAGAACCAGAACGGATCAAACTCCCCCAGCAGCGCCCAATATCCAACTGCCATCCCGCCGGCGACCATTGTCAGCACCAACGAAATAAGCGCTAGCGGCTTCCAAAGCGGATTTGCGTGTCGAGCGTAGCGAATGGCGGCGAGCCCGGTCAGCGAAAACGCTATGTCCAAAGGAAAGAACGACCAGTTCCACGCCACAACGCGCGCGTCATCGGCGTCCGCGTAAAGCCAATCTGCTGAAATTGGCAACAGACCCACGAGATGAAGAGCCGACGCCGACCAATACACCAAGAAAAGAATGTCGGTGACGGAGAGGGCGAGTCGGAGACTTGTGCTCATGCGGGAAGCATGTAGTTCGGCGTCTGCGCAGCTCCAAGAGCGCCGTTGGTCACATTCCTTTAGTTGCGGCCGGCCATCGCCG
>Ga0315902_10002769_pt1 | contig 26879 bp, 12 predicted proteins | sample LakEriMetagenome_9_FD_203523 | JGI IMG/M metagenome (GOLD analysis project Ga0315902, IMG submission 203523) | Freshwater fungal communities from buoy surface, Lake Erie, Ohio, United States - Buoy 12 MA117 | ecosystem: Environmental > Aquatic > Freshwater > Lake > Lake biofilm | place: USA...
CGTGGACGAGCCTCGGGGCGGGCACGTGGCAGGTGACCAGCGGCATCCAGACCGCCACCTTCAGCGAATCGGCCGGCACGATCACGATCGTGCCCGAGCCGACCTCATGCGTGGCCCTCGTTGCCGGCATCGGCCTCGGAGTCCTGGTGCTGCGACGGCGGCACACCGCACGGGACTGATCCGGGTTGTGCGGGTCGCACTTGATCTCGAGGCGTTCACGAGGCTCGGGATTGGTGAAGCGATCGGACTCCCTGATTCAGAGAAGATCGGCAATAGAGTGACCGATCACGACGGCTCACGGCCCTGACGCAGGCTTCTGTTCTTCGACCGTCAGCGGGACCAGCCGCACCGGCCCCAGGAGCCCCGACGGCTGCAGGGGCCAATCGGCGGCGTCGAACGGCTTGTAGTGGACGTTCACGAAGTTGATCTCGTGGAAGTTCTTCCACGGCACGCCGCGCTGCTCGAGATCGCGAATCCGGTTGGCAGCCAGGTTCGTCACCTCGAGCGTCAGCGTGTTGCGGCCCGGCCGCACGGCGCCGCCGATCCGCGTCCGGAAGGGCATGCTCCAGAGCGTGTCGATCTCACGGCCATTGACGCTCACCCGTGCCACCTCACGAACGTCGCCGAGGTCGAGCAGCCAGTCGCCGGCCGCGGGTGACGCCGGCAGATCAAACGTCAGTTCGTATCGCGACGTGCCCGCGAAACGCTCCCATTCGCCCCCGTGGTCGGTCCAGGTGCCGAGGCGATCACTCTCGAACGCTGTCGGCAGTTCCGGTCCGCCGGTCAGCGGTGTCACGTTCCAGCGGCCCGCGAGCGGCACGGTCTCGCCGCATGGCTCCCCATACCGCCATGGCTCGCCAACCGCCTGCCGGCTGCCGAAGGTGCGGACGAAGATCGATTCCCCCGGTTCCAACTGGAGCCGGACCTCGGGCCAATCCGTGCCCCGCGTTGCCGCGATGCCGCTATGGCCCGTCCGCGCGTCCATCAGCACCGCCGACACGAGCGACGTTCCCAGCGGCGCCCAGCCGGCGAACGCCTCCGCACCGAGGTTGGCGAGAAAGTAGACGTGCCCTTCGGCAGTCTTCCGCCGGAGGCAGCCGAGGCCGCGAGTGGCCACCGGTTCGACGCGGGCCCCCGCGTGCATCGCCACGCCGGCCGCGTCGGCAACCACCACGACGCGGCCCCTGCCGATCTCCGCCATTCGCGGTCCACGATCCTGCTCCGGCCAGCGCAGCCGGGCCAGTTCGGCCGCGAAAAAGGCCCGCCGCTCCTCGAGCCGCCCGAATCCCGGCACGTCCTCAGGAAGCCCTCCCACGAAGACGACCGTCCCGCCAGCCTGGGCGTGATCGAGGAGCGTCCGCAGCGTCTCATGCGGCACGAGCCTGCAGGGCGGCACGACGACGGCCCGGTATCGTGGCGCCTCCGTGAGCAGCGCATCGGAACAGAAGTCGAACGACAGTCCCGCATCGAGGAGCGCCTGGGCGAGACGGCCGGTGTCGGCCTCCGTAAGCCAGTCGTGGCCGTGCATCGAGAAAGCCCGCTGCCAGCCCTTCGAGGAATGGTAGAGGTCGTGGATCGGCCAGTAGACGAGCAGGTCGTTGTCGGGTTCGCCCGACTGGAGCAGCGACTGGCTGCGGGCGACGTAGGCATTCACCGCCCCGAGTTCCCGCCACAGGGGATTTCGCGGGTTGGCCTGGGTCGAGGCGTAGAACAGCCAGCCCGGCCAGGCCGCATCGGCCGGCGAGTAGGCCGTGCCGTGATAGAAGACGTGATTGATTCCCGCGAGGAAGAGCTGGTCGATCTCGGGTTTCATCTGTGACGGCGCCTCGCAGAAGTGCTCCCGCATCCACGTGAAGGTCTCCGAAGACGCCCGCGGCCGTCCGGCAAGGTGCGCGGCCGACGACGCGAGCCGCGTGACGAGCGGCTGCGGCAGGTTCCTGCCGATCTGCCGCTCGTCGCGGCGGTAGCCGGGAATCGGAAACCGACTGGATCCAAACACCTCGGTTTCCGGCACGTCCGCCAGCGCATAGAGGTCGATGAGGTTGGCGGGGGCCCCGTGGGCCTGCTCGCGGGCCTCAGAGCCCATCGCATGGCACCAGTCAACCCAGACCTTCAGGTAGTCCATGTGGAGCTTGGCGAGCGTCGCCCGGTAGTCTGCCTTCACCCGGGACACCGTTTCGGCATTCCCCTCGCCCTCGAGCACCATCCGCTGCGAGTCGAGGTCGTAGCCGTGCATCTCGCGAAACGTCGCCGGCACCTCAACCGACCAGTTCGCCTGATACTCGAACGAGTCGTGGAACTGGCCGTGGATCGCGCCTCTGGGCAGTCGTGCAAGCGCCGCCGTGAAGGGCTCGAGGTACCGCCGCGCCGCCGGCGGCGAAAACGGATTCACCACGAAGCCCTCGCCCCCGGGCGCCGACCGCTTCACCTTGAACCGGGTCGGCTGCGGTTCGAACAAGCCTTCCTTGCCGGCGATCCGCAACTCCACGTCGTCGGGCCCCACGTGAGGCCCGCCGAACGGCCAGCCGGTGCCCGTCGCCATATCGACGCCGAGGCCAAGCCGGGCGGCCTCGGCGCACGTGAACTCGATGGCCGCCACGTACTCCGGCGACAGAAACGACAAAAACCGCTCTTCGGCTCCCTTGGCCCCGTAGATCGGCGTGATCTCCACACCGCCGAAGCCAGCCACGGCGATCGTCTCCAATTCCCTCGAGAGGTTTTGCTCGTCAACGGCGCTGCCCAGCCACCACCAGCGTGTCCACGGCCGGCACTCGGCGGTGAGTGCGGGCCAGAACGTGTCGCCGCCAGCGGCGGCGAGCGATCCTCCCGAAGCCAGGGCGCAGGCAACGACTACTGCGCACCTGATGAGCCGGCTGGCCATTCGACGGGTCATGATCGTCTCGCGAACTCGACGGTATGCTGACGGCATTGAGACGTGGCTACAAAGCCCCGCCAGCCACCGTTCACCATGGGTCACAAGCATGCGCATGCGATTGATGGTCCTTGTGAGCGGCATCTGCCTGATGACGACCGCGGTTCATGCGGATCGGCAGATGGAAAACCTGTCTCGCGGAATCGTGGCCGTGCCGCGACCGGAGGGGGGCGTGTTCGTGGGCTGGCGGCTGTTCGGCACCGATCCCGACGACGTCGCCTTCAACGTCTACCGTCGCTCCGGCGACGGCACTCCCGTGAAGGTCAACGCCACGCCGCTCACCGGAGCGACCTGCCTCGTCGACGACTCTCCCACCGATCCGACGAACTTCTCCTATCACGTCCGGAGCGTGAGAGACGGCGTCGAGGGCCCGGCGAGCCGAGAGGTGGCCGCGTGGCGGCAGGGCTACGTCGAGATTCCGCTCCAGGCGATCGACGGCTACCGCGCCGGCGACGCCTCCGTGGCCGACCTCGATGGCGACGGCGAACTCGAGATCGTCCTGCACCAAATCTCGCGGCCGCGTGACAACGGCACGGCCGGTGTCACGGGTGCACCGGTGTTCGACGCCTACAAGATGGATGGCACGCTGCTGTGGCGGATCAATCTCGGCACGAACATCCGCGAAGGGGAGCATTACTCGCAGTTCATGGTCTACGATCTCGACGGGGACGGCCGCGCCGAGTTCGCCTGCAAGACGGCCGACGGCAGCATCGACGGCGTCGGCACGCCGATTGGCGATGCCGACAAGGACTGGCGGACGCTCCAGCCCGGATCGAACCGCGACGGCCGGATTCTCGCCGGCCCCGAGTATCTCACCGTGTTCGACGGCGCGACGGGGCGGGCCCTCGCCACCACCGACTATGTGCCGTCGCGCGATCCAATCGACGGCTGGGGAGGAATCGGGGGCAACGCCGGCAACGACTCGTACGGAAACCGCTGCGACCGCTTCCTGGCCTGCGTCGCTTACCTCGATGGCGAGCGGCCGAGCCTGGTGACCTGCCGCGGCGTGTATGGCCGCATTGCGATCGTCGCCTGGGACTGGCGCGACGGCCGGCTCGAACGCCGCTGGGTGTTCGATTCCGGCGTCAGCCATCCGCCCTACGACGACGCTTCGCCCTATTCGGGCATGGGTGGACACTCGCTCGGAGTCGGCGACGTGGACGGTGATGGATGTGACGAGATCGTGTACCAGGCCATGGTGGTCGACGACGACGGCACGGGGCTCTACTCCACCGGCCTGCGACACGGCGACGCGATGCACCTGGCCGACATCGATCCCGACCGGCCGGGCCTGGAGGTGCTCACGGTCCAGGAGAACGAGGACGACGTCGAACGGTTCCAGACACCGGGCGCCGCGCTCCGCGACGCCTCGACGGGCGAGATCCTCTGGAGCCACAGCCCGATGGTCGACGTGCCGGCGGGCCTGGCGGCCGACATCGACCCGACCCATCGGGGGCTGGAGTCGTGGGGAGGTCCCGGCGGCGTGCGGGACGCGCGGGGCAACGAGATCGGCGGCCAGCCGCGCGAGGTCGACTGGTGCATCTGGTGGGATGGCGATCCCCTCCGCGAACTGCTGGCGCCCGGCCGCGACTGGGGCGCGACGCGCCGTGGTGCCTCGAGCTCTCGGCGACCGATGGCTGCCCCGGGAGCCACCCGCATCAGCAAGTGGAACTGGACCACCGGCCGCAGCGACCCGCTTTTCCAGTGCGAGGCGACGGGAGTGCCCCGCGGACCGGCACTGCTGGGCGACATCGCCGGCGACTGGAGGGAGGAAATGCTCCTGGTAGCGCCCGGGGGAGGGGCGTTGCGGCTCTACACCACCACGATTCCGACCACGCATCGGTTGGTGACCCTGCTGCACGATCCCCAATACCGCCTCGGCCTTGCGTGGCAAAACGTCGTCTACAACAAGCCGCCGCATCCGAGCTTCTACCTTGGCGACGGCATGCCTGAGCCCCCGAGATCCGCCATCCGCCTGGTGGGCGACGGTGAGGCGCCGGCCAGCCGCTGACGCGACTCTCGTTCGTCGAGTCTGCGGTTCGCACCGGAGTCGGCCTATTGGCCGATCCGCCAGGAGGGCAGTGGCAATACGGGCCGATGTGAGCGGGCGGTGACCACCGGCGACTGCACCCTGCCTCCGGGCACGGCTCACACACGAGCCTTGCGCTCGAGTGTTCGGCATATCTGGAGGCCGACCGAAGGCCAGACTGTCGGTGGGAGCAGCAAGTCCCTGCCGCACAACACGTTGCGCAAATCCGACCGCCCGTTGCCCGCGCTTTGGCCGCGTGCTACGTTTAAAGACGTCTCAGGATGGTGAACGGCGGAGCGCAACGCCGATTCCTTGGTTCGCATTGCGGAATGCCTTGGCCTTGAGGTCCGGGTGTGTCAGCAACGAGGATGTCGTATGCGTCGGCCCACTCACACAGCAGTTCTCTCACTCGCTTTTGTCGCGCTCACATGCGGCGCCTCGGCGGGCGAGACGGTGTACAACGCCGACATTCGCCCGATCCTGGTCGAGAACTGCTTCTCCTGCCACGGTGCCGACAGCGCCGGCCGGCAGGCGAATCTGAGGCTGGATCGCCGTGACGACGCTGTTGAGTCGGGAGCCATCGCCCCCGGCGACCCCGATTCGAGCGTCATGCTCGATCGGATCTTCTCGGACGATCCCGAGGAGGTGATGCCGCCCCCGTCGACGAAGAAGGCGCTGACGGCGGACCAGAAGCAACTCCTCAAGCGTTGGATCGCCGAGGGCGCCGAGTACCAGCCGCACTGGTCCTTCATTCCGCCAACGCGTCCCGAGCCGCCGGCAGTGAAGAACGAGGCGTGGGTCAGAAACCCGATCGACCGATTCATCCTCGCCCGACTCGAGGCCGAAGGTCTCGAGCCGGCCCCCGAGGCCGACCGCCGCGCGCTTGCCCGCCGCGTGTCGCTCGATCTCACGGGCCTTCCGCCCGACCCGGCAGTCGTGGATGCATTCGCGAACGACCCGGCCCCCGATGCGTACGACCGTCTCGTCGACTCGCTGCTGGCGAGCCTGGAGTGGGGCGAGCACCGAGGCCGGCACTGGCTCGACTACGCCCGCTACGCCGACACACACGGTATCCATATCGACAACTATCGCGAGATGTGGACCTATCGGCAGTGGGTGATCAACGCGTTCAATCGAAACCTTCCGTTCGATCAGTTCACGATCCTGCAACTCGCGGGCGACCTCATGCAGGACCACGGCCCGAACGCAGGCCCCGACCAGATTCTCGACAATCGGATCGCCAGCGGCTTCAACCGCTGCAACATCACGACGAGCGAGGGAGGGGCGATCGACGAGGAATACCTCGTGCTCTACGCCCGCGATCGCACCGAAACCACGTCGGCCGTCTGGATGGGACTGACGACCGGCTGTGCCGTGTGCCACGACCACAAGTTCGACCCGTTCTCACAGCGTGAGTTCTACGAACTCGCCGCCTTCTTCAACAATACGACGCAGAAGGCGATGGACGGAAACGTCAAGGACACGCCGCCGATCCTCACAGTGCCGTCGCCCCAGGACCGGCCGCGGTTCGCGGCACTGGAGCGGGAGATGCCGGCCGCGAAGGCTGTCGTGGAAGAGCGGCGGAAGTCGGCCCGCCCCGAGTTCAACCGCTGGCTCAAGGCGACGACGGCTGAGTCGGTCACCAAACTCCTGCCTCGGGACACGCCACTCGTCGACTTTCCTTTGGCCGAGGGTGACGGCCCCACGACCCGCGTGACGTTGCTGGGCAAGGAGACCGACGTCGCCCTCGCCGGGACGACGAAGTGGCAGGCTGGCCCGACGGGCCAACCGGCCCTCCTGCTCGACGGCCAGGCGGCCGAACTGCCCGCCGCCGGCGACTTCGAGTTCGACGAACCATTCACGGTCTCGATGTGGGTTCGCGTTCCCGGCAACGATTCCTCCTACGCCATCGTCTCGCGAATGGACCCTGATGCCAAACAACGCGGCTGGGATGTCTGGGTGCAGGGACGGCGGATCGCCACTCATATGGTCCACGCGTGGCCTGACGATGCCATGAAGGTCGCGAGCACCGATCAACTCAAGCCCGACACCTGGACGCTCGTGACGATCACCTCCGATGGGTCTGGAAAGCCGGAAGGATTCGCCATCTTCTTCGACGGCAAACAGCAAACGGTGAAGGTGGAGAAGAACACCTTTCAAAAAACCACCATCCGCACGCAGACGCCGCTCGTCATCGGCGGCCGGCCAAAGACGGCGACGGCCCATGGCGTCGGCATCGCTGGACTCACGATCTGGGGCCGGGCCTTCTCCGCCGGTGAAACCGAGGGCCTGTCGGTCGGCTCAACGCTGACGAACCTCGTCGCGCTGCCTCCCGACGACCGCCCGAAGGCCGCCGGACGCGTCTACGACTGGTGGCTCAAGACGACCGACAAGCCGTATCAGGAGGCGGTCGCCACCACCCGCGCCATCGACGCCGAACTGGCCGAGATCAAGAAGCGGGGCACGATCGCCCACGTGATGAACGAAAAGCCCGAGATGGCGAAGGCTTACGTCCTCGAACGCGGCGAATACGACAGGCGAAAAGACGAGGTGCGGCCAGAAACGCCCGACATTCTGCCGCCGCTCCCGGAGTCGCTGCCACGAAACCGGCTCGGGCTCGCCCAGTGGCTGCTCCTTCAGGATCATCCGCTCACCACCCGCGTGACGGTGAACCGGTTCTGGCAGGAGGTGTTCGGAACCGGCCTCGTGAGAACCAGCGGTGACTTCGGGATCACCGGGGAACTGCCGAGCCACCCCGAACTCCTCGACTGGCTGGCGGTCGAGTTTCGCGAGGGGGGCTGGGACGTCAAGAAGCTCTTTCGGCTCATCGTGACCAGCGCCGCCTACCGCCAGGCCGCCATCGCCACGCCGGAGAAGCTCGCCAAGGACGCATCCAACCGCCTCCTTTCACGCGGGCCGCGGTTCCGCATGGATGCCGAGATGGTTCGCGACCATGCCCTCGCCGCCAGCGGTCTGCTCGTGCGGCAGATCGGCGGCCCGAGCGTGCGGCCCTATCAGCCCGAGGGTGTCTGGGAAGCCGTGGCGATGGACAACAGCGACACGCGAAATTATGTCCGCGACAAGGGGGAGGGTCTCTATCGGCGGAGCATGTACTGGTTCTGGAAGCGATCGGCGCCGCCGGCATCGATGGACATCTTCAACGCTCCATCGCGAGAGAGTTGCTGCGTGAAGCGGGAGCGGACCAACACGCCGCTCCAGGCGCTCGTCACGCTCAACGACCCGCAGTTCGTGGAGGCGGCGCGGGTCCTCGCCGACCGGGCGCTGGAGATCGTGGCCGGCGACGACGACCAGCGGCTCGAGTTCATCGCCGAGCGGCTCCTGTCGCGGCCCTTTTCGGCCGACGAAGTGGCGGTCGTGAAGAAATCGCTGGCCGATCTCGTGGCCTGGTACGCCGACCACCCCGATGAGGCGAAGCAGTTGATCGCCGTCGGCGACGCGAAGCCCCGGGCGACCGACGCGGTGCAGCTCGCCAGCTGGACAATGCTCACCAACGAGCTCATGAATCTCGACGAGGTGCTCTGCAAATGAACCCTCCAATCTGCTCTCCCCTCGACGAACTGGGGCTGAACCTCACTCGCCGCCGTTTCTTCGAGCAGGGCAACCACCTCCTGGGCGGCGCGGCGCTGGCGTCACTCGCCGCCCAGGACGCCGTCCGCGGTGCGGCCTCCGCGAGCCCGGCCTTCGACCGGGTGGCGGGGGCAGTCGGCCCGCACTTCGCCCCCAAGGCGAAGCACGTGATTTATCTCCACATGGTGGGCGGCCCGCCGCAGCAGGATCTCTTCGACTACAAGCCGAAGATGGACGACTGGTACGACAAGGATCTCCCCGAGAGCATCCGCAACGGGCAGCGGCTCACCACGATGACGTCGGGGCAGAAGCGGTTTCCGATCGCGCCCTCGAAGTTCGCCTTCAAGCAGCACGGTGCGTGCGGCATGTGGGTGAGCGAGCTGCTCCCCTGGACCTCGAAGATGGTCGACGAGATGTGCTTCATCCGCAGCATGCACACCGAGGCCATCAATCACGAGCCTGCGATCTGCTACATGCAGACCGGCAACCAGATCGTCGGCCGCCCCTGTCTCGGCTCGTGGACGAGCTACGGCCTGGGCAGCCTCAACAGCGATCTGCCCACGTTCGTCGTGCTCGTGGCCCGCTCGACCAAGCCCGAGCAGCCGCAGGCCATCGGCGCCCGCCTCTGGTCGAGCGGCTTTCTGCCCGGCGAATACGCGGGCGTGAGCTTCCGCAGTGCCGGCGACCCGATCCTCTACATCAACAATCCTCCCGGCGTGTCCGCCGCCGTCCGCCGCACCACGCTCGACGGCCTGCAGGCCCTCAACCAGCAAACGCTCGCGCAGATCGGCGACCCGGAGACGCGGACGCGGATCGCCCAGTACGAGATGGCATTTCGCATGCAGGCGAGCGTGCCCGAATTGACGAACATCGCGGATGAATCTGCCGGCACGCTCGCCCTCTACGGCGACCAGGTGAAGGATCCCGGCTCATTCGCCAACTCCGTGCTGATGGCACGGCGTATGGTGGAGCGGGGCGTGCGGTTCGTGCAGATCTACCTCAACCATTGGGACACCCACGCCAACGTGGTTGGCCGGCTCACCAACGGCTGCAAGGACATCGACCAGCCCTGCTACGGATTGATCCAGGATCTCAAGGCTCGCGGCCTCCTCGACGAGACACTCGTGATCTGGGGGGGCGAGTTCGGTCGCACGGTCTACTCGCAGGGCGGGCTGTCGAAGGAAAACTACGGCCGCGACCATCATCCGCGGTGCTTCACCATGTGGATGGCGGGCGGCGGCGCGAAGGGGGGCACGATCCACGGAGAGACCGATGACTTCTCCTACAACATCGTCAAAGATCCAGTGCACATTCGCGACTTCCATGCGACGGTCATGCACCTGCTCGGTTTCGATCACGAACGATTCACGTTTCGCCACCTCGGCCTCGACCAACGTCTCACCGGCGTCGAACACGCCCGTGTGGTCACAGACCTGCTCGCCTGATCAGGCGGGTCGTAGGCGTATACTGTCGATTCTCTATCGTGAGACGCGAGAACTTGCCGTTCCGCTCATTTCTTCGTCGGAGTCTCTGATGACCCGTCACTTGGCATGCCGCGAATCCCACCGTCGAGGAGGCGCAGGTCCGGCCTGCTGCGCCCTGCTGCTGGCCCTCGCCACCACGCCCCTTTGTGGCTCCGAGAAGGCTGAGAAGAAGGACTCGCCTGGACAACCCGACCCGTTCGCGACGGCGCACGAGATTCTCGCCATCCCGCCTCGGCCCGCACGCCCGGCGCTGCCCGCCAATCAGCTCCCGCTCGACGTGCTCGACGGCGAGCGGATCGCGCTGGTCGGCAATTCGACCGCCGAGCGAATGAACCTCTTCGGCCACTTCGAGTCTCTGCTGCACCAGCGGTTTCCCGGCAAGCACCTCGTGGTCCGCAACTTCGCACGGCCGGCCGATGAGGTCGCCAACCGGCAACGGCCAGGCGACTACACGAAACTCGACGATCCGCTCGCGGCCTTCGGCGCCGACACGTACCTGCTCTTTTTTGGGTTCAACGAGTCATTCACCGGCCCGGAGGGTGTGGCGAAGTTCACCGCCAACTACGAGAAGTTCCTCGACGAGTTCGCAAAGCAGTATCCCCGGGACGACACCGGCGCCACCCCGCGTTTCGTGATCGTCTCGCCGATCGCGGTCGAGTCGAGTGGCAGTCCCTACCTGCCCGACGCCGAGAAGCAGAACGACGCGATCGCCCTCTACCGCGACGCCGCCCAGGCCGTTGCCGCAAAGCGAGGGCTCGCCTTCGTCGATCTCTTCGACGCCACGCGGAAGGAGTTCGCGGCGCAGCCTGGCCTCCAGCACACGATCAACGGCTGCCACGTCAACGAGGCCGGTGACGCCTTGGTCGGCGGCCTACTCGACAGCCGGCTTTTTGGCGGACCCGCATCGAGCCAGATTTCCGCCCCCGCCTTCGAAAAGCTCCGCGCGGCCGTCAACGACAAGTCGTGGGTTCACATGCAGGACTACCGGATGGTCAACGGTTGGTACGTCTACGGCGGCCGACGGACGTTCGACACGGAGACGTTCCCGCGAGAGTACGCGAAGATCCGGGGCATGGCGGCCGTCCGCGACGCCCGCATCTGGGACATCGCCGAGGGCAAGCCGGTGCCGGAGAAGCCCGACGATTCGGGCACGGGTGACCTGATCGTGCCGGCCACGCGGTTCGGCAACCCGCAGCAGGCCTACAGCGAGAACCCCGAGGGCGGGCCGACGATCATGCCGCCGGCCGATCTGATCAAGACCTGCACGATGCCGCCGGGCTTCGAGATGAAGCTCTTCGCCGACGAGACGAAGTTCCCGGAGATCGCCAAGCCGGTGCAGCTCGCCTTCGACTCCAAGGGCCGGCTCTGGATCTCCACCATGCCGAGCTATCCGCAGTGGCAGCCGGGCGATCCCCCGCCCACCGACAAGCTCGTGATCCTCGCAGACACCGACCACGACGGCACCGCCGACACGAGTACGGTCTTCTACGACAAGCTCCACTGCCCGACCGGCTTCCAGTTTTTTGACGGCGGCGTGCTCGTGATGGACCAGCCGCGGATGCTCTGGCTCAAGGACACCGACGGCGACGACAAGGCCGACGTCGTCGTGCACGTACTCGACGGCTGGGCGACCGAGGACACGCACCACACCGCCGGCGCCTTCGAGATGAGCCCCGGCGGCCTGGTCCACATGCTCGAGGGCGTGGCCATGAGCACGGCCGTCGAGACCCCCTGGGGGCCGTTTCGCAACTACGGCTCGTCCGGCGCCTACGTGCTCGACCCGCGATCGTGGAAGCTCCGCCACTTCAAGACACCAGGCTACGGCAACCCCTGGTGCTATGTCTTCAACGAGTGGGGCCAGGGGATCTGCGGCGACGGCACCGGCGCCAACCAGCACTGGGACACGCCCCTTTCGGGCGCGCAGTACGGCGGGCGGAAGGGCCTCAATGCAGTGTTCGACACCGAGAAGATGCGGCCCGTGGTAGGCAGCGACTACCTCCGCACGCGGCAGTTCCCCGATGACGTCCAGGACCAGTTCATCTACGCCTGCGTGATCAACATGAATGGCATCCCGCGCTGGCGCATCTCCGACGATGGAGCCGGCTACAAGGGCGAGCGGGTCCGGCACGACCCCAAGGATCCCGCCACCGCCTTCGACCTCCTGAAGAGCACCGACAAACACTTCCGGCCGGTCGATCCGCAGATCGGCCCCGACGGCGCCCTCTGGTTTGGCGACTGGGCCAACCCGCTGATCGGCCACATGCAATACAGCCAGCGCGACCCCAATCGCGACCATGCCAAGGGGCGGATCTACCGGCTCGTCTACGCGCCCAAGCCCCTGCTCGCGGCCGACACGCAGTTCGGGAAGTCGACCGGCGAGGTGCTCGAACAGCTCAAGGCGCCCGAATGGCGAACGCGGTATCGAGCCCGAGCCGATCTCCAGGCGCGGCCCCGGGCCGAGGTGCTCGCGGCGGCGCGGGAATGGCTCGCCGGACTCGCCCCGTCGTCGCTCCCGCGGGACGTCGTCGACCGGCTGAAGACGGAGGTGCTCTGGCTTCAGCAGAGCTTTCATTCGGTGGACCATGGCCTCCTCAGCGACCTCCTCGCAGCGACCACTCCGGAGGCGCGAGCCGCGGCCACGCGGGTGCTCGCCGACGAGCGCGACCGGATCTCCGACGCCCAGGCGTTGCTCGCGACGCAGGCCATCGATGCCAACCCGCGTGTCCGCTGCGAAGCCGTCCGTGGCCTGAGTTTCATGCCGTCGCTCGACGCCATGCGGGCTGTCGTCGCCGCAGCGAACGTCCGACCGGCGGATCGCTACGTCGACTACACCTGCGATGCCGCTCTCGGCGCGAACATCGGCGTCTGGAGGAGCGCGTTCGACGCCGGAAATCTCGTAACGGCTGATTCACCCGCGGCGAAGCTCGTCGACAGCGTCCTCGGCCTGGAGAGAAAGGCCCAGGAGATCGTCCCTTACCTGGCGATCCTCACCAGCAAGGAGCCACAGCCCGAGGAGGCACGCAACAAGGCGATGCAGGCGCTCGCCGACGTGAAGGGGGGTAGCATCGACAACGGCAAGACCGTGTTCCGCCGCGTCTGCATCAACTGCCACAAGATCGGCAACGAGGGTGCCGATTTTGGGCCGAGCATCGACGGCGTGGCCAAGCGGCTCTCGTCGCACAAGCTGGTCGAGTCGATCATCGACCCCAACGCGGACGTGGCGGACAAGTACCTCTCGACGTCGATCCTCACGGACGACGGCCGGAGCATCGTCGGTCTGCTCGTCAGCGAGACTCCCGAGGAGGTCGTGATCTTCGACGGCAAGGCGAAGAAGAAGATCGCCACCGCCGACATCGACGAGCGGACGCAGCTCCGGCAGAGCAGCATGCCGGAGGGTCTCGCCGCCACGCTCTCACCCAACGAGTTTCTCGACGTGATCGCGTTCTTGAAGAGCCGAACCAAGTAGGGGCGGCACGGATCGCTCGATGCAGATGCCCGAGGTGAATCGCAAGCCCTGCTGCAGCCAGGCCCGACGCCGTGAGGCGTGGCTTTTCGCGGTCATCGCCGCCTGGGGCATGCCTGCCCGTGCGGTCGATTTCGCCCACGAAGTGGTGCCTATCCTGCGGAAGCAGTGTGGCGAATGCCACACCGGAGACGCCCGGCAGGGAGGCTTCTCGCTCAACACCCGCGAGGATCTCGTCGCCGGGGGCGACTCCGGCACCGCCGGCATCCTGCCGGGAGATGCGGCCGCGAGCGAACTCGTGGCCCGGATCACGAGCGACGATCCCGACGTGCGGATGCCGAGCGAGGGCGAGCCGCTGCCCCCCGCAGCCATCGCGATCCTCAAGGCCTGGATCGACGACCAGGCTCCGTGGGAGCCGGGTTTCGCCTTCAAGGGAACGGCGTGGGAACCCCCGCTCGCCCTCCGTGAGGTCGCGCTGCCGCCGGCCGTCGACGGTCGCACGAACCCGGTCGATCGCGTGATTGACGCCCATGTCGCCGCGCACGGCGTCGCCCCACAGCCGGGGTGCGACGACCGCACCTTCATCCGTCGCGCGAGCCTCGATCTCGTCGGCCTCCTGCCCGCCCCGGATCACGTCGCAACGTTCGTGGCCGACTCGGACCCCGGGAAGCGGCCGCGGCTCGTCCGCGAACTGCTCGACGACGACGTCGCCTACGCCGACCACTGGCTCACGTTCTGGAACGACCTGCTCCGCAACGACTACACGGGCACGGGCTACATCACCGGCGGCCGGCGGCAGATCACCACCTGGCTGCACCGGGCGCTCGTCGACAACGTCCCTTTCGACCGGTTCGTCCGGGAACTCCTGTCTCCCGGCGAGGCCTCCCGCGGCTTCATCGACGGCATCGTCTGGCGGGGTACCGTCAACGCCAGCCAGACCGTGCCGATCCAGTTCGCCCAGAACGTCGGCCAGACGTTTCTCGGCATCAATCTCAAGTGCGCCAGCTGCCACGACAGCTTCGTCGACCGCTGGACGCTCCGACAGACCTACGACCTCGCCGCGATCACCTCCGAGCAGCCGCTGGAACTGGCCCGCTGCGACAAGGCGACCGGGGTGATGGCGACGCCGGCGTGGATCTTCCCCGACCTCGGGCAGATCGACGCCTCGTTGCCGCCGGCGGGCCGGCTCGCGCAGCTCGCTGAGATCATGACGCAGCCCGGCAATGGCTGGCTCTCACGGACGCTGGCCAACCGCCTCTGGCACCGGCTCATGGGCCGCGGCATCGTGCATCCGGTCGACAGCCTGCGGACGCGGCCGTGGAGCGATGATCTGCTCGACGTGCTCGCCGGCGACCTCGTGGCGCACGGCTGGGACATGAAGCGCCTTCTCGAGACGATCGCCACCTCCGAGGCCTATGCCGCCATGACGCCGGCCGTCGAGGGCCAGACGCAGGGAAGCGACTACGTGTTTCGCGGCCCGCTCCCGAGACGAATGACCGCCGAACAGTTCTTCGACGCGGTCTGGATGCTCGCGGGCACCGCCCCCGCGAAGCCCGACGCCGAGGTGATCCGGTTCGATGTGGGTTCGAATCCGGATGCCATCCAGCCAGCAGCGACATGGATCTGGAGCCACGACGCGGCCGAATCGCCGCCGGACGAGGCGATCACCTTCCGCACGACCTTCACCCTCCCAAAGCCGGCCGTGCATGCCGCTGTGGTGCTGGCGGCCGACAACGAGGCGACGCTGTTCATCAACGGAAAACTTGGCGCCACCGCCACGAACTGGAAGCGGCCTGCCACGGCGGTGGTCACCGCCGATCTCAAGGAGGGCAAGAACACCGTGATCATGACGGCCGCGAATGCGGCCGCCGGTGGGCCCGCCGCAGTCCGCATGGAGATTCGCTGCCGGCTTGCGGAAGGCGAGATGCGGTCGATCGTCACGGATGGCTCGTGGGAATGGACGACGGCGAAGCCCGACGCGAAGGGTGGATTTCCGAAGGACAAGCAGCCAACCGACTGGACACCGGCCACGGTGGTCACACGCCAGGCCACCTGGGCTGAGGCCGACGGCCCCTTCGCGGCAGAGGTGCTCGCGGCCACGGCCCCGGCGTCGCTCCCGATGGTCCGCGCCGGGCTCGTGAAGGCGACGCCGCTGATGGCCGCGCTCGGCCGCCCGAATCGCGAGCAGGTGGTGACGAGCCGTCCCGCGGATCTGACGACGCTCGAGGCGATCCTCCTGGCGAACGAACAGTCGCTCGCCGATGAGATCGCGAAGGGAGGCGGCCGGATCCTCGCGGACCATGGCCCCGATCCCGAGCGAATCGTGTCGTGGATCTTTGCCGCCGCCCTCTGCCGGCCGCCGACGGCGGACGAGGCGGCGGTCGCCCGGGATCTGCTCGGGGCCGCGCCTACCGCGGAGACCGTGGCCGACTGCCTCTGGAGCATGGTGATGCTGCCGGAGTTCCAGTTGGTGCGATAATGCACGAGGAGCATCAGACATGACGACCCGCCGCGAGTTTCTCGAGACCCTGGCCGCCGCGGCGACCGCGACGCTCGCATTGCCCGAGCCGCGAACCTGGGCCGCGGAGCAGGGGCCGAGACTCTCTCACCCCGCCCCCCGTGCCGACGCGATGATCGTCCTCTGGATGGCCGGCGGCATGGCCGCCCCGGACACCTTCGACCCCAAACGCTACAAGCCGTTCGAGCCCGGCCTCGCGGTGGCCGACGTGATCAGCACGTTCCCCGCGATTCCCACCGCGCTCGACGGCGTGCAGATCTGCGACGGGCTGCCGGAGATCGCCGCGGTGCTCGACCGGGCCACGCTCGTCCGCTCGCACGTCCAACCCGATCTCGGCAGCATCCTCCACTCGCGGCACCAGTATCACTGGCACACCGGCTATGTTCCCCCGCAGACCGTGGCCTGCCCGCACATCGGCTCGTGGATGGCGCGCGTGCTGGGGTCCCGCAACCCGGTGATGCCGGCATTCGTGAACATCGGGCAGCGGCTCGAGGGCGTGGGCGAGAACGAGGAGATCAAGGCCTTCACCACTGCCGGCTTCTTCGGCAGCGAGTTCGGGCCGATGAATCTGCCCTATCCGGAGCAGGCGGCTCTCGCCGTGCGTCCCCCGGAGGGCATGTCGGCGAAGCGGTTCGCCGAGCGGTACGCGGCCATGAAGCGGCTCGCGGCGGCGGCACCCGCCCGCGAGTTCGCGAGCGACCACCACCAGGAGTCGATGCTCCGCAGCATCGACAACGCCCACCGGCTGCTCGGCGCCAAAGAGCGGGAAGCCTTCGACATCACGCTGGAGCCAAAGGAGGTTCAGGAGCGGTACGATACCGGCCGCTTCGGCCGCGGCTGCCTGCTGGCGCGGCGACTCGTCGAGCATGGTGTGCGGTATGTCGAGGTGACCACCGAGTACGTTCCCTTCGTCCACTGGGACACCCACGAGAACGGCCACGAGCGGGTGGCGGCGCTCCACGCCGAGGTCGACCGCCCAATCGCCGCCCTGATCCGCGATCTCGAGGAGCGGGGCCTGCTCGACCGCACCCTCGTGGTGATCGCCAGCGAGTTCAGTCGCGACATGATCACCGAGGGTCAGCCCGGCTCCGACGCCAAGGATCAGGCGAGTTCGCCCAAGGATTTCCTGCACCTGCCGGCCCACTACGGCCAGCATCGGCACTTCACGGGCGGCTCGAGCGTCGTGCTCTTCGGCGGCGGCATGAAGCGGGGTTTCGTGTACGGCAAGACCGCCGACGAGCGGCCCTGCATGGCGATCGAGAATCCGGTGACGATCACCGACCTCCACGCCACGTGCTTCACGGCGATGGGGATCAGCCCGAAGACGGTCTTCGACATCGAGAACCGACCGTTCTACGCGACGCTCGACGGCAAGGGCCGCGCCGTCGAGGCGTTGTTCGCATAGCGGGAGCTCGGTGCCCGCTGGCCACGCGACGTCGACGGAACCTCGCAGCCGAAACCCCTCGCTCGCGCTCGGGGCTTCCTGGCGGGGATGCTCACCAAAAAGCCCCGAGCGCCAGCGAGGGGATCCAGCGTCGCCTGGTCATGTGACCTCGACATACCCACGGGGCCCAGACCCCTCGCTCGCGCTCGGGGCTTCCTGATTGGGTCGGTTCGGGCTCCCGCGTGTATTCTGCCGCCATGGTCTGGGAACACTCCTACGATCCGCTCGGATCGCCGATTCTCTCCACGCTCGTCGCGAGCGTGCCGCTGGTCGTCCTGCTCGGTCTGCTCGCTTTCGCGCGCTGGTCCGGGATGCGGGCTGCCATGGCGGGGCTCGTTTCCGCGCTCGCGATCGCCATCGGAGTGTGCGGCATGCCAGCCGATGCGGCGGTCGCGGCCGCGGTGCACGGCGCGTGCTTCGGGCTGTTCCCGATCGGCTGGATCATCGTGGCGGCGATGTTCCTCTACCGACTCTGCGTCGAGGCCGGGGCGCTCGACGTCATGAAGCGGTCGGTGATGGGGCTCTCGGCCGACCACCGGCTCCAGGCACTCCTGATCGCGTTCTCGTTCGGTGCGTTTCTCGAGGGGGCGGCCGGCTTCGGCGCCCCTGTGGCGATCTCCGCCGCGCTCCTGGTGGGCGCCGGCTTCCCGGCGGTCGAGGCGGCGTGCCTGGCGCTCCTGGCCAACACCGCTCCCGTCGCATTCGGTGCCTTGGGCACCCCGATCTTCACGCTGGCGAAAGTCACCGGTCTCGACGAACGGGCCATCTCGGCGATGGCCGGCCACCAGCTGCCCTTCTTTTCGCTCATGGTGCCGGCCTGGATGGTCTGTGCGATGGCGGGCTGGCGGGGCCTCGCGGGCGTCTGGCCGGCGGTGCTCGTCTGCGGCGGCACGTTCGCCGCGGTGCAGTATGCGATGGCCACCTTCGTCGGGGCGGCGCTCGTGGACGTGGTCGGGGGCGTGGCGAGCCTCGTGGCCCTCGCCACGTTCCTCCACTGGTGGCAGCCCGCCTCCATCTGGCGGCACGATGAAGGCTGGGCCCTTCGTACCGAAGTTCCATCAGACCGAACCGATCCCGCGGCGCGGATCGCCTGGGCCTGGATGCCGTGGGTGTTCCTCTCGCTGGCCGTCTTCGCCTGGGGCCTGCCGGCGGTGAAGGCGACTCTCGACGGCAAGGCTACGGCGTCGCTCCTGCCGCGGGTCGCGGTGGCACCGGAGCTGTCGGTGCCATTCCTCGACGGCCGCGTCGCGAAGGTGCCGCCGGCCACCCGCGAGCCACGAGAGATCGAGCGGGCCGTCTACCGCTTCAACTGGCTCTCGGCGGCGGGCACAGGAATCCTGGCCGCGGCGTTCGCGTCGATCCCGTGGCTCGGCGTCTCCTGGCGACGGGCCCTGGCGATCTGGCTCGAGAACGTCCAGGGGCTCGGTGAATCGCTCGCCACGATCGCCGCCATGCTCGCCCTGGCGTTCGTGACCCGCTCCTCGGGCACCGATGTCACGCTCGGCCTGGCGCTCACCGCCACCGGAGCGGCCTACGCGTTCTTCGCGCCGCTCCTCGGCTGGCTCGGCGTGGCGCTTACCGGCTCCGACACCTCGAGCAACGCGATGTTCGGCAGCCTGCAGCGGGTGACCGCCGAGCAGCTCGGGCTCGATCCGCTGCTCGTCTGCACCGCCAACAGCACCGGCGGCGTGATGGGCAAGATGATCGACGCCCAGAGCATCGTGGTCTCGGCCTCGGCGACGGGGACGCACCGACGGGAAGGAGAGATCCTCCGCCGCGTGTTTCCCCACTCGCTGGCGCTGGCGGCACTCATGGGCCTGCTCGTCTGGCTCCAGGCCGGCCCGCTCTCGTGGATGGTGCCCTCCGCCCGCTGACGAGCCCGGCGACATCAGCGTCGCGCACGCCACCGGATCCGGCCGGCAGTCGCCACGACAGCCGCCACGGCCAGCATCCCGAGCGCCGACGGCTCCGGCACCGCGACGACCGCGCTGCCGGCTTCCGAAAGCATGGGCAACGAGCCGGCCGCTGGCAGGTACGGGCTCTCGTCGTAGAGGCCGGCGCTCAGGAAGAGCACGACGTCGAGAATGTCCACGATGCCGTCGTAGTTGAAGTTGCCCTCCGACCAGACGGACGGCGTCTCGCGGCCGAACTTGTCGGACGCCATGATGTTCAAGGCGTCGAGGATGTCCACGATGCCGTCGAGGTTCGTATCGCCTGGCGCGGCGAAGGCGATCGTGGCCGCACCGCCGTCGTCGACAATCCAGCCGACGGTTCGCTCAGCCCCGGCTGATGACGAACGGATGCCGCTCGTGCCGTTCCACGATCCGTCGCCAAGTCCGGCCGCCAGATTGGCCTCGATCGCCGCGCTGGTGACGCCTCCGGCCGCCACGGTGATCCGGCCGGTGCCGACGTCGATCACGCCGGCAGTCGCAAGATCGAGCACCGTGACAGAAAGCGACGTGGACCCGAGGGAAACTCCGGCACCAGCTGCCACCGTCAGCGGCCCTGTGCCAAGCGCCAAGGGCGACGCCACGGTCAGCGTGCCAGCCTCGACGACCGTGCCGCCCGTGAAGGAACTCGTGCCGCCGCGGACGAGTTCGCCCGCCCCCTGCTTGACGAGCCGGCCGGCCCCCGTGAGGACGGCCGAGTCGACCACGCGCTGGCCAGCCGCCACCGTCCTCACCGTATCGACCGGCCCCGACGGCACGACGGTGCCACGGACGTTGAGCGTGAGCGTGTGGCTCGTGGCTCCGGCGAGATCCTCATCGGAGGTGTTGAGCAGATAGGTCGCGACGAACGAGCCCGTCGCCAGGGTCGACATCGACAGGCTGTACGTTCTGGACGAACCGGATGCGAGGTTGGTGAAGGGGGCGAGGGTCGTTGAGAAGATGCCCGCCGACCCGCTCGTGACGATGCTGTCGAGGTCGAGTTTCGCCGTCCATGCAGACCCGAGCGATCCCTCGCGCCCATAGATGCCGAACGATCTGCTCGCCGCCGTGCCTCCCTGGGTGAGCGTGCCGAAGTCGATGTCGTACGTGGTCGTCGTCGTTGCGGCGTCGAACGACCCGATGGCGTGGTCGAGGACGCTTAGCGACAAGCCCTGCGTAAACGTGCTCGATATCGCCTGGGGACTCGAGGTCGTCACGGTGGCACTCCCGCTCCGCAGCCCCGCGACCGAGGTGTCGACCGAAACCGCATGGCTGTTCGGGGAGCCGAGCGCCAGGGCGCTACCGCTGCCGCTGCCGGCGAGCGCGCCCGTGGACGAAAATGTGTAGTCAAGACGGTCGGCCCCCTTGGCCGCCGTGACGGGCGCCGCGTTCGACACGGCGAGCGTGGCGGTGAGCGACGCGCCCCGGATCGCCTGGGCAGGCAACGAGGCAAGGCTCGCCGCCATCTTCGCCGGCAACTGGTAATCGGCCACGACGGCGAGATGATCGGTGACCTTCGTGAGGTTGGTGAGTACCGTCTGCGCCTGGGCGGTGGTGTAGCCGGGGATCAGCGCGGCCAGTGCCTCGGCACTGCCGCTGTCGATCGCGCCCTTCATGGTGTGCGTGCCGGTGTTGCCGAAGGCCCAGTAGGATCCGCCGACGTAGTCGAACCCGCGTCCGTCGAGCACCTCGCCACTGGTCATCTGAAAGTCGAACCGGTCATCCATGCCGCCGGTGACCTGTCCGCCGAAGGCCGAAACCGTGGCGGGCGACTGCGTGTGGACGTCCATGAACGAACTCGAGCCGTGCCAGGAGCCGATGCGATTGATCGGATCGAATGCCTGGCCGTTGCCCGTGCCGGTCAGCGTCTGAAACCCGGATTCGCTCGACGTGTAGAAGTTGAAGTCGCCCGCGTACAGGATGTTGGCTCCCTGCCCCAGCGCATCCGCGTCGGCCCGATTGACCGTCACCTCGAGGTTTCGCTCGGCCACGTTCGCGGAGCCGGTCGAGGCCTTGAGGTGGCTCGCGTAGATGTAGAAGTCGGCCGCCGCGTCGTAGCCGACCGGCCGAAACTGATATCGCATCGTCTGTCGCGGCTGCGTCGCGATTGAGCCGAGCGGCTTCTCGCCCACCAGCGTCACGCTGGCGGTGTTGTAGACCACCACCGAGCGGCCGCCTCCGGTGGAGCCGCCATTGACACTGTTGCGGTCATAGCTCGTGCTGGCGAACACGCTGTCGAGCAGGTTGGCATACTGCACACCCGTGGTTGAGACGGTGCTGGCCTCGCCGAGCAACAGGATGTCGATCGGCCTCGAGAAGCCACCCTTGGCCGACGCCCCGATCGCCGAGATGACCGAATCCATGCCGGCCCGTGGGGCCGTGAGCGACGTGTCGCTGGCGTTGATGTTGTAGGCGACGATCCGCAGCTGCGCGTGGGCGATCGTGAGCGGTAACGCGGCGCACGCGACGGCAAGCACGGCCACTCGGAGGTGCGGCACGCGAACCCCTTGGCGGAAGGGTCGAATCATGGGAATCCCGGGAACCCAGAAGGCCCCACGTTCTAGCGGACGGCCTGCCGCCGAGCCATCCCAAAACCGCCTGATGCGCGCCGAGAAGCAGCCACACGGGGCTGCCGATGCCGTCTCGCCGGGCGTTCGTCTCTATCAGGAAGCCCAATCGCGCAAGCGATGCGGACATGCCCGCTGCGCCGCTCGGGGCTTGGACGCGCAGCAACGAACCTCACGGCGTCGGGCTTCTCCGGCGCCTGTACAAGCCGAAGGCCGTAAGGCCTCGGGCGACGTCAGGAGAAGCGACGCTCCTGGGAATGAGGACGCGCTCTAGCGACGCGATGGCGCCGCAACGAGACCGTCGTCGTCGGGCTCGAGGCCGAGCACGAGCGACGCCACGGCCCACGCGTCAGCCTCGGCGCACGACTCGGCCAGCACCGTCGCCGACCGTGTGGACCGCTTGACGATGCGTCCTGTCCGCGGGTCGATCACGCCGCCACTTGTACGGATCGTGCTCGTCGCGAGCGCCTGTCCTGCGGCAAGGCAGACGCTGCGGGTGTCGGCGTGGCTGGTTGCCGTCGACTGCACGGCCACCCGCCAGGGTGTGTCGGCGGAGCGCACGCCCCATGCCCGCACCTCGCCACCAAGTTCGACGAGGTGTCCCCGCGAGCCGAGCGACACGAGCAGCTCGCCGACTCTATCCACCGCATAGCCCGGTGCGATGCCGTCGAGATCGAGCTCGACTCCGGCCACTGTCTTCCTGATCGCAGCGGGATGCCCATCCCGCGCGGACCGTGCCTCGACGAGCTGCATGCCGACGCGACCGAGGGCGGCGGCGACGGCGTCATCCGGCGGCGGCCGTTCGCTCCGCCAGAGCCTCACGAGCGGTGCGACTGTGATATCGAAGCCGCCGTTGGAACGCTCGTGGACATGGCGGGCGACATCGATGATCGCCGCCAGGTCAGGAGCCACCTCGATCCATTCGCCCGCAGCGGCCCGGTTGAACCGGCTGACGTCGGAGTCTTCCCGCCACGTACTCGCAGCCCGGTCGATACGGCGAAGCACACCGTCGATCTCGCGATGCACTTCGCCCGTCGTCATCGCGGCCACGGGGCCGCCGAGCGTGACCCTCCAGGTCGTCCCCATCGCGGGACCAGCGATCGTAGGCAGGTCGACACTCCGCACCGGTGCGGCGGCGACAGCGTCCCCAGACGCCAGGGCCACGACGAGTGCGGCGACGCAGCCAAAGACGATCATCGCGGCCACCAGTGCGCGGCCGACGCCACCACGAGACATCCGAGCATGATGCCGTCGCGCCACGAGACCCGACCCGACCGCCCGGTGAGTCGCAGGTGATCGAGGAGGGCGCCGGTCGGACAGGCATGACGGCAGTAGGCCATCGGCACGAAGGCACTGGCGATGAGCCCGATGGTGAAAATCGCGATAGCGGCGATGCCCGCAACGGCCGGGAGATAAGCGTCGAAGGGTTCGAGATCGACGAGGGCCAGCGGCCGGCGCAGCACCGTCGCCAGGATCGCCACCGCGACGAGCGCCCACGGGAACGAGGTGAGGAACGGCCGCAGCCACGCGGGGAGTGAATGCCGCGGCCGCGCCACCCGCAGGATCAGCTGCTGGGCCGCCCCGTGGGCGCAGAGGTGTGAGCAGTAGACATTTCGTCGCGTGGTGGCCGGCAGGACGAGCGCCGCCGCGGCGAGAGCCGTGAGCACGACTGCCCCGCGAGGCACGCCAGCCCTGGCCCATCCCCAGAGTTGGGCCTGCGACACGAGGGCGCCAGCCCCGAAGCCGAGGTAGGCGAGCACGACGACCGGCCACACCAGCCGCCCGAACCAGGTGCCCTTCAGACGCGTGAAGGCGGTGAGCACGCCGACGGCGATCACGGCCAGCGCGCCCCACTGCGGCGGCTCGATCCGCACGAACCACGCCGCCGATTGAACCCCCGAAGCGGCGCCGGCGGCGGCCTGGTGATCCCGCGCCGCTCGGACGACGCCCGCGGCGACGGCCTGGCTCGTCATGGTGGCTCCGCTCACGCCCTCGACGCCGGTGTCGTCGGGATCGAGCCCGGCGACCTCGGCGATCGTCATGCCCCGCCAGAGCTTACGGAAGGCGCGATCGTCGCGGACGTATCCCGCGTAGGGCTCGTTGTCGTAGCTCGTCGCGACGATCACGCCCGCGACCCTGCCAGTCGTGTCGAAACACACCGCCGCATCGGTCGGCCCCTGATAGCCGATCACGCGATCGGCCGCGGGGCTCGTCCGCAGGGCCCAGCCGAGCGGGATGCCGGCCTCGTCGTGCACGCGGATCACGGCCGCGTCGCCGGCATCGACCTCGATCCGCGTTGCCTCGGAGAACACCCGCTGCAGGTCGGCGAGGGTGGGCGGCTCAGCGAATCGGCTGGGGGCGGCCGAACCGCCGAGCCGCAGGACGATCGCCTCGCGGATGGCCTGGCAGGTGAGCGTGGAACCGGCGACCGCATCCACGGTACCGAATGGCACGGCCGCGAGGTCGGCGAGCGAACGGCCGCGGAACGAGTCGAGAAACGACCGCTCGCGTTCGATCGCGGTCACGTGGTCGCGGGTGTCGCCGCTGGCGAGGATCTCCACGCCGGCCACGCGGAGGTCCTGATCGCACACGACGAGCAGGTCGGTCGGGCCTGAGAATCCGATCGCCCTGTCCCCCGCCGGCGACGTACGGAGGATCGTGCCCACCCGCTGGCCGGCGGCATCCAGGAGCTCACGCCCCCCCGCCACGGCCGCCGACTCGCCGCCGATGCGTTCGGCGTCCGCACGATGCTTCTGAATCGTGGCGATCGGCACCGACTCAAGCGAGACAGCCTGCAGGCGGTCGAGAAATGCCACGTGCTCGGCATGCACGAGCCATGCGATCGCGGCGACCACCGCGAGCCGCGCCACATGCCCGGCCCACATCCTGAGACGCCACGGTCGTCGCATCGCCATCATGGTCGCGAGTGTAATCGGGCCCGTCGTAACGAGCCCAACGGTCTGAACTCAGCGAGGGGCTGCCCACGCCCTCGAGCGGGCTATGGGAGCAAGCGAAGCCACGATGGCGAAGCGCAGCGGACATGCAGAGAGTTGAGGCCAGGATGGCCGAGACGAACGTCCGGCAAGAGGGCGTGGGCAGCTCCTCGCCACGCGTCGGGCATACCCGCACCGAGCACAATGCAGGTTGCCAACTTGCGGCCCTAAGGCGCGAATCCGCACTGATTCCGCGTGCGCTGTCACTCCGCCGGCAGCTCGATGGCGGCATCGACAGTCGGACGGCGAGCCTTGCCGGGTAGCTTGAGAAGTTCGTCCAGTTCCGGCCAGTGACGCTCGTAGACGCCTCGGGGCGTGGTGCCGTGCTTCACGGCCACGCTGGCCGCCTTACCCACCACCTCCCCCATCATGCCGCAGGTCTTCATCACGCGGACGGTGCCAAGGGCCTCGTGCGTCACCGAGATGCAGCGGCCCGCCATGAAGAGATTCTCCACGTCCTTCGAGTAGAAGCAGCGGTAGGGCACCGGGTAGCCGTGGGTACGATCGACCGAGCGATCGTGAGCCGCGATCGAAATGAAGGGGTTGTCGGGAAACTTCTTCGCGTACTCCTCCTTGGGGTAGTGGAGGTCGATCGACCAGGTGGAAGGCACGCAGCCGTCCGGGAAGTCTCTCTTGGTGACGATGTCGTCTTGCGAGAGCACAACGTCGCCGAGAATTCGCCGACTCTCCCGAGGGCCGCCGACGTAGGCCACCCAGGTCAGCACCGCATTCGGGTGGTCGGCCCGGCCGTCTCCGTTCTTCATCGCGTTCCAGGCACCAAAGACGGCCCGGAGGTTCCAGTCGCGAATCCCCTCTGCGTCGCCGAGCGGATCCTTGTCGAAGCCGCTCTCCCAGAACCACTGGCCATGATGGTCGCGAGGATAGGGAAAGTCGTCCATCGTGAGTGGCAATGCCCAGGGAGTCTCTGGAAACGACTGGGGGCCATCGGCCTCGTCCCAGGCCCACATATTGCTCATGCCCATCCGCCCCGTCGGCTTCATCACCGTCTCAGCGCCGGCCAGGTGGCCGATGGTCGCGTGACCGGTGGCGTCACAGAAGAGCCGGCCGGTGAACCGCAGTTCGCGACTGGTCCTGGTGTCGAGACAGGTCACGCTCGTGATTCGATGGTCGGTACGGGCCACGGCGAAAGCATGCGTATTGAGAAAGAGGTCGATCTTCGGTTCCGCCCGGACGATCGCCTCCTTCTTGGCGTCCTCGAACTCCTCGAACGTGCCGGGGCTCTTCGTGGCGCGGTCGCAGAACTCCTCGACGATCTCGCCGATCCGCGGATACTTTCCCCGGCGAATGAGACCCATCGCCCACACCCGCACTTCGCTCGATCCGTTGCCGCCGAGCACACCGCGATCCTGCACGAGAGCGACGCTGAGCCCCATGCGGGCAGCGGAGATCGCCGCCCCCATGCCGGCATAGCCGCCGCCGATGACCACCAGATCGTAGGGGCCCTTCGCGTGCGGCTCCTTCGGCAGGTTGAGAGCCTCACGACGCCACCCGGCCAGGACGGTGGCATCATCGGGCGGCGGTGCTGGCTCGGTGGTGAGGAGGATGCAGTCGCAGCGGCCTTCAAAACCGGTGAGATCGCGGAGGGCGAGCCGCGCCGCGCCTGCCGGAAGATCGACCGTGCCGCCGTCATGCCAGGTCCACGAGGCGCCCTGCGTGCCAAACGTTTCGGAGAGCGGATCGCCGTTGACGAGCACACGGAATCGTCCCGGCGTCCCAGGGGTGCTCCAGCGGGCAACCCAGTCTTTCGTCCGCACGAGCACGCGATAGGTGCCGGCCTCGGGAATGGTCACCGTCGTCGTGGCATCGGCGACCGGCTTCCCGAGCCCGTGAGCGATGAGATACGGCGAGCCCATCTCGCGGAGAAACTGCGTGTCGAGGCTCCAGCCGCCGGTGTCGGCGAAGCTCTCGGCCT
>Ga0315902_10002770_pt1 | contig 26875 bp, 34 predicted proteins | sample LakEriMetagenome_9_FD_203523 | JGI IMG/M metagenome (GOLD analysis project Ga0315902, IMG submission 203523) | Freshwater fungal communities from buoy surface, Lake Erie, Ohio, United States - Buoy 12 MA117 | ecosystem: Environmental > Aquatic > Freshwater > Lake > Lake biofilm | place: USA...
CCGAGATCTTGCCGTAGTAGCGGGCCACCATCGCGCAGCTGGAGCTGAAGCACTGCCGGTAGCCGGTGGCGCCGTCGTCGGGTCCCAGCTGATACTCGTATGCAACCTTTAGGATTTTTTCTTTTGGCTTGACGAGAGGTTTAGCTCCCGCGTGCTGGGTCATCAGCTCGATCAGCTTGCCGGCATAGTTGGGGTCGGTTGCGTAACCCTCTTTCACCAGCCATTGGGCGGCTTCTTCGCGGGTGCTGGCGTTGTTGCAGCCTTTGTAGGTTTTGAAGTCTTTGTACCAGTGGTCAACGAGGTAGATGACGCAGGATAGTAAATCGGGGAAGTCGATGAAGCTGTCGGTGATCGTCACCCACTGGTTGTTGATGAACTCTTGGGTTTTGGTGTCGCTGCCCGAGCCCTTAAGGCCGAAGAAGTTGTTGCGGCCTGAAACGAGTTTGCCGTAGCTGGATTCCAGTGCCCACTGGGCGGCAACAAGTTCGGGGAATTTGGCGCCGGCGACGCGGGCGGCTTCGAGCACGCCCTCCCAAGTGTTGGGGAAGTTGGTTTGTTTGCCGGCCACGCTCCAGGTTTTGAACCAACCTTGGTCTCGACCGAGAATGTTGGGATTGGCCTTGTTGATGGCGTGTTCCAGCTCGGTGATGGCCGCCATCTGGTGAGGGAGGGCCTTGTAGTACCGGAACAAATCGCCGAGGCGGATCTTGTTGGTTGCCATAGCAAGGCCCTCGTTGGTATTAGCGGCGCTTCGGGAAGGCCAGGCGCAGTGCCTGGAGCAGCAGCTGGATCCAGCTGTTGGATTTCAGCTTGCTCATGCCGATCAGTTCGCTGCCGGCGGCAACGATGATGGCGATGATGGCAATAGTCTTGTCGTCCATACAAAATCAGTAGGTCCACTGAAGTTTAGCTGTAGTAGACAAGAGCACCAGAGCGCGTAATAGTTTCTACCGCTACCGTTCCAGTAGCCACTGCTGGGTATGGACCATCGCATCGAAGATGGCGAATACTTAAATAAAAAAGAGGCGAAATTAAGGTTTAGGCAAGCAATTCTCAACGACTGGGATAACTGCTGTGCCTACTGCGGGGACGATCTGGGACGTGCGGCGACGTTGGATCACGTTCACCCGAAGATGAAGGGAGGATTGACGCACCAGCAGAATTTGGTGGCCTGCTGCTTTGCCTGCAACATTGCTAAGTCGTCGGAAGACTGGATTGAGTGGTACCGGCGCCAGCCGTTTTGGACGGAGGAGCGGGAAGATCAGATTGTTTTCTGGATTACTGGAGGGCTTGTTGCTTAGGGTCCCAGCCCATGCCTTCGAGATACATCATGGCGATGTAGTGGTCTTCGGCGTAGCGGCACACGCTGTCTTTGCAGGCGCGATAGTAGATGTCGCCCGAATCGCCGATGAGTTGATCCAGGGAGTAACCGCCGTCGTATTCGGTGGTGTGAATAACGGACATCAGCGGCGCAGCTCTAGTTTGATGATACGAACGTCGTGATCTTTAACAGTGTCTTCCAGTTCACCAACGCGGGTTTTGAACTGTTCTTGATTTTGGATGACGCGTTCCAGTTGTGATGGAACGGTGTAGACGAGGTAGCCGATGCCGGTGATGGCACCGCCGGCGAGAAGTACGACGAGGCCGGCGGCAGCTTCTTGCTTTACACCCCGCCAAAAACCAGTGTCAGACGGGGTTTGGGACACCGTAGGAAAGTCTCTACCTACATTTTATTGGGTAATGGACCGGCATCTGGATCGACGCCGGTTTTGATAATTGCGGCGGCACGCTTGTAAAAGTAGGAGTCAGTTTTACCGGCGGCTTCAAGAGCTTCCTTTACTTTTCTCCAGTTTTCAAGCGTGCGCTGGTCCACTAAGCCTTACCTTGGCCGCGCATCTTTTTGCGACCGTGGTTAGGCAGGCTGTGTTGGCCTTGCCCTTGGCGGGTTTTCTTCGGCTTGCCTGGGACGTGTTGGACGCGGGCGACGCCGGTTTTGCTCTTTACTGCCATGGCACACCTGCGGCCTTACTGGGGTGGCGTTGCTCATCCAACTGAGCCTGGAGTGCAGCCTGGATTTCGTTGACTTTTTCCTCGCCGCCGAGGGCTTCCTGGACCCAAGAAACGACAAGATCCTGCGTCAAATCCGCAAACGGGATGAGATTTTCGGGGCGCTGGAATCCAATAGAGCCGTACGCACCAGAGGAATACGTGCCGTCATTGGCATCAACGGTGTAGTGGGCGGTGAAGACGAAACCATCGGTGGTTTCGCGTTCCAGGTTGGCAATGTGCCAGGTGAAGACCGTTGTAGGTGCTTCAGGGGCAGAGGCTCGGGCCATGGTGAAAACTGGTTCTGTTGGAGTTTAGTGGGTGTGCAACCTGTTGGGAATGGCCGGTTGCCCGCCTAATGAATAGGACTACGCTGCCTCAAGGGCTGCAACTTTGGCTTCTAAAGCTTCAATGCGCTCCATTGCTTCCTGCAGCGCCTTGACTGCTTTCATGTAAAGGACGGACTGGTTGACGCCTTTGGTGACTTCGCCGGTTTCGTTGCCATCTGCATCGCGGTCTGGAGTTTCAAAAACAAGGCCGGGGCAGACCTGCTCTAGCTCCTGAGCGATAGGACCAATCTGGCGATGGGTTTCGTGTCCCGTCTCTTCCTTGAAATTCCAGTTGCGAATCTGGATGGCTTTCAGATCGTCCCATTGAGAGCCTGCGTCAACGATGTTTTCTTTCAGCTTTACATCAGAAAGTGTCGTATAACTACCGTTAGTATTTTGGATGTTGCCATTGCTATAGATGTAACAACTTGCCGTGCCATTTGTTGTACTTGTGGCACTGTGTACTCCAGCAAAAGTCACATAAGAAGTGCCAGCTCCCCTGTTTGTCCGTGCATAAATTGTGTCATTGATGCTATACATATTATGTGTTCCGGTGTTATCAATCCTCATCCGCTCCGTCGGGCTGCTCGCTCCATCGGCGGTAGTGCTGAAGATCAGCCTGCCCGGCATGTCAGCAGTGCCAGGAGTACCATCAACTTCGGCGCTAATACGAGCTGCTTCAGTTAAGTCGCCGCCGTCTGTGCCTTGGAATGAAATACTACCAATAGCGTCACCGCTTTGAACAATCGTATTACTTGCGTTTGCTGTTCCTCTACTTTTTCCTAGGACAAAATAAGACGGACTGGAATCATTGCTGTTGCGAACAGCAGAAAGGGTTGAAAGGTTGCCGCTAGTGCCCTCAATCTGAACAGCAGCAGTTGCGCTAAAGGGGCGGAAGAAATTGCTACGCGCAGTAGACGTGCCAACTAAGAGCCTGCCGGAGCTGTCGATGCGGGCGCGTTCAGTGCCACTAGTTGTTGTATTATTAGCTGCGGTAATAAACTGGATATAGGTCGCACAGTTTTGAGCACTGCTACCACCACCTAAAATTACAGCGTTATCTGTAGATGTGCTGGCACCATATACCAACATTGCATTTTCTTCACTATTTGTGTAATGTCTACAGGTAATCTTTGCTTCTTTAGTTGTTGCATCAGTAGATGTGCTGGACAGGCTGAGAGTATTAGAATTGCCTACAACATCAAGTAGCGCGCTAGGGGAATTAGTGCCAATCCCTAATCGCCCATCACCGCTGTTCATGTAAAGAGTAGAGGTGCCAACTCTGTTTCTGATATTGAAGATCGTATTGTCGTTTCCGGTTGAACTCAGTCTTCCAATCGTCACCGTGGCGGTGGTGCTGCCTGTAGTAACAGTCAGATCTCCGGCAGTAACCGCACCGGAAACTGCACCAACTTCAAGAGTCCCACTAGGGCTACTAGTCCCCAGACCTACCCGCCCCGACGAGTCAATAACGAGGCTGTTGACAGGTGCGCTGCCGTTGAAGCTAACGGCTTGGGTGGAGCCTGCGGTACCTGCGCCGACGAAGTTCAGAGCGCCGGTTGAGGTGATGCGGAGGCGTTCGGTGCTATTTGTACCGAAGATTATCGGAGCGTTTTCGTAATTAAAAACATAACCGTCCGCCGACACAAGCTGGATTTGGAATCCATCACCTGCAGCCGTACCAGTCGTAGAGTTTTGCAGTGCAAGCGCGGCAACGCTGTTGTTGTATAGAACAAGCGATCTATTAGCCGTAGAGTTGCCAACACCAACATTCCCACTCGCATCAACAAACAACCGTCCCTGCCCATTAGTTGAGATGGCTACGTTGTTTGCCGAAGGCAGATAAACGCCGTTACTGGGGGCGGTGCTGCTGGTGGGGATGAAGCTGGCGGCGGTGCTGGTGCCGGTGGTCGTGGTGTTCTGGCTGCCAAAGTCCGGGCTGATCTTGGTGCCAGCGATTGCAGCAGAGGCATTGACGTCGGCGTTGACGATGGTTCCATCCAGGATCATCGTGCTTGTAACTTTGCCGCTGCCGATAGCCGTGACGCCACTGCTGCTAACGGTTACGTCGCCAGTCAGAGCGGTAGCAGTTGGGACGTTGGAGGGATTGCCCATCAACACCGAACCAGCCGTGATATTGGCGAGTTTGGTGTGAGCGATGGCGGCTGATGCGTTGATGTCGCCGTTGACGATGGTGCCGTCAAGGATCATCGTGCTGGTGATGGTGCCGGTGTCGCCGGTCGTCACGATCGTGCCAGTGGTATCCGGCAGGGTGATGGTGCGGTCGGCAGTTGGGTCGGTGACCGCAATCGTGGTTTCAAAGGCATCAACAGTGGAGCCTTCAAAGCTCAGGCTGCCGGTGCTGCCGATCTCCAGATTGCCGGTAACCGTGCCACCCGAAAGAGGCAGGGCAGCGTTGGCTAGGTCGTAGGCAGCTTTAACTGCCGTGCTCGATGCGATGGTGGTCGAGCTGGTGGTGCTGGTGCTATCGCTGAGTTTGGACTGCAGACCAGCCGGAGTTACGGCGCGGGCGGTGTCGCTGCCGGTTTGGGTTTCAGCGTTGGTGGCAAGTTCCAGCAGACCCTGAACGGTGGTGCTGCCAATCGGGGTGGCGTTTACCCAGGCACTGCCGTCCCAGATTTTGACACCGTTGGGGGTCAGGCTGGTGTCGAGCCAGACTTCGCCGGTGCTGTTGCCGCTGCTGCCACCAGAAGGCGGGGTGGCGTTGGGTGCAGTCGAGCCAATGTGGACGGGGCCGACTTTGATGATGGTTGCACCAGTGCTGTCCTTGAAGAACAGACCGGGACTGGTGGTATTGGTGTTAAGGGCAATTTGGCCGTCTGCAATCGCCGTTGTAGGACGCTTGTTAGCGGTGCTGCTACGCAGGTGCTTATGCGTGGAGGCCATTCCCTTAACTCCAAAAGGACGGGATTACCCCAACAGTTTAGTATTCTCCGTCGTCCAGCACTACGTCGTAGGTTTCAAAGACGTAGGTGAAGTCGCGCCAGGCGGTGTAGTAGTTGGCGCCTTGAATTTTTAGGAGGACGTCACCGGGTTGACCGCCGACTGGTACGTTCTCGGCGCTGTATATGAAACTTTCCGTTCTGTGTGACATCAGTAGGTGCCATCGTCAACCACGCCGATTGTCATTTCACCAGTGCTGTTGTCCACCAAGACCTCGCTGGACTCTTTGACCACACCGATTTGAGACGTGGTGGCAATTTGAGCGCGGCCCCACAGCAGCACCAAAGCATCACGCACATCTGCCACGCCCGTCATGTCCGGCGTGAAATAGGTGCCGTCGCACAGAATGTCGTAATCGTTGAAGGTGCCGCTAGCGCCGGAAACCACGGCAACCTTGGTCCAGTTGGAGCCCGTGCCTTGGCTGAGAACCCAGTCGCCTACTGCCAGCGAGACTGCTGGAGCTGGAGTTGTGCCAGTGCCGGCGGTGGTAACTGCGAGATAAACGCCGTTGTTTACAGTGTTCGGCGCTCCAAGGGCTTGGCCGACAGTGAGACCGGCCTCGGTGCCGTACTGGTTCAGGCTGACGACAGTGTTGGTGGTGGCGTTGTACGTTCCACCGAAACGCAGGTTCAGCTGGGTTGGAGAGCCGTAGCCGACAAGCAGCCAGTAACCGTTAGGCGTGGGGCTTACTGTGCCTATCCAGATATAGGCCGAGCGGTCGGAGGGATTGACCCACCACTGGCCGGCAAATTCAGGTACAGGCTGCGTTTCGGAAACTTGCGCGATGCCGTAGTCGGCCAGTTGCGTGGCGCTAACGCTGTTTTCGGCAAGGAAGGTACCGCTGAACGTGCCGGTTGTGATCTTGGAGGCGTCAAGGTTTGGGATGTCGGTTGCCAGCAGGCCGGTGCCAGAGCTGACGTGGCCTTGGGCGTCAACCGTGACTTTTGTATAAGTGCCCGCGCCGACGCTATTGCTGTGGTTGAGGACGCCGCCGGCAGCAACACTCAGACCCGTACCAGGAGCAATGGCGCCGGGGGTACCGATGGCTGCAACTGGAAGGTCGCCGCTTGCAAGGGCGCGGAAGGTTGGGGCTGCGGCTGAACCAGTGGTTGGACCAGCAAAAACCGTTGCGGCGGTTTGATTGTCGAGGCTGCTGGTGATGGTGGCAACGCCAGCCGCGCTTACCGAGGAGCTAAACGCAATCGGCGTGGAGTCCGTGAAGACAAAGCTCTGGACGCCGGCCTGCTGGACCCAGGTGCTGCCATCCCAGACGTAGGCAAGGCCGGTGTTGGTGTTGAACCACTGCTGGCCTTCAAATGCACCACTGCCGGTGGGGGCGTTGCCGGAAACAATCGTGCTGGAATCGGCGGCAAGTTTGGCGGCGGTGACTGAGGCTGCACCAAGCTCATCGGTGGTGACGGCGCCGGTTGCAATTTTGGCGGTGGTGATGGCGTCGTTGGAGATGCTGGTGGCGAACGAGCCAGTGCCCGAGCCGGTAACGTCACCGGTCAGCGTGATCGTTTGATCGCCTGTGTTGGTGCCAGAGCTGGTGCCGGAGTGCGTGCCGCTGAACGTGCCGGATTGGGTGGCGAGCGTGCCAAGGCCAAGGGTGGTGCGGGCGGTGGCAGCGTCAGCGTCGTCAATCAGGCTGCGACCAAAGCTGGTCAGGCTCGTGGTGGCGTAGGTGTCGCTGGCCGTGGTGTAAACGGTTTGGTCGGCGCTGGTGGTCAGCCCGGAAATGCTTTGCAGTCCAGCGTCATATGCCTGAACATCAGTTCCGATGGCGACGCCGAGGTTGGTGCGAGCAGTGCCAGCGTCCGAAGCGCCAGTGCCCCCATCGGCAACGGCAAGGTCGGTGATGCCGGTGATCGTGCCGCCCGTGATGGTGCCGCCAGTGATGGCAACTGCGGTGGCATCTTGTGTGGCAATCGTGCCGAGGCCGAGCGTGGTGCGCTGGGCGGCTGCGTCGGCGTCATCAATCAGCGCACGACCTGCTGCGGTAAGCGGGATTTCCTCAACAACGCCTGCACCAGCAGTGCTACGTCCCAGCAGCCGGTCGGTGGTGCTGACGTTTTGGATTTTTGCGTAGGTGACTGCACTGTCAGCCAGTGCGGTGGTACCGAGTTTGGTGGTGCTGCTTTGATTGAGTTTGGCAAGGTCAATGCTGGAGCTGTCGGCGAGGGTGGCGCCGGCTTCAAACAGGTCTTTGGCGGTGACCTTTTTGGTCTCGCTGGCCGAAATATCGACGATGGGCAGGACGTCCGTGGCTGCGACGTCTACCTCGCTCAGTTGGGTTAGCTGTGTAATTCGCTGGTCGGCCACGCACCCGCTCCAGGTCTGGGAAGTCTGCTGCTAGTTTAGTCGGTTACTTCTGTCAACAAGAAGTCGAGGTTCTGCTGCAGGCGGATCCGGTCGGTGTCCTCCTTGAGGATGTACCCAGACGGTTCGCCAATCAGCAGGCGGATTTCGCCAGTGGTCACAAAGTCGATGACGCAGTTGATGGCTTGGTCACTGCGAACTTCGATGCCGGTTTTGGTCACCATGGCATCAAATTCGTAGTAAATATCGTTTGATTTTGTATAAACAGAATCTTCTACAAGCTGCAAAGCGCAGGAAAATTCGCTGCCAATATCAGTGCGGTTAATGAGTTGGAGCATCAACAGCGAGTTCTCCACCAGTCCGCTGTTTTCGGTATTAAACAGACAGTCGATTGATCCACTGCCTGAAATCAGACCGGCGGAATACATTTGCCGGAAGCGGTCGGACATTGTAGTGGTGTCCATTGCTTCGCGGTCGGTGTTAAACGTGTAGCCGGTTACGTCGCCCAGCACACGTTCCACGGAACCGTAAATTTTGACGTCTACGGGGATTGCTCCACCGCTGAAAGTTTCTACGGGATATTCATAGGTACGGTCGTTATTGATGGCTTCGTTAAATGTTTCAAACAGGCGCACACCGCCGATGGCATTGACGTTTGCGTATGCCACAACCATGTTTTGAGTTACGCCACCGCCATCGGGCCAGGTGGAAGGCGGCAAAAAGTCCAGCCCTCGCGGGTCTGTGGTGGAAATAACCAGTTGGTCGCCCGTCAACAGGTTGTCGATGGAACCTTCCAGGCCAAAACGGTTGAGGATTGTATTAACGTCTGCCGGAAGAATGGACGAGACAAAACTGCCCGGAGACTTACGGCGCAGTTTGATTTTGCCGTAGTGCCCTAGGAAATAGGTCATGCCTGAGGGATTTCAAGGAACGGACCATCGACGGTGAACTGGATTGCTACGGAACTCAACTCGCCCGTGCTGACTTGGAGCGAGGCATTTGTGATCCAAGCTGAAAATGAAATGTCATCTTTGTTGTCTGAACCAGAGATGGTGGTTCCGGTACGCAAACCCATCAGCACGCGATCAGATTGCGTCACGCCGGCTGTTGAGGTTTTCATTATTTTTGCCAGAAGTCGATCAAATTGAGTGCCGGGCTCAGTACTTGTCGTTCCTTCGCGCCGGTAATACAAAACAGTGGCGCTGCCGGTTGCACTGGCCATTCCGGGGGTGTATGCCTTAACAGCGGTATCTGCAGTCGTCGTTTCTAGCAGTTCAAGGGTTGTTTCAAGCGACCAGTCCCGCAGCTTGAGAACTTGATAAGGATTGGAACCGGGAGCCCCGTAAATATCCCAGTCAATTACATCACCGCTGTAATACGCAGGGTTTTCAGCAATGTACAAGGCGCCGGTGCGGCCTGTGTAAAAACCCATGGTCAGAACTCCTCGATTGCTCCAGTTTAGCTGCGAACAGTAAAGAGACCGTCGCTGAAATTGGCGATGAGCGACAGGCCGTCAGTGGTGCAGGGGTAGATGGTGGCGCGAATGGTAATTTCGCCCTCTTCGTCCATCTGCACTTCCGTTACCCGGAACACCCGTCGCGTGGTGGCTTCAACGCCAAGGACAAAAAGGTAGCCCTCGTAGCTGGTGAGCTGGGATGAAACCCCGTTGATCACCGTAACGCCGTTAAGACTGACCATACCTTTGTCGCTGCGGTACAGCCGGAAGTTGTAGGTGCCGTCGGCTGGGTTGCTGGCTAGTGGCGTGTTTAGCGTGCCGTCTTTGCCGACGACCCCAGTGCGGATGGCGTCCCAGGCGTTCTGGCCGATGTCAACGTAGACGTAAGCACCAGGGAAGATCGGGTCGGAGGTCGGGTACGTCTTGAACTCGATTGCCTGGCGTACATACCTGCGGCTGTTACACAGGAGCTTGCCGAACAGGACGGCGTGGCTGTAGTTGGAAACGTACGAAGAAATATCAAAAGTTTGGCGGATGGCGTCAACCTCTACGGTGTCTTTTAGGACGACTTCGACGGATTTCTTTTTGGCAAAAACTGCGTTATCAGGCATATCGGTGTAAATGATGTTGGCGATAATGTCCTGAGCATTGCTGCCGTAGTCGATGTACTCCTCTTTGTAGGAGTCCTCCAAAATGTTGCCTTGGTTGAACAGGGCGGTGATGTTGATGGTGCGGCTGATTTGACCGGTAGTGGTGTCGTAAGGGACCGCCGGAACTAAAGTTTCGCGTCCACCGATGCGGGCAAATTCCAGCAGGTTGTAGGGGGCAACTTCAACCCAGAACTCGCGCCAGCTGCGTGGGTCTGCAATCACACAGTCCATGAACAGGTTGTTGGCGATGCAAAAACGCTTGGTGATTGCAAGTTGCTTTAGATCGAGGGCGTTGACGACGGCGTAGTTGCCGATGCCGTCTTCTTTGTCCAGAACCGTGTCGAGGAAAATGTCGGGGGCGAGGCTGCTGGCTCCATCGGGTGATGCGGGGTAGTAGGTATAACTCGCATTGCCCCAGGGGATTCCGTACTCATCACTCCCGCTGGTACGTAGGCGGCGGACGCTGCGACCTTGGGTTGCAAATACGGTAAAGGAACGCAGGTCTTGGATGGTCTTGCCTGAGTAGGCGTTAAAACCAATCAGTGAAAGGTTGTTGTATAGCTGCGGGAAATCGCTGAACGGCTGGATTAGTTGTTCCGTGACCGAGGTGATGGTGATTTCCGGGCCAGCATCAAACGAGAACTGGATCTGGTGGTCGGAATCGTAGTTAAACAAATCCCATTCCGTTAAATAAGCGGGACCTCTATTGAAAGGTGGGTATACAGGGCTGCTACGCCCGAATCCTTGTACGGCGGCCAAACTTAAACCCGTAAATTCAATCGTTGGGTAAATTGTTGCGCCTGTGCTCATGATGTACGCAGGAAGCGCGTAGGTAACGGGATCGCCGTTGTTCTCAAGGTAGTTGTATGTCGTGTACGCCTCTGTTTCACGGTGCGGGTCTGAAACGGGCTCCAGCTCAAAAACCCAGTGGGTCGCTGAGTTGGGATTGGTCATGTTTGAGTTGAACCGGAAATAGATGTAGTTTTCGTTGTCGGCTGCCCGGCTGATCGCAAAAATGGCTGGAACAGTTGTGTACCGAGAAGTTCCGGCCTGCTTGTAGCGAAGAACAAACAGACTTGTTCTGTTTTTAATTCCGTTATCGGCAACGCTGCGGCCAGCAGCACGATTGCTTCCGTACTCGTATTGCGCTCCAGAAATACGTCTATATGCAGTTGCTCTTAAGGCAAAATCAACGATATGGCAGGGTGAAACAGTTTCATATTGGGCTGTGGCAATTTTGACCAGGGCTTTGGTGTAATAATCGCCATATCGTTCGGCGTAGTTGGGGAGTCCTCCACCGCCGCCGTAAGCGTCAGCTTGCTCGTAAGGTGTGATGGGAGAATAACCGCTTCTTGTACACCGCAGACGGACATACGTGTTTTCGGTTTCAATGTTGCCTGTGATGCTAAGGACTCGGAATAATGCAGTACCAAGTTTGAAATCACTGGCGTTATCAAAAACACTGAGGACGCTACGTCGTGCCTCTTTTGCTTCGACTAGTGTATCTGAGTGACCTGGGTCGTAGGCTACGGTATTAAAGGTGATGACGACTTCATTGCCTTCGTAAACGTAATCGCCAGTGCCATATACCCATGGAATTTCTGACGCGCTAATACCTAAATTGGTCGCATCTTTGAAGCCCGTTGCGTTACGCAGATAGAGCAGAACGTTGATGGGTACTACGCCGTAAATACCAACGGTGTTAGCGGTGTTGGGAGAATATGCCTGACTAAAACCGTCAGTTCTGCTGTTTGCAGTTGAGGGTTGGATTCGGTAAGGCGTATCGTACCCAGTGCCGTAAACAGTGGGATCGGTTGATTCTTTATCTTCTACTTCGTCCTGCCACTGCAGAAGTCCCGTCCCGCTGGGTCGGAAATACGTCCACAGAGCATTACTCATCAAATCCCGCAGTGGGGTTTGGCCAAATGCGCTTTTTTCGGTGTCGATGGCAGTAAGTGCTCCACCGGCCAGCATCAAAAGCATCTGAATAAATTGACTGGAGCCGTAACTTCTGACGGCGGACCACAGCAACGAGGATGCGACTCGCACGCCGCCATTAGGATTAGCGCCAGTGCCGGTGCCGCGATTGGCGTAGACGAGGTTTACTGGGTCGCCGTAAGCCGCAAGTTCCTGGACAGAGTTGAAGCCAAAACGCGGGGAAAATCGTTCGTCGCGGGTCTGCGGTTGGCCGCCCCCTCCCCGAGGAGCTTCAAACGCGGGAGTTTGTGGCTGACTTAAAAGCGTCGCTACAACAGTTGCCACCGTCCCAACGATGGACAGCACCGCCAAAGCAATAGCCCATTCAGTGCCGGTTGCCGTCGGTTGCCCCTTGAAGTCTGGATGCTCGTACAGCGCAACAAACTCCAGATATTCATCTTTGCTGATACCCAGTGTTTTGATTAGCTCGTGCTCAAATGGAAGTAGTTTTCGGGCCATCATTCCATCCAATAGCAGCGGCTATAGCCCTCCGGGACTGGGCTACGCACCACATTCTGACTCGGGGCGATAAAAAGAATACTGTCATCCAACACCGTTGCCAGCGCCAAACCGGCCCGACCCGGCAAAAGCATGACAGCGCCAGGGGTGGCTTGGTATATGCGGCGCCCGTTTTCACGCAACCACCGGACGATCAACCGATACCGAAAGTTGGCCTCTGTGTAACTTTGGTAAACCCAATCAAATTGCTGCTGATAATTTTTTAGCTCTAGGCGTTTGCGTGCTTCGCAAGTCAGCTGAAAACAGTCGGTCTTGCCAGATCCGTCACCGGGTTTATGGCCCCAACCGTAACGTAGTCCAATTAAATCGTTCATTGCAACACAACGTTGGCGTTCAACGGCAGCGGACCGACAAGTTGGCGAGTAATCGTGCGCGATGGGAAGTTGGAAATCACGCTATCAATGGCGGAGCGGTAGCGCAACTCGATCGTGGTTTCGCTCACGCTTGCGCCGATGCCCACCATGTATTCCACTTGGGTGGCGCCATTGGCGGCGATGGCGTTGTCGGCGGTTAGCCACGCGGTCGTGAGCACCAAGCGGCTGAGGCGGTTTCCGTTGCCCGCGTCCAGCAGCTTGATCGCAAAATCGACGTTGGGGAACAGGATTTGCAGGATGCTGTTGTCGCCGGTGTTGTTGGCGACCGAGCCCTCTACGCGGAATGGGGCGAACTCGTAGTAACTGGTGCCGTAGCGGTATTTTTGGTTGACAAAATAATTCTGATAAAAATGGCCGGTGCCATCCGAGGTCACGAGGTTGAAGAACTGGGCGATGCGGATGTCGATGGCCATCGTCAGTCGTCCGTGTTCGGGTCGCGCAGTTCACCAAGCAGCGAGATCGACACGTTGTAGATGCCAGGGCGGACGCTTTCGACCTGGGGCGGTTGCTCGTACTGATACCGTAGGTTTCCGCGATCTGCTGCGGTGCTGGTGACTTCGGCGGCAACTTCGCTGCTCATTCCAGCGGTGACGTTGCTGGACAGGTTGAAGCGGCGGTTCAGCGAGGTTTGGCTGTGGTAGTGATCCAGCAGGGTGTTGACCGTGGTGTCGGGGACGTTGCGATATTCAAGTTCCAACTTGGCGCCGTAGGGCAGGTCACCAAAGGTGCGGCGGGCGGCGATGCCGGACAGTGTGCGATACACCTTGACCGGGTAGACGCCGGGGGTAAAGCGCCGGGAGGTTGGGGTTAGCGAGGGGAAGGCGGCCATCAGATTCCGACCTTACGGCGGGTGCTCGGGGATTGCTGCAGGCGATCCAGGGTCATGGACATGCCACGGCTGGCGCCATCGCGGGCAGCTTGGCGGCGGGTTTGAGCCATCGCAGCCTCCAGTTGATCGCGGCTGACGTATTCCACCCCGTTGATCGTGCTGGTCTCAAAGCTCATGTTAAGGACAGGACCGCCACTGGAACCAGGGGCTGCGCCCATTGAGGAGCGCAAATCGCTGTTGGACATGACGCCGCCGCTGGTGCCAGGCACAAACAGCTCGGGGCCGCGCTCGCCAACGAGGTAGGGAGTGCCGGCGCGGGTTGGGCCGCCGTCTGCCCTGAATTTGGGTGCACCTGCTGCATATGCAAAAGTATTTGTTTCTCCTCCGGTTGCTGGACCACCAGCAAAAGGCGATGTCCCACCACCACCACCGCCGCCACCCAATGCTTTAAGGATGGTTTGGAGAATGATCATCGTGATTTGCTTGGCGATAATTTCGGATGCCATCTGAATAAAGGCATCGCCGACAGATTGGAAGAAGCTGGCAAGGGCTTCCTGGGCCGTCATCGTGCCAGAGATGATGCCCTGGAACGCTTGGCTGAAGGCTGTGCCAATGCTGTCTGCCACCGATACAGCGATATTGCCGATGTTGGTCAACTTAATTAGCTCATCTTGCAGGGCGCCGATGCGTTTTTGGATGATTTCGCCGGCGGTTTCTGGGGCCGCAAGTTGTTTTTTGAGTGCTTCAATTTGTTGAAGCTCAGGGGTGGTGTACTGTTTACCGCGTTTCAGCGCTTCCATTTCGTACTGAATACGCAGACGATTACGTTCGGCTTCGGTGGTAGCGTTTCTAAGGTCTAGTTCCTGTTTGAGACCAAGGATTGTATTTTGGGCGTTTTCTTTACGCTGTTCCTCCAAACGTGCAAGGTCTTGGTCTGTTTTTTGAATAATTAAACCTTGTTTTGCCTGCTGGGCCTTTGCTATGGCTAGCTGACCGGCTGCGGTTTTTTCTTTATCTAAAAGTTTTGCTGTTTCAATACCCCATTCAACAAGTTGCTGCTCACCCTGTAAACGACGAGCCAGCATCGGATCTTTTGCCATTTCAGCGGCAAAAATCTTTGCGTTGTAGTCGTACTGATTTTTAAGTTCTGCTGTAAGTGCTCGCTGATTCAGCAGCAGAGTAGCTAAACGCTTTGCTTCTCTTTGCTGTGCGTTTGCGGCTTTATTGGACCCTGCTCCATCTGGGGGCAGATTGGAAGGTACAGTAACAGGTTTAATTAGACCGGTAGTATCCTCAAATTTAACGGCCCCTAATCGTTTTTGTTGTTGTAACACTTGTCCTTGTAAGGACGTAGCCAAATTTCTGTTGGCGCTTTCTGGGCCTACGCGCCTTAAGTTAGTTGAAATATCTTCAAGTTGGTTATTAAGCAGTGCCAGCTCTTCTCTAGATTGAGGTGTTACCCCACTTAGAGCTTTTAAGCTAGCTTGAAGGTTATCAATACCTTGAGATTCAAAACCCGTTGTAAACGCCAACCCGGCTAAACCTAGATTTCTTGAGACAGTGTTGGTAAGCAGTTGGTTTAAGCCGCGTAAACCTTTAGCGATTTTGCTGAGAATACCGTCAAGAATAGGTCCTAGGACTTCGGCAAGTGTTCTAGCCAAACTCACAACTGCTGTGGCTACATCATTTACAGCGTCCTTAAACCGCTCAAATCCTGTCTTAGCTTTCCCTGAAGTACCGTCTACTGTATTACCGAGAGCAAACAGAGTATCGCTAAGATCTTGAACGCTTATTTTTCCATCTTTTGCGTACTGCAAAACTTCTGTACGCGAAATGTCATATTTATCAGCAAGAGCTTGCTGAATTGGTATTCCCTGTGCAGTGAGTTTGGTTAAATCAGTTATACCTACTTTACCTTTAGACACAAAATCAGCGTAAATTTTGGTTACCTTTTCTATAGACCCTCCGTACTCTCCGGTCAAACGACTGGCGAGCTGTAAAACACTTACTTGATCTTGTAAAGCAATACTTAATCCCTGTATTTGTAAAACCGCTGCTTGGAATTGTTCAGAGTTTTTACCTGCTTGAGCAAAAGCTGTAGCCAGTATCGCTGTTTGATTAGCGGCTAAACCTAGGTCGGCAGATAGTTCTTTTACAATGTTTTGCTTAGCAGCTATCTCACCTAGAGCAGTACCAATTAGCGATCCAGCAAAACCTCCTTGGGCGCCTCCTAGTAAACCGCCGACAGCGCCACCTACAGCCGCTTCCGCACTTTGTCCAAAAAGTAGTGGGAAAGCTCCGCCGATGGCTGCAGAGCTGAGACTTCCTTTTATTGTTTTGCTTAGGGCTGTGATTCTTTCTGTTTGTTTTTTAGCTGCCGTAGCCCTAGCCATGTCAAGCTGGGCAATCTGCATTTTTTCTTCAGCAAACAGTTGCTGGTTTGCTTGTCGTTGTCTTTCGAGTTCTCTAGCGCGTAAGGCGCCTTCTGCGCGTTCGGGAGATACATCATTTTCAAAACGACGTCGCGTAGAACGCGGATTCGGGCCGATAGGAAACTGGCTTATTTGACTTCCAGCTAAAAAAGCCGCTCTTTCTTCGCGTTGTTTAGCGCCAATGGCTAGCCGCTCTCTGGCTGCTACGCTAGCTGCCCCTTCTGCTGCTCTAGCGGCAGTAGTTAGATCTTGCGCTACTTGAACTGCATCGTCAAAAAAGCGTAGCCAACTTGTTTTAGTATTCAGTAAAGCTGCATCCGCATTTACGACATCTTGCGCTGCTGCTGCTTGAGTCTGCCGCCGTCTGCGCTCATTCTGCACAAAAGTTTGTCTTCTTGCTACTTCAAAATCGCGGACAGCTTGGGGCTGTAAACCTAGTGCTTTGCGCTGAATATCGTTTAATTTTTTATCATATTCTGTGGCTGCTCGTGTAGTATCTGCCCAGGCTTCAGCAAGATTCTGTACAGCAACTTTTGCTGCACTATCTTGCTGTATCATTGCCGTCTCACGCAGCAATTCTTGAAATGCTGCGGCTTGTTGCCGTACAGCATTTATCGATTTACCTATCTCTTTATTTCCATTTACCCATTCACGCACGTAATCATTTACCTCTTTACTTAATACACCCGATAGATCTCTTTCTTTTCCTCTTCCGCCTACATTTAAGGATATAGGTGTTTTATTTAACGTATTAATTAATCCGCTGATTTTTTCAATGCGGTCTTCCAGTAACGCAAGGTCACGGATACCTGAAAGTAGTACATTAATTTTTGCGTCGTAAGAAGCCACCGCCCTTTCACAGTATTCTGTGAAACCAGTCTACTTAATGAAAAGCCGCCGGGGTTAGCGGCGGCGTCGGGCTTTGTCGATCTCCTTCTGCTGGTCCTCGTTGAGGATGCTGAAGTAGGCGCTCCAGCCGATCAGCTCTTCGGCGGTCATGGTGGTGCTGACTTCGGAAAGGGTCTTGCCTAGCTCTTTGGCAACTCCGAATTGGAGCATGAGCCAGTTGTCTTTCCGAAGTTCGGCACTCAGGATTTTGGGTCGATAGGCTCCGCGTCGTCGGTCAGGATCGCCAGCATCAGGGCTTGCAGGTCCTTGTCCTTGACTTCGTTCTTGAGCACGTCAATTTCGCCGGCGTTGAACAGGCGGGAGCCGGTGTCGTCGAGGGCCTTGGCGATCAGCAGTTGGAGGGCGAAGGCGTTAGCGTCGTCGGATTTGGCTTGTTTTTGGGCGCGTTCGCGCTCGGCCATCGTCAAAGGCGCCACCCACATTTCAAATTTGGTGCCGTCGGAGAGTTCGACAATCTTTTTGATGGGCTCCAGGTTGGCGGCCTTGCGGAGGCGGTCAATGGCACGCAGTGAGCTGGGAGCAGGCATAGAAGTCCTGTTGGTCTCGGATTAGTGTAGCGGAGTAGAGACAAAAAACCCCGGCGGTGAGGCCGGGGTTAGGGTTTCGTCCGTTTTGCAGACTATCAGGCGGAAGTGCTGAAGTCGAAGGTCGGGGTGGCAGCCGGGCGGAAGTTCACCGTCACAGACTGGGCGTCGTCAGGGTTGACGTTCATGCTGGCCGAGGTCAGCGTGGCGTCGAAGCTGATCGAGCGGCTGAGGCTTTCGCTCACGTTGCCGCCGCTGTACACGCGGTCGATGTACAGCTTGAAGGCGGCGCCGGTCTGCTGACGCTGGAGCACGTCCTCAATCATCCGGTTGGACATCGAAGCGTTCTCGTTGGTCATATAGACCGTGGCAGTACCCGTGCCGTCGCCGAAACCGGCGATGTAGCTGCGGAAGGGGACGTACTGACCTTGGGTTTGACCAATGGTGGTGACGTCGATCTCGGCGCGGTTGATCTCGAAGGACCAGTCGCGGACTTGGCCCACGGCCACGAAGTCGGCGTAGGCGACCTGGAACTCGTTGGGGGCAACGGCGGTACCGTCGTCGGTGATGGCAAGAATGGTGCCGCCGGCGCTGGTAGAGACGGTCAGTTCACCGGTGGCAGCGGTGTAGCTGAGCACGTAATAGGTGGTGGCTGCCGAGATAGGAGCAGGCAGGGTGCCGGAGCCGGAGCCGCCGGTCTGGCTGTTAATCACGCTGAATTTCACGGGGTCGCCTACCTTGAAGTTCAGGTAGGTCTCGACCGTGATGGTGTCGGTACCGATATTCACGCCAGATTCACCGAACGAGCCGGTGGTGCCAGCGGGCTTGTAGTAAAGAGCGCCGGACGTGCCGGACAGAACGGTGGTGGCCATTGGCGTACCAGGGGGTTGTTACAGGGCGGGCACTGCCCGGCTTATTACAGGTTAGCGCCTGTAATAGTTTCTTCCTACGACAGCACGGTAGCGACGTAGGAAGTGTCGATTCGCCCCACGAAATGGGGCGCTTGTTCAGTAGCCGAAAATGTAGGGCCGTTGATTTCACCCACCTTGAAATAAACGCCGGTTGTGCCCTTTGTGGAATTGTTGAGGGTTTCCAGCACGTTGACTGCGGTGGTTAACAGAGTTTGGTTGCGGGCAGGACCACGCCCTTTTTCAGTGAAAATGCGGATGACTATTGCTCCGCGGGCGTTATCGACGCTGGAGGTAAGCGTGGGTTCGTTGGTGATGCCAAAAGTGACGTTGACGCGGACATATTCGGTGGTCGTATTGGGCGGGACGGCGGTGATGTTGTCGAAGTAAACAGGTACTGCTGGAACCAAGGCGCCAAACGCTGTCAGCAGCGGATTTTCGACGGCGGCGCGGATGGCTTGGTAGTTCATCAGTTACTCCGTGCAAAGGCAATTCTGACGCCGTTTTCAAGGCTTTTTTGCATACCGCCCCCGTTGGTATAGTTCACAAACCAGTCTTGCGGTGCAGTAGCACGAGAAGTTGGTTCTCCTTCCGTAGGTCCAATATCAGTACGCATACGTCCATAGCGGCGACCTTCAAGTACCACAGGACCTTGCGGGTCTGTTCCAGGGTCGATGAAGTAGCCTTCTTCAAGATCCATGGCTTGCATTGCGTAATCTGTGGTGTTACTGATTACGAGTTTGGGATTTCTATTTGTAGCTGCAACAGTGTCTGGTAATCGAGGAGTATCGCGGATCGAATAGGGGTAGCTGCCTTGAGGACCTTTACCTACTCCGGGGGCATCGGCTGTCCAACTGTTGGCAAACTCCCCGCCCCACAAAGGACCTTCCTGAGCAAGATCGTTCATGATCTCCGCTGCTGCGTGTCGTGCTGCGCTTTGGATTTTTCGGCGTGTATCTCTATTAAATTGGCCCAAAGGTTTTGACATTATTGGGGCCTCGCAATTAGGACGTGCATAACCGGGTTGTCGCCGCGATAGCTGGTCATTGAGATGATCTTGGCCTCGCGGGTAACTCCGGCCTGGGTGTACTGGATGCGGTCGGCTTCGGTCGGATAGTACGTTCCCAGTTCGCTGGTGCCGATGATGACTTTGACGTCTGTTGTTTGGTACAGGCCCTCAGCTTCTCTGGGAGTGAGACGGGTGATGACGGCTTTGACTGTGACCGTGGTGTCGGCGCCAGTCACATTGCCGGTGGTGGGGTCGTAGGTGCGGGGTGTGGTGGTTTTGATGTACGTAATGTTCTGGCCCCAGTCCGCTAGGACGGAGGTGGGGATTGGGGCAAATGTGTCGTCGATTAAGCCCATGTCACCCTCGGAAGAGGCGGACGGCGTAGTTGGCGGCGCCGCCCATGCAGTAAGGGCCTAGGTAGGTCTGGAGCCAGGGGTAGACGTCAAAGACGTTGTTGATGACGCCGCTGGTCTGGCTGGATTTGTTGTACTTGACCTTGAGTTCGCCCAGTTCCACTTGGTCGTAGATGCCGGTGGTGCCAGTGCTGCCGGTGATGGCGTCGGTGTCGTTGGCGAAGGCACGTGCCAGCTCGTAGGTGGCGGTTTTGATGCCGTCGGGGATCACAGTGCAGGCGAGGTCAACGCCGTCCACCGTGTAGTTATCGCGGGGCCACTTCAGAGCTTGGGTGTCCGTGCAGCGGTCACCGTAAAAGCTCAGCGCATCGATCCAGCGGGTGGCGGAGATCAGGGCGCGGTTTTTTTGGTCGGTAGTCTTGGTGGTCCAGGTGCTGGAGTCGGGCACCGTTTCAAAATAGGTGTCAGCAGCCGCCAGCGTCACATAGCTGTTGGCCGAAGCTCCACCCACTGTGGCGTCAATGGCGGCGGGCACGGCTCAATACAGTCTTTTCTTGAGTTTAGCTCCAGAAGTAGATCTTCTTGTTTTAGGGGGTGGACTCAAAATTACGGCGTGGTAAACCTCACCGCCGGTCATTTCAATGTCAGCCTGGATTTCGGCGTGTTGGCCGTAAGGGACGTCAATAAAGCTGCGGAGGTTATCCTGTAGTACGAAAAGCCGGACTGTACTCATGCCTGCTCGCAAAATTGTTGACGCTGATGCCAGCGTAGAAACAAAGGTGGCTTCTGTTCCATCGGCGGCCCCCGGAAAGACCGTGCGGTCGCTGGAAGTGGTGGCTAACGCTATTCGGGAACGGTTTTCCAGTGGGGAATCTGCTGAGACGATCCTGCAGGATCTGCAGGTCAGTGAGCACGTATTTAGAGAGCTGCTCACCCAGTCGTACCAGTTGGTGGGGCGGGCTCCAGTGATTTTTGAATATCAGGAGAAAATGCGGATTGGGGAAATTGAAGGTTGAGTAGTTTTTGGTAAAAGAAAAGGCCCCCGGTTTGGGGGCCTTTGTTTTGGCGCGTACTGAGGATCAGTATGCGCTGGTGTCGAACGGGGTGTTGACCAGCAGGCGAGCGATGGGCACTTGCTTGGTGGTGCTGTACACCAGGCTCCAGGAGGCGGTGTCGGCCAGGTTGCCGGTGGTGGCAGCGTTGGTCGGGTTGTCGCCGGCCACGTTCCACTTGGTACCAGTGATGTGGTAACCGTAGTGGTAGTCAACGGCCAGGATGTCCTGCATGGACAGGATGTTGCGGTCTGCACCGAGGCGCAGGTCCTGCTGGATGCCTTCGGAAACCACACCCGACTTGAAGAGGTACACGGGGTACTTCTTGGCGTGGGTGGAGGTGCCGCCGGTCAGGGCAGTCAGTTGGTCGTCGATCACCACGCGGAGACCCGCGAAAGTGGCAACTTCAGGGGCTGCAACGCCCACACCGCCGCCGCCCCAGGTGATGGCGCCGCCGGTGGACAGAGCCGAGGTGCTGAAGGTCAGCATCCCCACCTGCTGCAGGTAGTAAGCCACGTTGGAGTGCATGGCGATCGAGTCCAGCTCGTCGCCGCGCTCGCCCAGCAGTGCTTTGGTGCCAACCACGTTGGCCACGTTCAGGAAGTTGGCCTCGGTCATGGAACCGGGGACACCAGCAAACGATTTGTTGCTCTGGTTGGGGCCGAGCACACCAGCGCCGGAGATGCCGCCGAACAGACCCAACAGTTGGGCTGCCAGGGTGGCGGTCTTCAGCTTGTTGATGGCTGCAGACAGTTGGTTGCGGACGTGGCTGAGGGGGTCAGCTCCGGAGCCGAGTTTCGAGAGGTCGTCGGCCGCATAAGCGAAACCACGATGCAGCAGGGTCATGATCTGCTCGTCGGCAGTCACGTTCTGCGCGGTCAGATAACCCAGGCCACCATTCCAGCTGGAGGTGGACAGGATTTGGGTTTCGGTCGGGGCGATGGGGTCGAAGAAGGGCACGCGCACGCGGGTGCCGCCAGCGCGGGCGTCGAGGGCAGCGTTGCGCTGCACAATGCCGCTCTGAATCCACTTCGATTGCTCGAAGATGCCTTCAGCGGTGTACTGAAGAAATTCAGGACGGGTAACAAGGTTCGAGAGAAAAGTTCCCCCGAAGTTGCTGTTAGAAGCAGACATGGGTTAGCTCCAGTGGAGTCAGGGTTGGGGAGGTGCCCCACAGGGGCTAGAAACCGGCTTCTGTTTTCAACAGCCTGGCTTTGTCGGGGTCGCTGGCGAGCATCATCATTTGCTGAGTGACGTTCCAGGCGTCCTTAGACCAGGGGTTGGCTTGGCCGGGGAGGGCGGTGGCGCGGGCACTACCCGTGACACCCATGCCGGCGCGGTTCGTGGCGGCAAAATGATGCTCGTAACCGCTGCCGGGGTTTTTTAAGTTGGCGATATACTCGCCAATCGGAACTTCCACGCCGCCGACATAAGCCACAGGCTGTCCTTCTTTGGCGCGTAAGTTCTCCTGCACCAAACGATACAGCTGATCGGGTGCAAGCGCACCAGCAGAAGAGAGTTGGGCAATGGCGCCAGCGCGGAGTTGCTCTTTTGAGTAACCCTGGCGAATTTGCTCGACTTCCGCTTCTTTTGCCGCCATTTGTTGCTTGAGGTCAGCAACAGTTTGTTGGGCCTCTTCCCAGAGGGTTTTGAATTCGCCGGATTCGGCCAACTTGGCGGTTTTGGCGGATTCTTGCGCTTGGCGCAATTCTTCCAGCTGGGATTGGAGGGTTTCGCGGTTTTCGCGGTCCTTGCGGCGCTCGGCGATCAACTCTTGGTTTTTCGCACGAAGTGCTTCGAGTTGGGCGGCCAGATCGGAGCTTTCAGCCACAGGCTGAGGGGCAACAGGCTCCACGGGAGTGACTGCTGCTTGCTGTTCTTCGGGCACGGTTGTGTGTTACTTGGACCGTTCTAGTTTACTTCACCAGAGTCAATAAGTTCCATCGTCAAATTCAGCGGTAGCCGATACAGAGACTTGACCGTCTACAACAGTGATGTTTGTGCCGGCGGTAACCGTTGCGTTGGTGCCCGCGTCGCCGCGGGGGATGGTGAAGTTCAGGATGGCGGCGGTGCTGGTGCCGCTGTTGGTGACGGTAACGCCCGTGCCGGGGGAGCCCGTGTTGACGGCGCCAACAGTGATGGTGCCAGCTGGGCCGGTGGCGCCGGTTGCTCCGGTGGCGCCTGCAGGGCCGGTAGCGCCGGTAGCGCCGGTAGCGCCTGTGGGGCCGGTTTCGCCCTGTGGACCCTCTTCGCCGGGGTCGCCTTGAGGACCTTGAGGGCCGACAGGACCTATTTCGCCTTGCGGGCCAGCAGGACCTGTTGCGCCTTGGGGGCCGGTGGCTCCGGTCGGACCGGCTGCGCCTGTTGCGCCAGTGGCTCCTGTAGGTCCGGTGGTGCCTGTGGCGCCGACGTCACCGCGGGGGATGACGAAGTTGAGGATTGCGTTTTCGGCGGTGCCGACGTTGGTGATCGTCGCCTCGCTGCCTGGGGCGCCAGTCGTGACGGTGCCGATGGCGATGGTGCCGGCAGTGCCACCGCCGCCTCCGCCGCTATTGGTGCCGGGGAAACCGGCAACCGTTAGTTCCGTAGTGCGAATCTTGGAGCCCGTGCCAAGTGGGAAGCCGTCGCCCCAGTCGTCGGTTTTGGGGCCGAACAGGGTGTAATCGGTGGTGTTGATGTACCAGTCGCCGGTTTTGCCGGTGCCGGTGGAGGGGTCGTTGGTGCCGGAAAGGATGCTACGGAGTTGGTTGACGCGCTTGGTGAGGCGCACCAGGGAGGTGATTTGGGCGAGCGTTAGTTGCTCGATTTGGGTGGCCATCAGCGGGTCAGCAGCTCAATCAGCTGATCCATGCGGTCGGGCGTCATTTCGGCGCGGTCGTTCATGTCGTCCTCGCCGGTGTTTTCGTTGGCTTCCACCAGTTCGGTGGCGTCCATCTCAGCGGCTTCGGCCTCGTCTTCAACGTTGATGTTGTCGGGCAGGATTTCGCCGCGGCGCAGGATCTCCAGCAGCATCCCGTCGCTGATCTTGCCGAGTTGGTTGAGTTGGGTCAGGACGGCGACGTCTTGGCCGATCAGGCGGTAGTAGTCGAAGTCGCGGTCGATTGTGATTTCAGGCGGTTCTAGGCCGACGTACTGGGCGGCAAACTCGAAGGCTTGGTTGAGGGCGCTCTCCAGCTCTTGGCTGATGATCGACAGCACGCTGTTGGATTGGGCTTGGTCGATGCGCTTGGCCTCGGCAGACTCGGCCACAAACTTTTGGCCGAAGAGTTTGGTCACGCCCAACGTGGACATTTGAGATGCCAACGACTCCAGCTCGGCCATTTGGGCGTCGAAGCTGGTGGCGTCGGCTTGGACGTAATACGCCTTGTTGCCCGGTTGCATGGCGATGGCGTAGTTGACGCCCATCGTTGCTGAACCGGTCGTGTCGTCCCAGCCCTCAAGGACGAGGGTGGGCATTGCGGCGATGTGGAGGGCGTGGATTAGGTCGGCTTGGCGTTGGTAGTGGGTGATATTGAGGTTGGCAATGTCAAGCAGCGGGGGTTGGGAGATCAACAGGCCGCGGCGGTTGCTGTAAATAGGGACCAGGGGGATTTCGTCGAGGCTGTAGCCGCCGGTGGAGGTAAATTCGACGATCTCTTGGCCCAATGTGTAGAGGTCGTAGCGGCCGGGGTAGATGACGCGCATTTGCTCGACCTGTTCTTCGCCGAACTCGTTGAGGGGGCGGACGTCGTAGTCGTGGATGCGGACTTGCAGTAGGCGGTTGGTACCCGGTTCTTTGCGCCAGCCCCAGATCTGGGGGGCATCGACGTGGACGAAGTAAGGGCGGCGGCCCATGGCACGCTCTTCCGCCAGATTCATCGCCCCAGCGGCGGCCGGGTAGTCGACGAGGATGGCGCTGTGGCCGTAGGTCAGGCTGCTGACCAAAGCGCGGCGGGCGTATTCGTTGATGTTGGAGCCCAAGCCGTCGATGTTCTGGATCAGGTCCAGCCAGTAGGGGTCGCCTTCGACGTGGATGGGTTTACGGAGGATGGCGCCAGCGGCAGTTTCGATTAGCCGGCTGGTGTAAGGGCTCAGGACGCTGCGGTCGACGCGGGTTTGGTAGGCGTCGTCGTCTTCTCGGGGTTCTTGCGGGAGATAAGTTTCACTCATGTCCCGCAAGTAGTTGGTGCCGTTGGTGACGGCGGCCATCACGCTCCAGTCCGGCATCATGGCGATGACGTCCAGATTGCGGACAAACGGGGATTCGCTGACTACAGCTCCAGTCGGTGGAATATTGGCGCTGTAGACCACGGCTTGACTCCTACTTTGTACCTATTTTGGCACTAGAGATCTAGGTGTGTCTCGTGCGTGAGTGGAACACGCCCGTGCGGGAGCCGTGGAACGCACTCATTCACCAATGTCTGAGGGGGGTTGATAATCACATGCACCAGTACATGGAGACTGGGAATGTTTGGCATTTAGAGAAGGCAGATGGGCTTAGAAAATATGTGTTGGAGTTGAAAATGTGGATTCATAAAGTTGAGGGCCGCTAGCTTTTTGGCGTCCATGTATGCCGTGGATTTCTGTTGCGAGCCTGCTCTGCAACAGTCGCCCAGCGGATATTACCAGGTTCATAGTGTCCCATAGGATCTATACGATCCACAGACATGCCAGCGGGTCTTGGTCCGAGTTCGTTAAACCATTCGTCAAAAGACTTAAAACGAAACTCTACATTGGCGTAAGCGTTTTTGTGGTTTGTTTTTACGCGTCTGCGTGCTTTGTAGTAGCTGCGCCGGCACTCCTCTTTTTCGGGGTCATTCTTTACTCCCGTTCCTTTTCTGGCGCTGGTACGCCCTGTATAAGCGCAAGATCTGCATACCCAAATACCGTTCTTTCTGTTGAACTGGTCTATTCGTATACAAGACTGCTTGCCGCAGGAGCACTGTACGTCAACGTAATTCCAGTCAGCCACCTACATCGGTGCGGTTATTGCAAGTATACCACTTAGTACGGTTACCACTTGACCTTGGCACTCCACCAGGCGGCACTCATTTTGCCTTTGGCGATATTTTTAGCGTGACGCGCTTGGAATGATGCCCTTCTGGCCTTGTCTGCTGCTGACTCTCCTTTTTGTGCTGGTGAGCCAGATACGCCCTGTTGGCCGAAACGGATGAGTTTTACCGTGTCGCCTTCTTTGGCGAGGACGACGTGGGATTTTTTCGGGTGGCTGGGGGTGCGCTTGGGCTTGTTGTAGCCCGAGAATTTTTCGCCGCGGTACTCAATCATCGTCTTCCTCCTCGTCTTCGGGGTTTTCGATGGGCACCAGCACTTCGATGCCGAGGGCGAGCATCTTGATGAAGTTGCCCAAGGTGTCGGGGATTGAGGGCGTTTTGAAGACAAACGTGGCGTGCGTGGTGCCCTCCTCGCCGTCAATTTCGATGTGGAGGCAGCTGCCGGTGATTGTCTGGATCGTCATTAGCCGTGGTAAGCAACGGCAATGTGGGGCGTGATGCTAGGCGTGCCAGAGCTGATGGAGGCGATTCGCATACGGATTTGGGCGGCTGGTTTGCCGTCGTAGAAGTAGACGTATTCGCCGTTGGAGTTGATGTTTTTGCTGGTGTCGATGGTGAACCAGTTGCCGTTGCCGTTGAAGCTGCACTCCAGGGCGAGGGTGAAGTTGGCGCCTCCGGTCACTGTGGCGGCAAAAGTGTAGGCGGAGGACTGGGCGGGGACTTGCATCCAGTCGTTGACGGCGGTGAGGGTGCCGCCGGTGTACTCGACCAGGTTGCTGAAGTGATCCCTAGCGGTGTTAGCAATGGCAGCCATTGTTTTTCTCCGGTTTACTTGCGACCTTTAGGTCGCTTGGCGGTTTTGGCGGATGCTTTGAAGGCGGCGGCGGTTGGAGCACCTTTAGTGCCAGGTTTACGCATTTTTTCGCCGCTGCCGGCGGCGATGCGCTTGCGTTTGGCGTTGATGTTGCTGTAAAGACCGCGTTTGGCCATCACTTCTTACCTTTTTTGGTGGATTTTTTGGGTTTTGCCATGCCGGCTTCACTCATGGCGATGGCGATTGCCTGCTTGCGGGACTTCACCACGGGGCCTTTTTTGCTGCCCGAGTGGAGTTCGCCTTTGCCGTACTCACGCATGACCTTGGCGACCTTTTTCTGGGCCTTAGTTGGCTTTTTGGCCATGGTTTTTACGCTGTTACCACACACGATAGGAGGTCTTTCCGAGGTTCTCTGGTTTG
>Ga0315902_10002773_pt1 | contig 26864 bp, 38 predicted proteins | sample LakEriMetagenome_9_FD_203523 | JGI IMG/M metagenome (GOLD analysis project Ga0315902, IMG submission 203523) | Freshwater fungal communities from buoy surface, Lake Erie, Ohio, United States - Buoy 12 MA117 | ecosystem: Environmental > Aquatic > Freshwater > Lake > Lake biofilm | place: USA...
TTACTTGGAAGGTGCAACTAGCCACGCTGGTGGAACTCCGCTCACAAATGCTCGACGCGAACGCGATGTACTTTTAAGTCAGCTCAACGAAGCAAAAGAAACTGTTCGAGTCGTTGCAGAACACGCGGAAAACGAACTTCAAAATTTAGTCAACGAGCGTGACTTGGCACTGGTAGAGGTGAATAAGCTACGCCAGCTTTTTTCTAAAGTCCTTAAAGCTTTAGAGAATGGTTCCGAGTGCACAGCAACAGCTTCTTCGGAGTTTTTACAAGATGTACCCGCAGAAGTTGGGTTGGTTGTGAGCGAACTTAAAAAAGCTCGCGATTGCTATAAAACTGTGGCACAAGAATTAATTGCCGCCATAAGAATCAATACTCTACGTCAAACCTGGTCTTCGGCAAGTCCCGAGGATCTCGATGCTTGGCTGACTCCGTGGTTGAAAAAATTGGATAAACCGCAATAGCGTAAACCAAGAAATAGGTTATATTTGAGTCAAGGAGTACAACGAAGCACACCATGAAAAAACAGAAAGAAGAACGGATAATTCCCACACCACAAACACAGGAGGCTATACTAAAAAGTAACGGACAATGGAGTTTTGTCTTAAAAGAACTGAGTCAGAAGCTCGAAAGAGAAAATACCGAACTCCGAGAACTTGTAGATGGTGCCTACGATGTTGTTGAGTTGTCCTACAAACCCGAAGGAGAATACAATAAAAAATGGCGCATAGCCTGGATGGAAAAAGCTAAACGACTTGTTCCAGGTTGCGACAGCATGTTTTAAACTATGAAACAAGCAAAACAAAATCGCATAAGCGTTGAATTTGATGAGGCTCATCTAGGGGTACTCACAGCAGCTTTGGAAACATATTCCAGACTGCAATCAGGGCAGATAGGTATGGCCTTGGATGAAGTTTATTCTGATAGAGGCCTCACGTGGGAAGAAAAAGCTTATATCGAAAGAGCTGTTAGATATATTGCCTTTCCAGTTGAGCCTAGACGGGAGTATGACGGTCGCGGAGGTTTCTATGACCAGTATGATAATGAATACGATGAGCGTGGAAATATAGCGGTGGAAGGACCCATGTGGAAAAGCTATAAAAAACGCCCACATCTAAACCAGCAAAACGAAGCGTTTGGTGTGGGTTGTCCGGAAATGAAAATGGGAACCATTGCTTTTGAAATTAAAAAAGTTATAGAACAGTACGTGCATTACAAGCAAAATAACGGATATCGTCACATAACAAACGTTGCAGGAGATGGTGTGCGTGGCCGCGGGTATAGCGGAATTCCAGTTCCGCAAGTCGTAGGCTTTGAGCCTAAGCTGACTTTTTTAATACCTAAACGAAATCAGGCCCAGGTAGAAAAAATGTTCCAAGACGACAAAGCTTGGGATAAGTTATGGAAATATATTCGTGAAACAGCATTCAAGAAAAAACCATTACCTGCAGGCAAATGCCACAGGCTTCAAAAAGTTGAAAACCAGTGGTATGTAACTGTGGAAGAACCATATATTATATGAAAACAGAAAAAGAAATAAACCTAGAAGATATGGAAGATATAGCTTTCTACGAAAGCGGGTTATCTGCTGACGGTTGCCTAAATCAATTAGATGATTATGCCCGTAAAGCAATAACTCGGTATGGTAGAATTCTACATCAACTCATACAGAAAGATCAAAATTATGTCCAAATCAACGAGACTACCCAATAAATCAAAAACTAAAACCTCAGGTAGAGTCAGATTTCCAGATATGAGTTTGATCTCTCCGGAGTCGATAAAAGTGAACGAAACAGACATTGAGGTGACCTGGACCGCTGCGGGCGGACTGCCGTTGCATATGTGGTTACCTAGGGAATTTCTGGTGTGACTTTCTCACATTTAAGGAATTTTAAACTATGACTTTTTCCACATTTAAAAAAATAATCGAGTATTTGGAAGAATCTCGGGAGCGGAGTTTTAAACTCCATCAGCTAGGTATAGACGTCGGCAATCACACCGATCCCCTACATCACACTATAGAGCTTTTGATCAATGCTTTGTTTGGGGAGGTTGGGTCGGGCTGGATTGACTGGTACCTTTACGAGCGAAAATCGCCCTGTTCCGGGAAATATCTCACGGCATATGGCGCAGACGGAAAAGAAATTTGCCACAACGTAGAGTCGTTGTGGGAAACTGTAGAAGAACACATACAAACACATGAAAAAGAAAAAACCCAAAACCAAAAAAAAACAACTAACAGAAAAACAAAAGCTACAGGCAAGAGAAGGATTTCTCATGCTGTATGATCGCTGGAAACGCGGACTAATAAAATTCGACTAATATGCTAGCATTACCCACACTATATAAACGAACAGTTCTCGGAGATATTCAAACCTGGTGGATTGGAATCGAAGGGAATACCTACCACACAGTCAGCGGAAAGTTGGATGGTAAAAAAGTTAAAAACTCTCCCGTGATTTGTGAAGCAAAAAACGTACGTAGAGCAAATTCCACAACGCCGCAGGAGCAGGCTTTGATCGAAGCTAAAGCCAAATGGATTAAAAAGAAAAATGAAGGCTATAGTGAGACTGTAGAAATGGTTGATACCGTGGTTGAGCATGTGGTGCGTCCTATGCTTGCCAAGGAGTATCACGACTATAAGCACAGGCTAACTTTTCCTATCTACAGCCAGCCAAAATTGGACGGTCTTCGCTGCATAGTCACACGTAATGGAGCCTGGAGCCGCAATTGGAAACCTTTTCACACCTTGGAACACATTCAAGAAATGTTGGCTCCTTTGTTCGAGCAGTTTCCAACGATTGTGGCTTTTGATGGTGAGGTGTATAACCACGAGTATCGAGACGACTTCAATAGTATTTGTTCCTTGGTGAAACAAACAAAAGTTACTGAAGAGGATCTCGCAAGAGCTCGGGAAAAAGTGCAGTATCACATATATGATTATGTGGATACGGAGTCTGTTGAATTTTCTGCCCGCACCGAACAGCTCGAAAGCTATTTGGGAGAAACTGACGTTCTTGGTAAAATTCTACACATGGTGGAAACCAAGCGTTGTGAAGCCCAAGAAGCTTTGGACGATTTAATGGGTCAGTACATAGAAGAAGGTTACGAGGGGCAAATGGTTAGATATGCAGATAGCGTATATGAACATAAACGCACCGACAAACTTCTAAAACGTAAAGAGTTTGTAGATGCTGAGTATGAAATCATAGGCTATCGTGAAGGCAAGGGAAATAGGCAAGGTTGCATCGTGCTACGCTGCAAAACCGAAGATGGTAAAGAATTTGATTCTTCTGTAAAAGGTTCTGTGGAGTACGTGAGCAAACTCTATGCTGTAGGAGATAGCTTGATTGGTTTGATGGCCACCATCAAATATCAACGACTCACACCCGACGGTATTCCGAAGTTCTTAACCTGCATTAAATTCAAGAACAAGCAAGGAGACGAAATCGTCCCTGTTTGACTAAAAGGCTCCTTCGGGAGCCTTTTTTTTAGCCAATATACCCCCTACCCCACCCCCTTACGGTATATCTATATATATCAGGTATAACATGATGAACCCAGAGAGCGTTTTTCGCTCTCGCAACCAAAACCAACAACAAAATGACAAAAACAAAAACAACCACAATCGCAGAAGTCAGTGAAGTTATATTTAACGCCTTTGCTGAAGCACTTAAACTCGCAGAACCTATTTTGGCAACTAGTGATATTGATACATTTGCCGACGAAGCAAAACGTAAAAAATATATACAGAAAGTTAACAAAGGTTATGAGGCCGAGCACGCCAAAATAGCTCGAGCAATGCGGAAAGCCTTGAAAGAAATGAGCCCGGAGCAACTGGAAGCTTTACGCATTATGCACAAGCCTGAAAACTTGAAAGCCAAGATGCTCCTCGATCAAAGCATCATGCAGATACAAGCAAAAATTGGGGCAGATGCCATGCTTGACGAAGAATAAGAAAGATGCAAATACGATTAATCCTAATGGGTGCATTGATGTTATTCGTCTATGCGCTGCTCATAGCCTCAATGGCTCTGAGTCTGTATATAGCCTTAAAATGGGGAGATGACTTAGGGTTGGTGCTGTTTGCGCTAACCGGTTATCTCTTCGTTAAAACCACAAAACTAACAATCTAATCAAAATTAAAAAAATGAAATTAGCAACACTTGCCCGCCAATTAAATAACGGGCTCAAAACACACACTAAACTAGAACAAAAGATAACAGAACTTGAACGCTCGGCGGCGTCTGATGACGCTGCTCTTGGACTTCTTCAAATTCACTACAAGCTCTGTGTAGAGCGTACACGCCTCGAAGCAGAAATTGAAAGGATTCGTTTGGAGATGGAAGAAATCTTCAATACAGATCCTCATGCGCTGGAAAAAGTCACACGTAATGACGATGTGATTCTCCTGTCGTAAACAACTCAACCAACAAAAAAATGAAAGCATTAATTGCAATATTATTAATTACAACAGTTAACAGCTGGGCTTGGGATACATCCATGGCGCAGTGTTCTGAAGACATGAAGAGAAAAGGACTATGTGGAGTAAACGCCTATGGTTCTCATGCCTGGAAAAACGAAAAGGCTACTGAAGCACAACCAGCTCCAGTGCCAGTCACCTATACATATACTCCTATCGAGGTTCAATACCTCGATAGCTATATTCAAGGGAAGCTCGCTTCCCGAGCGCGGGTGATGAGTGACCCTCAATGGGGAACAAATCCAGCATTGCTCACACATGTGGAACGCATAGATCAGCAAATAATGAGCTATGTGTCAGCCAAGTTAAAATAAAAAAGGGGCGGTTCTAGCCGCCCTTTTTTTTAGCTTTTGGCTAAGTTGACCATTCCGGTTTTCACTGGTATACTTTAGCTAGATTGGGTTAACCAAGGGATAAATATATGGAAAAAGCCAAAAAGAAAAAAGTATCTAAACCTCAAAAGCCAGATACTTCTCCGCAAGTGTTTCAAAGAGAAAAAATTGATTGGGAGCTGAAAATAAGAGAGCTTCCATGGACGGAAAAGCAAAAAGCTTTCATTGCCTTGGCGATGGACAAAGATACAAAAATCATATTTCTCGAAGGTCCGGCAGGTACCAGCAAAACAACTGTAGCCGTACGTGTGGGATTAGAGCTTTTGAATCTTAAGCGTGTTGGAGAGCTGGTTTTTACTCGAGCGGCTGTGGAGAGTGCAGACTCAAAATTGGGAATGCTTCCTGGAGATATTGAACACAAGTTGGGAGAATACATGACTCCGTTCGACGACAAATTTGAAGAGCTTCTCTGTGCAGGAGATAGAGCCAAACTAAAAGCTGAAAAAAGAATTATCTACAAACCTGTTAATTTTTGCAGAGGAGCTAGTTGGACAGCAAAATATATTGTTGTAGATGAAGCTCAAAATCTAACCTTAAACGAACTGCAAACATTGCTAACCAGAGTGGGAAGATTCAGCAAAATTATTGTGTGCGCAGACCCTTGCCAAAGCGATCTCCCGCACAGCAAACAAGGTGGGTTTAAAACTTGCAGTGAGTTATTTGATACTGCTGCCGCTCAAAACATGGGTATCTTTTCTGCACATTTCACCAAAGAAGATATTGTGCGCTCAGACTTGTGTAAGTTTGTAGTAGAGACCTTTGAAGAGTACCGGGCAAAATTACCAGCCCCCACATCAAGCTCTAGTAGAGGGCATAATTAAACTATACGGTTTTAATTCCATCGAATTCGATGGAATTAGTTCTAGATAGTCAGTCTCGTGAAATTTTAAACCGGTCGAATTCGACGGGTTTAACTTTTTAAGCTTTCTTGGTTCGCGTCCCCCAGAACCATTGAGGTTTTGGTTACCGAGATTTAGCGTAGTGGCAGCTATGCCTGGAATTTTCATAGGGAGCTACGAATTTGATATATTTGTCATAACATCTAGCGACTAGAGAATTATTTGATAAATTCCTCATTAAATACTTCTTCTGTGTTTCCACGCACACGATGCGCAGCTCTAGCTATTCCAACAACGTCGTCCTTGTAAGCGTATGTTCTGTATGAGCCCAAGGCGTCATAAGTCCACAGTTTATTTTTTCCTGGCGGGTAGAGATAAACCACCATAGCATGCCCTCTGAGCTTTCCTTTATCTGTTCTCCAAGAATATCTAAATACTTCAGCCCAAATACCCTGACGATTTAAAGCTTGTTTGAATACAATGGCTGTAGGTAAACAAGCATTGATCTCCAGTTCCATCCAGATTTCAGGATTTCTAGGCAGTGTTTCACAACCGGCAAAACATAGGAAACAAACGAGAATAAAAATGTTTTTCATGTTTTTCTAACGATTGAATTGTTCTCAGGAATGAGCTTTCTCTGCTGTTTCTTTAAAACCTCTTCCTCTGTTTCTACTGACGCTTCCTCTTCTCCGATTTCACTGGAGGTCGCTACAGCAGCACCGAGAGGTGTCTCAGAAATTGCTGAAGCGTTCGAAGTTTCCCTGAGTTCTGTAAGAGTTGGGGAGCTGGCTTTATTCCTTTTTTTTAGCTCTCGTAACTCGATGAGCTGATTCAAAGCTAAAACCAAAGAAATAGCCAAGGGATCAAAAACAAGTACAAGAGAAAGAATGAAGTATCTAACGGCAGTGTCTATATCTACACCCAAAGAGTCAGCAATAAATTTAAACGACCCAATGTCTGTTTTTGTGCTCAGTTCTCTACTTATTTCTGTCTTCTTTAATTCTGTAGAGGTTAACTTATCGCGCAACTCGATCTGTCGAAGTTCTTTAGCTTTAAGTTCTTCATTGGCTGCAGCAATGGCTTGATAAGCCTGCTCTCTGGGGGCCTTATAATTTCCTGCAGCGTTAACACGACCTTCTTGTTCTTTACGTATTGTGATGAGCGAATCAATTCTAGCTGTATTCGCCTCGATTTCCGCAGACAAAATTGCTTGTTGTTTTTCTATAGCTGCTTGTTCTGCTTGAATACCGTCGGCTGTGCCTTTGTGTAACTGATAAGCATTTGTTAAAAATCCAAAAATACCCAAAGATGTTATAAACATCAAAACTCCCACAGCCAAAGTTAAATACGTCTTTAAAAAGAAACTGCTTGTTTTCCAGTTGCGATGTAAAAAACTAGCAGCTACAAGTTTACCCAGCTCTAAAGAAGAAGCCATAATGGCTACCGCGAAAGCACTACCCGCGAACAGGACCATAAGTCCTTTTATAGAAAAAAAGGCAGCGCAACCCGCAATAAAGATAGCGGCAACAGATACAATAAAAATAAACATAGAAGTTTATTATACCTGAATAAGAGCGGAAAGCTCCAGCAATAAAAAGGGGCCAACCCTAAGGTTGACCCCTTGAACCCAACCAACAACAAATATATTTCTAAACCATGTGAAAGGTTAAGCTGTCTTCCAGCATACTCAGCTGGACAGGGCATTTAAATTTTCCCACGATTTTTTCTAAGAACGTAGAATGGCAATCGATAACCTTTAATTGCTTATCTACAAGCTCTTTTTCTATTTCCGAAATAGTTAAATTTAAAAAATCGCAAGTATTTGAGTTTTCTAATTTAGTAAAAGTTTTTGATAATTCCATGATTAGGCCTTAAAGATTTTTACAATGTTGAGTTGATGAATGCGCTCACCACCAAACGAAAGCCCAGGCTCCAAAAATAGAAACGCGTCTTCAACTACTTCCTCATCAAGTTCTCTAGGTTCTTGAGATCTTGAGTGTGCCTCCAGAAGATAATTCATTCTTTCTTGCACGTATGTTTTTGAGGCTAGAGGATCACGAAGAAGGCGAGCATATTCCTCTCGAACATATCTATACTCGTCAGTTTTAGGTATGCTAAAGGTGTAGTTTGTTTGAGATGCGCAGCAATTTTGTGGTGGGGCACCACAGGCGTTTTCTTCTTTAGCTGAACCACAGGAAATATTGGCTTGGGCAGCCTTCAAGGTTTCTTTTACTTCTTTTACGTTTTTGAAACCTGCTTCTTTTACAGCGCGCGAAACTGCACGTTGAGCTTTGGCCTTGGCTTTAGTTTTAACCTTAACCTGGTTTATAGCTTTAATTTTATTGTTGTTATTCTTGATCATAGTATGTTTGAGTTAAATTAAGCTGTTGCTTTTGCATTCCAGGCGCCACACCAGTCATTTTCTCCAGTTATTGGATGGCCGGAATAAGTTTTATCGTCCTGCACTAACATAGCTGGAGGGTTCTTCTTACATTTACCAAAAAGAGGCATTTGCCCTTCTGGTGCTCCTTCGGTTTCTTTTAATTCAAACCAGTATCTACAGCTGAAGCAGTGTTCTCCGCCTGTGTCTTTAGGTATCTCAATGTCTGTGTCTTTTATTTCTTGTTCCATAAGGTATTTTTTTAAGTTTCCCAATATTCATCACTGTCTGGATTAAACCGAGAGTTGCGTCGAATATTTTCTATCTTTTTTAAGGACTTCTTAGCTCCTTGTTTTTTATCTGCCTTGGGTTTTTCGATTTTTTTGTCCTTGGGTTTACTTTTGCTCGGTTTCATGACGTTGTCAAATTTTTATTTTACAGGGCAAGCGCCACCCTCACACTCAAGCCCCTCCAAGGCAGAACTACCGAAATCAATAGCTGTTACATTTTTCAGAGGTTTCACTCTGGTCTTTGCTTTCTCGTATGCTTCCTTTGTTATCTCTTCATACGGCGCCTGTTTAAACCCATGATTTTGTCTCAGCAAAAAGCTCACTGATTTTACACAGGTTTTATAGTTTTCTTTGAGCCAGGCTTTGAGTTCTGGCAGCTCTTGTTCGCTGTAGTAGGCGGTCACGCTCACAGCATTATCTGCCCAAACTTCCTGCAATTTTTTAACCATTTCGAGCTGGCGAATAACTCCCATGTCGTCAGCATAGAGAGCGCCATCCGGAGTCTCACAGGGAAATTCTACAACCACAGTATCGTGATTTTCAGACCCGTCAAAATTAACAGCATACTCTACGTAATAGCCCAAATCTCTGCAGAATTTAACAAGCTCGTCGTTACTAGCCATACGGACTCTGCGGGTGTAATACTTCGAATAGGCCGGATGAACTCCTGGTGTGGCTCCAGCCAATAAACTCAACGTTCCGCTAGGCTTAACTGTGGTTAATTTAATGCTTCTGCTCCAGCCTTTGGCCTTACTCCATTCTTTATCAAACTTTCTTAGTTCTCTATAGCAGGTGTCTAACCAATCAAGCTTATTTAATGCCTGGCATACTCCAGTTACACCCAGACCCAAGCGCATGTTTTTATGCACTATCTTGTTTGTTTCTTCGTGGATGAAAGGAAGAGCGGCTATGGCTTTTTGTGTTTTATAGAGTAGTTTAGCGCAATCGTTTAGTTCCTCGGACGAAGTTATATTATTCAGATAGAGCTCTGAAAGATTGCAGCATTCGTATGAGGCTAAACTTATTTCTCCGCACGGGTTTGTACCACACACGTTGTCTTCATCTGTCGGGTAGAGCGCGGACTCCGCCATGGGACCGTCCAGAATTCTACCGAACTTCTGAGAAAGAGGTAGATTAAAAAAGCCATAAGGTTCACCTTTGGCAAACCCGGTTTTTTGATCCACGATATAACCATTATTCCAAATTTCATCAGAAATGTGGCTATAGTCGTCTGCGTAAATGGTGTTATTGCTCATTGCTCTCCAGTTCGGAATATTTCCTAATGACCAGTTTTTACCTCTGAGATAGAGATAGTCGTCAGGGTCACCTAGAGCAATTTGAGCAGATCTACGCACGTTACCAGAAACCACGATCGAGCCAATAATGTTGCAAATATCAAGCACATCGATAGATCTTAATTTTTTGCCTTCGCGGCTCTGCATTATTTTTGAGATTTTGTCTATGCCGTCTATCAATATTTGTGGACCGCTAGCCATTCCTCCAAATCCGCTGATTTTTTCTCCAGCTCCACGCACCAAAATAGTAGAATACGTAAAAGATTTTCCTGTTTTATAATAAGCCTCCAGGGTGTTTTCTAGGAGCTTGATCCAGCCTTCTCGACTGTCTGGAACAATAAAATCAGCGTCTCTAGCGGCTATGTGTTGAATGCTTACGTTCTTTTTTACCTTAGGTAGCTCATGAATATCTTCTCGGCGAATCGAAAAGCCCACCCCACCACCAAGCATCAAGTTCTCAAAAAGAAACAAGAAAGCCTTGGGTTCATTCATTGTAACATTCCAGCAATTCAGAAGAGAGTTTGCACCAAAACGATCGACTGTGCTAGTTCCCAGCTGCCAAAGCATTCTTCCGGCAAAGTTGCACCTCAAATTAAATATGTGATCGAACAGACGCTCAGCTTCAGCTTGCGTATAGTCTGCCCCCAGTTTTTGGGCTCCGTTGATACATCTTTGAATTGTTTCGTACCATTCTTCCTTTTGTCCATTGGCCTTAACTCTGGCATATGTGCGTTTGTAGACGATGTATCCTAACCCATTAAAACCCCAGTCGGGTTTTTTAGTTTTATAGGTGTTTGTGAATTCATCTGTGATGATTGTGCTTGTATTGCTCATAATATTTAGCTGCGTCAAATTTTAGTTGTTTTATAGATATACCATACACGGAAGCTATGTCAAACGTGCAGGTGTCTCTGGCATAAAGCTCACCAAAAACAATCTGCTTTATCCCAAACGCACCAATAGTTTTAATACATTCCGAGCACGGAGAAAGTGTCACATATAAAATTTTTGCTTCTCCGGGTCGAACATAGCGCAAACAATTCAGCTCGGCGTGACAAACGTATTTTCTTCTTGTGTCTCGATCGCTCCAAGAAATATCAATACCTGGGGGAGGACCGTTATACCCCGTAGCTGCAATGCTGTGATCTTCTCTAAACGCGGCTGCCCCAACCTTCACATACGGGTCTTGAGATCTAAGCGAAGCAGCGTAGGCTATAGACATCCCGTACAGATCCCAATCGGGGCGTTCTGCGGCTAAACTTGATGGCATGGATTATGTCCAGATGTTAAAGGTTTGCTTGCACAAGTCTTTTAACAGCTTTTCAACTTCCTCGTCCTCAATTTTTCCAAAGTTGAAATATCTGATTTTACCTCCATCCATGTCGGCTTTTAACGCGGCATAGTTGTCGTAAACAATATTTATTTCTTCGGCTTCAGGATCGTAGTTAAATTCAAAAGTCATATTGAAATTTACGTATTTTTATTTGTTTGTTCCCAACTGCTCATTTAATATAGTGAGGTATGAATAATTTGTCAAAACAAGAAAAAGTTGCACGCATTAAGGAATACTTCAACAACATTCGACTAGACGCTTCGGTCATGGGCAAAACTATCGGAGTGAACAGCAGTAATTTAACCCCACCTATAATTTTTCAAAGCACTGCAAAATTGTTAAAAATATATAGCCGCGAAATTCCGCAAGACGACAGAGACAATTTATCATTCTCTAAATTTCTAGGGGCAGAAGATTATGTGAAGGAGCATATCGAACACGATGCTGGAAAAATTCAACTAAAAGCCAAAACCAAGCTGAGACAAAAACGAAACCTGTCCTGGCTGCATTCAGGCTTCTTCACACCACAAATTAAATCTGTGTTCGTGGGAAATGCGCTCAGTCAAAATATCGAAGGTGTAAACCCAATGGAACAATATATGCTTGCACATAAAGTAACAAAAATGGGTGAGGGTGGAATTGGTAGCACCGTGGGAATACCGGACAGTTCTCGAGGCGTGAATGAGTCGCAGTTTGGTCTAATGGACCCAATTCAGACTGTGGAGTCTGAGGCTATTGGTGTGGTTAATTTTTTCGTAAAAAACACCAGAAAAGGCGAAGACGGCAAACTCTACAGATTGGTAGAAACACCCGAAGGAAAACAGAAATGGATAGACCATCAAGAGTTTTTAAACTCTGTGATTGAAGTGCCTGAAAATTAACAGGTAGCTGTAGTTGGCTGAATGTCAAGGGTCACTATGGGATTTTGCCCTTGTGGTTGAATTTCTGGAGTGTATGGTGTGCACGGAAAGTTGTTAGGCACATTACAACAAACAACCATAACAATTTCTTCAACTGAGCCGCTGGTGCAAATTCTTATGCGCTTGCAACAAAACTTTAGCTTGAATTTAATGGTTTGCGTTTGAATTCCGATGCTTCCATTCAAGCCAACACTACTGCAACTTACACCTAAGTTTATGCTTCCGGTGAGTGGTGAAGTGGGGGTTATTGTGCCTCCGGCACTACCACCCGCTCCCCCAGTCAAACACGGAACATTAATATTTCCGCCAATAGTTACTCCGCAGTTTGGTGGTGTTTGGGGGTTGGCTGTGATGCTCCCTGTGGCCTGGCCGGTGACGGACACGGTAGAGCTTGCGGTAAATGATTGACAAACGTTGGGTATACTTATAGACCCACCGATAGTTACTCCGCAGCCTGGAGGGCCTGTGGGATTGGCTGTGATACTTCCTTGAAGTGGAGAGGTAATGGTGACATTTGAGCTGGCGGTGAATTGATCACAAACCGGAGGTATGCTGATGTTTCCGCTGAGCAATAGCCCACAATTTGGAGGACCGCCATTGTTGGCGAGGGTTACGCTGCCCTGCAGGGGAGAATTCACAGTTACCGTGCCCCCCACATTTAAAGTTTGGCAAGCATCTACATGGATATTGCCGGTGAGGTCTACGCCGCAAGCAGTTGGTCCGCTAGGGTTAAGAGCCAAACTCCCACTGGCGGCTCCCGAGAATCCTACGCTGGCAGTGGCCGAGAAGCTATCGCACACAGGTGGAAGGCTTAGATCTAGTGTTAGACCTACTCCACAAGTTGGAGGACCTGTCTCCGTTGCAGTCAAACTTCCAGTTAACTGCGTGCTGTTATTTATGGTGGTTACCGAGGCGGTAAAATCTTCACAAACTTTAGGAAGATCTAAATTCAAGACCGTAGCTACTCCACAGTTTGGTGGCCCGGTGGGAGTATTGACAATCGATCCTGTGAGTGGTCCGCCTCCGGTTATATTCACACTGCCGCTAGCTGTGAATTGATCACAAACCGGCGGGAGATTTAAGTCTAAAGATAGGTCCACACCACAGTTTGGGTATGACGTTGTGAGAGCTGCTCCGTTCGCCTGAAGTTGTTGGCTCTGATTGGTTATCGTAAAACTAGAGTTAAACGATTCACAAACCTGTAGTGTGAGCTGCCCAGTTAAATCCACACCACAATTTGGACGATTTGTGGGTGTGAGTGCGAGATTCACACCCAGAGCGCTTGAGCTCGATGTCACGTTTACACTAGAATTAAAAGTCTCACAAACATCCAAAGTAAGCTGTCCACCAATATCCAGCCCGCAATTCGGAGTTCCTTTTCCGCTGGCGGTGATCTGGCCTGTGAGTCCTCCTGCGCTGCTATTGATGGTGAACCCCGTGTTATTCACCGTAAAAGTTTCACAAGCCACAATATTTAAATTTAGTCCTAGGTCTAGCCCACAGTTTGGTTGCGATGTAGATGTGGCTGTGCCTGAGATCGAACTAAGCCCGTTCACCGTTGTGTTAAAATTTCCAACCGTGAAAGTTTCACAAACCGCCAAGTTTAAATCCAGCCCTAGGTCCACACCACAAGCAGGCACACCTCTGGGCGAAGCTGTGAATGTGGAGCCTGACATGGCTTGAGGAAAACTGGCCTGAGTCACTGTGGCTGTGAAGTCCTCGCAAACAGGCTCCATCTCTAAATCCAACTCAAGGTCTACACCACATTCAGGAGTTCCTGTAGGTGTGGCAATGAAGCTCGAGCCAGCCATTAATTCTGGTGTTGTGATCTTGGCTGTGGCAGTAAAATCCTCGCAAACATCCAAGTTGAGGTCCAGGGTGAGATCTGCGCCGCAATCTGGTTTGTCTTTTGGAGTAAAGGCTCCGGTGAACTGGCTTTTGGTTACTCCGGATATGGTGGGAACTACAGTAAAAGTCGACTGCTCACAAACGTCCAGAGCCAGATCTAAAGTCATATCCAACCCACACTCAGGAGTTCCTCTACTGGTAACAGATCCTGAAAAAGTTCCAGGATTTGCAGAGGTGGTGGTTACTGTGGCATCAAATGTTTCGCAAACATCTAACGCCATATTGAGATCTAGGTCTATTCCGCAGTCCGGAGCCGATGTAGGAATGACTGAAAAATTAGAGCCTGTCATGGCTCTAGGGAAAAAGCTAGACACGTTGGCACTGAAGTTAACACAAGCCAACATCTCTAGGTCTAGATTTAAGTCGAGCCCACAATCTGGTGCTCCGGTGGAGCTTGCGGTTAATGCTCCGGTTAATCCGCTTCCGGTTATATTGCTGGTGACTCTGGCATTAAATGCCTCGCACGCCACCACATCAATATTTCCTACGATGTCGAGACCACAAATAGGAGTACCGGAGGGCGTGGCCACGAATGTACCTGTCGCAGCTCCTGTTTGTTGTACATCTATAGTGGCTCTGAAATCTTCACAAGATTCAGGAATTGCGGTGGGAGGGTTGTAGATTGGTGGGGTAAGGAAAACCGGAGGGAAAGCAAATTTACACGCCAACACCAGATCTTCCAATGGAGAAGGCGTTGGAAGATCTCTAGCAATATCTTCAGCAATAGTGCAGAGCGCCGGCTTTGTTCCGTCTTGATAAGCAGGCTTGTATTCCGAGGTATATTCCAGCTTTCCACCTGGAGCTGTTTCACCTAAAATAATCTTATCTGGATCTACCTCTAATCCCATTAGATAAGCTTATTGAAAAGGGTGTAAAAAAACAACCCTAAAGGCAAAATTAAGATATTCTGAGGGTTGAGCAGTAGGAAGGACACACTCAACCAAAACCCTAGGCAGATTGGGCACGTAACAAGTCGTGCAATAAAGTAATCGTGATAGTACTCACGCAAAAACTCAACATAGCTGCCTTCGTAACCGTTAGTTACCAAAGAATTGTAATCTTCCACATAAAAAAGCTTAGACAGCTTGAATAGCGAGATATACTCTACAAAAGCGTTGGTTTTAAACCAAACAACTAACACATAACTAATTAATAGGGAGAACCCTAAAATATCTATTAAAGTTTTAGGGTTCTCCCACATATAATTATTGAGCTGGGGTTGCTGGTGTCGGGAGCTGTCCTTCGAGCTCTGTGATTTTATTTTGAAGCTCGGAGAGCAAATTCTTTTGTGCTGTCACAGCAATTTTACGAGATTGAAGTTGGCTCATTCTCTCGTTAAGCTGTTGAGCATTTTTATTAATCTCCATAATCCCTTCTTCAATTGTTTTCAATTGATCTTCGACCTGGGCTAGGCCGTCATCTACAAGCAGCAGGGATACATGCTTGTTCATTTCTGTTCCCGTAACAATGGGAAGTTCTACTCTGCCTTCTGGTTTTGTTTGTGTTGTATTTTCGCTCATATTAATTTTCTTGGATCAGTTCTTTGATTTCGTCGTTTATTCGTTTGATCTCTTCGTTGTAGGCTTTCATCTCTGCTTTTTTGTTTTTGCGCACAGTTTCAAGCTCTACTACGAGTTGATATATCTTTGCTTCTTTTGTTGTGTTTGTGGTTTCCATACAAGGTCAATTTATCTGAGTTGGCTGGGGAGTCAAATAAAAATTTAAGGAGAGCTTAAATTTATTTTAAAACAAACAGGGAGTAGATTGCTCTACTCCCTGCTCGAACTAGGAAGAAACTAGGTTTAGGCTGTGATGGTGACACGGAGAAGTTTTCCTTCGCCGGCTTGATCGCCACTAGAACTGCCCACACGACCAGCTCCACGGATATAATGAATCACGTAGCTGATTTTGACTGCAGCCACAGCTGTACCTGGAAGATCCAGGGAGAGTGCATTGGTCAAGTCTGTTCCTGGAAAAACTTCCAAGATGGTTGGGGTTCCAGCGGTGTGCGCCACAATGGTTGCTTGAATGATGTCATTAGAATTAATTTCATCAAATACAAGGGTGTCACCAAGAGCATAGCTCGCAGATTCAACCACACCAAAAGCAACTCCGCCTTTCTCATAACGAGAAGTCTTGAGTCCACCGACCTGGCTGCTGTTAGCTGCCAATTTTTTTACTGAATAGGTTGCCATATTTTATTTTCTGTTTGTTGTTAAGTCAGCAATGGCTCCACTATATTGCAACAGAGTTAGATTCTAACTCCAGAGAAATGTGAAATTTCTCCATTGCTGATTATTATTTTATACCTGTTTTCGATTTTTTACAATCACTTGTTGTGCGTATTGCTCACAAAAGCGTAAAACAATTCCGCCATGGAGAGGATTTCATCGCTGGTTGGATATATTTTTTCTACATCCTCCAGAGAAATTACTTTGTTTGCTTTGGCGGCTCCAGCCTCTAAGGCAATAAATTTGTGTTGAAAGAGACTGCGACAATATTCATGAGCATCTTTAAAGATGTCCAGTCTAATCTCGTATGCATTTTTATTCATGTGTGTATTCACCCCCTTTTCCGAAAGTTTTTCGGCGAGTTTAAACTAGTCCAAGAAAAGCTTGCTGTAAAGCTTGTCTATTTCGTCTCCGCGATAAGCCATGCGGTTGGCTTGAAGAATTTCTTTCCCCCACATCTTTTCCATTTGAGTATCAGATATGCCAAGCTCCTTTAACACACCATAGAGACGAATTTGTGTGTTTTGAACCATAAGCACAAACAATTGCTTGTCGGGTAAAAAAAGTATTCTAGCGGCTACACCTGTTCTAGGTGCCGGATTGATGTGTGCTTCGGCTTCACCACTCTGCCGAATCCTGCTGTATATACCTGGAAGCAGTCTTTGTTGATGTATGGATTCATACTCGCTCCCATTGTAGATCACTGTGTTGCGCTCAGTCACAACAGGCAAGTTAGCGATAGTTAGATTTTTAGACTCTAGGACCTTGCCGGTTTTTTTATCTAACAGATTCACAGTTCCTTTTACCGGAATTGTGATATCTTTTTTCTCTAAAATCGCTCGTTTTTGATCTTCGATGGTAAACGGTTTAATCCCTACTTCTAAATGTTCAACTTCTAGTCGATGATCCGAGGTCTCGATTTCATTTAACTTTTTTTTGAACGCCTCCACAGCATAGTTTTGAATCAATCGATTCATTGCCGGAGGATCAAAAAAATCTCTAGTGTTCTCCGGAGGCTTCATTTAACTTTTTCTTAACTGCGTTAGTCACAGCTATCCAAGTGCTGTGATAGTCTTCTTTGTTTTCAAAATCTTTTTCAGAAAGATCTAATTCAAAGGCTTCGCCTGGATAGAGCACTCGATCTGATTCACCACCAAGTTCTTCGATATATGTTCCCCGCACGCGAAGGGAAGGTATGTAAATTTGTTTAAGACCCATAAGCAGTATCTTTTGTGAGTAGAGATTCAAGATACTCTCTTGATTGTGGGTCTGCAAGCATTTTATTGATTTCTGGATATTTCGATACAAGTTCCAGATGCTTAGGGTTTTCTTCGAGTTTGGGTTGCGCTACGTTTTGCGGCTGCGTTTTTCCTTGCGCAGTATCCACAATTCCGTTGGCGGCGCGCATGGTTAGCATTGTTTTAAGCATACCCATGTCTATAAAATTAGCTTTTTTTTCCCCGGCCTTGGACATCGAGGCAAATGAAGAAACATTTCCAGGAGTAGCAAGTAGTGGGTTGGGTTTAGGAAAAAAAGGCATTGCTGGAGTCGGAGCTTTTTTCTTTGCCCCAAAAGCCATAGCGATGGGGAGTATTTTTGTGGCCATATCACCAAGATCAGCCATGATGTTTCCACCACCGCCAGAGAACAAGTTTTTTGCTCCCTGAAGCAAATCACCAAGACCGGCTTCCTTCTCCACACCTTTATGCAGCTCGGCAAAGTCTAATTTCATTTTAGTTGAAAGGGTTCGAGTTCCACACGCGTAGGGAGAGTGCTCTCCATATAACGATCATTGTCGCGTTCACGCATTTTCTTTTTCAAGATATAGGTGAGATAGCCTGTTCCGCCCGCAGCCCCGAGGAGACCTGTTGCGCCGAGGTCCAAGGCAGGCTGTGCGGGCTTGGCCGCAACACCCAGAGCACTCCTCAGGAGTCTTTTGATGCTTCCGTCGCCGATTTCCACATCCTCTGCAGTTGCAGCGGATTTGCTCAGCTCGGGTATGGTTAACTCAGTAGCCATACCATTACAAAAAGCATCAATCATGGGTGTTTCTTCCCCTTGCTTTACTCGCTGAAGAACTCCCAAATACTCCTCTTGCGCTTTGCGTAGGTCTTCTTGGATTTTTCTCTTCTCCAACTCATAATACTCTTTTCGAGCTTCGCTAAAGCCTGCCTCGCCACCCACAAAAGTTCGGATGGGGTTACGGTTGAAGCGTAGCGCCCGTCCGATAATTCCAGGAGGTTCACCCTCGATTTCACCTTTTTTCTCTGTATATTTCTTATGGGGATTTTTTCCTAGAAGATGCTTGATTGGGTGCTTTGACTTAAAGTGGCGGTGTCGAAAACCGCTCAAAATATTTTCATCGGTTTCTACCTCCGGAGGATTGGCCAAATGCCCCAAGTCGAAACGCTGCAAAATATCTTTTATGGGGTCGTAGTCGTAGCCATACGTTTTTTCCTCACCCAGCTTCTGAACTGGAATAGGTATGCGGAGAATGTCGTTGCTCTCCTGTTGTTGCAGAGCTTTGGCACGATCCATTTCTTTGTTGAGTTGAATCGCGCTGAATAAACTCTTACCTAGGAGTTTCGAAGCTAGGTATGCTTCCTCTGGCGAGAGAGGTACTGGGGTGTTGGCCTTTTCGTTCATTTTTCTTTTTTCTTTCCGTAGATGATAAACATGGTGTAATTCCCTTGTGGAGTCCAATTGTCTTTCCAGTAGGTAATTATATAATTTGGATCATTTAAAAGTTTGTTTAACAGAGTTTTGTCTCGATCACCTTCCGGAGAGAGCACGATATTGTTGAACTCATAATCGTCCATCTTGACCTTGGGCTTGCGCACAATTCCACGAGCTTGCTCGAAGGCTGAAATCTCCTTATCAGTGTCCAGCAATTCGTTTTTGAGTTCGCGCTGAACGTTTCTTGGAGTTTTAGCCGCAGCCTCTCCAGCATTTCCAAATTGGTAATGCTCTGTTTCAAAATTTGTTTGTTTATTGGATACCATGTTCTTTTTTGATGTTGTCTGTTAGTTTTCTCACCATGTGTACTTTTTCGCGTTCGCGGTCAAGGGCACGGTTCAAATCTAGCACAGAGCTTTCCAATTCGTCAAACGTGAGGCCTGCAGCACTTCCGGCAGCCGCACTGGCATTGAACGCAAGACCTGGTAAACTTCCCACAGCGCCAGCCAAAGGCTTGGCAACAAAATCTTGAAGCAGATTTAATTCTGATGCGGTTTTTAACACCCCTTCACCAGTATTTAAATTGCGTAATCCGGCTTCCAACCGGTCTAGGGAACTTCCGCATTTGGCTAATTCCATGGCTAGTTCGGCTTTGATCATTTTTCCGTATGTAGATAATTTCATAATAGTATTTTACTCTTGCCTGTTTGGGGGTTCCATTGAGTGAATCGTCCTGGTTGCGCCAAACTATTCACTATTATATTTCCCAAGCCAAATCCTGCCAAGCTCATAAGTGCCTGAGCTGTTCCGCTCATCTTCTTGTATCTGGCCAGGGCTAACCCCAAAACTCCGCCTGCAGCTCCGCCAACCAATTGCTCGGCCATGTTGGGAGAATTTAAAATTTGTAATAACTGCACCTTTTGCTCCTGTGGGAGTCCCAGGTCGCGTTGTATGGCATTCATCAAATCACGACCAGTGAGATGCGGTCCAGGACCAACCATACCCTCCATGGCTCCAGGAGTTCTGAAGCCCACCATTCCGGCAAAATCCTGCGGAAGGTCATTCACGATGGATGTAACACCATTCATCTAAATCTTCCTCCCAAGGCAGCCAATCCCAAACCACCCAGGAGTGGAAGTGTTAGTTCGCGAGTGAGTCTACCTCCAGGATTCATACGCATTTCTTCCTGATGTTCTGGATCCAGGCGTTCTCTCAAGCGATTGGCTCCCATCCCCAAGGCAACTGCACCACCCATGGTGAGTGCTGGATTGTTTCCTATAGCTGCAAGAATATTTTTAGCACTAGCCAACCCGCCGTTGATGGCTTCGGCTGCTCCGGTGGCACCACCAAATATTCCGTCCACAGACGAGGACTTGCTCAGATAGCCAGGACGTACGGGCTGGGGAGCTTCACCGCCTACCCCATAGCTATGGAGCCATTGTGCTTGTTCCAGGGGATTTCTAGCCATGGCGTCCACACCGGAGCGTAGCGTGTTTTTTACATTGAAGTCTGGGGCAATCGGTGATCTCAAACCAACTCCCCCATTTGGACCCTTTAGGGGATTTTGAAATCCCTGAATTCGATCGTACTTCTGAGGAATCACACTCTGAATTTTTTTGCTGGCTGCGTTGTTCATGCCTGTTACTGCCTCCCTGCCGCCCCGGGCAAAGTTCCGAGTTCCCTCACCAATATTCTTAGCTACCTGCACCCCATTAGCCAATCCTGGGCTCTTGGCTACCGCCTGCTCACCAAGGGACGCAATGCTCTTTCCTGCGGCTCCCACAGCCTGACCGCCCAGTTGAGCAGCTTCCTGGCCCACAACTTTTGAACCTGTTCGGAGTGCGGCACCACCCAAGCTCTTTCCTGCTCCCAAAACGCCACGAACCGCAGAACCAGCACCAGGTAGAAAGCTCAGTGCTCCCATTCCGAGAGCTCCTGCAGCCTGCCCCCAATTACCTTTCATGAGGTGTGATCCTGTGTCCCAGAGACTGGTGGCTACTCCGGTAACCGGATTGCTGTAGAGTGCCATGTCGGTGGCCAGTCCACGACGTGTGGGATCTCCCACAGTTTTCAAACCATCACCAAAGAGAAAATTACCCACACCCGCAGTTTTCACCCCGTCAATGCCTCCCTGAAGAAAGCTCTCCGCATCCACGCGAGGATTTCCCACCTCTGAGGGAGGATTTCCTTCGTGCGTTTTCAACTGGTTCAGCCTAGCCAACATCTTTTTTGATGGAATGTATTTCCAATTCTTCCCTTCCTCATGCTCCAGACGGAACGTGGGATTCTCACGACCATTGGCTAGGGTGAGATAAATTGAATCAGGGCTACTCCGGTGAATCTGTGCTGTTCCCACACCACCTGTTCCTTGTTCAAAATCACGGAGTGGAATATCGTCCAACTTGGGAACACGCCCTACCTCACCACCCAGATCAGACAATCCAAAGCTGTAGACGCGCTCACCGTCTGAGAGACGCAATCCCTCAGGAGCTTGTGCATATTGCCATTTTCTCTGCCCTGCAAAGGTGGGAAGTATGTTTTCGTTCATGAGGGCATCCAAGAGGTTGGCTCCGGCTTGTTTTTCCTCGAGGCGATCCCAAGCTCCCTGAGCAAACGCCTCTACATCAAGATTCATTAAATTGTTGTTCATGGTTGTGTTTGATATCCAAAGCGATCTAGATTTGCTTGGCGTTGTATTTGAGGTATAGCGTTCACACCCATACCTTTAGGATCTTGCCAGCTGTTCACTGCTCCTGGCAACATTTTGTAGCCTGCCACACCACCCAGGAGTGGGAGCATCCAACCCATAGGGCCCTCCAAACCCAGCTGATTTCCAATGAGGCTGGCAAGCAGTGCACCACCCAGGGCACCGGTCCAATTGTTTCCCACGCCAGGGAGGAGTTGATTGCGATTGGCAGGGAGTCCGGTTTCATCCACACCCGAACCACCACCTAGAAGCTTTCCTGCTCCCCAAGCACCCAATCCTGTTAATCCCGCGCCAGTCATGAGGGCTTTTCCTGTTCCCATGGTTCCTGAGGCCAGGCCCCCTAGACCACCAACAGCAGCACCTAGTGGGCCCATAGTGAGACCACCAACACCAGCACCAATAGCTCCACGACGCAAACCACGACCCATACTTCCGGCATTGGGATTGTTGAGGTTTTTAGCTCGAGCTCCACCTAGAGCAGCCTCGGCTCTACTTTTGGCTTTTTCCACCACAGAGGCCGGAACAGCTCCTGGGAGATCATTCTTTGCTCCGGGGCTTAGATTTTTGAAAGTTTCCACAGCGCTCTGAGTCTTGGGTGTGACTCCACCAGCACTTCTACCCTGTTGACGAAAGTTGCTGGCAGTTTGGTTCCAGCCTTTTACAAATTTCTCCGTGTTTAATTGGGTGGCTTGACGACCCATGGCACTCTCTCCCCAATCCTGGAGGCGTGAGCCCAAGCCAGTCATTCCCTTTCCCTCCAACCAATTTCCCAAGCCCATTCTGGTGGCACCTGAGTGCATCTCCCCCAATATGTCCTTTCCGCCACGTCCCAGGCCCGGAGCCATCCCACGCAAAAGTTTTTCCACACCCTGATCCACTGTTTTCCCTCCGCCCGTGAATCCTCTTGAATGTGCCAAGCCCTCCAGTATGGGTTGTTTCAATCCCCTGAGCAATCCCCCGATTATGGCTGTTTTTTCCAAGCTCTCCTGACTCAATCCTCCCATGTAGCTCTTCATTACTTCCTCGGCTTCTTTGAACACACCCTGGATCACTTCCTCCTGTACTCCCTCCTCCAACATGGCGCTGTGCAATCCCTCCCTGAAGTTCTGACTCTCTGCTGTGGCTTCTTTGATCAAGTCCTCCAACGAGTTGTGACCCGTGCCCACTGCATCTAGAAAGCTTGCAATCTTCTCCTGTTGTTCCCTGGGAGTTCCTCCCTCCAACTCTACTCCGATTCCCAGCACAAAGTCTTCCATGTGTTTCATAGACATAATTCTTCTCTTTTGTATTAACTACTTTTTCCTCTTTTATTTTAGCCACTACCCCCGCGGAAGGCAAGCTGGACTTTTTGCGTCCTAAACCCATGGAACCAATGCGTCTAACCCCTGACATGAGCCAGCGCATGTTCTCAACCCAATCCCAAGCTTTTCGATTCAGAGTTTCTAGCTCCGCCCATTCACTTTCCACACGATAAGCTTCTTCCGGAGTGTTCAATGCAAATAGATATCTGGTTAAACCTGAGAGAGTGCGTACGGGACCATCCCAACCCACATGGGATTCACCAAACACGCTGCAAACACGTTCACGCATGGATTCCTTCCCAGGAGAGAGTATAACCACGTGGGTATGTGGATGGAGTGTTCCACCGTGCAGACTAGCAACACTAGCTTCATGACCCCACATAACCACAGCACGACGATTACGAGTGATGCGAGCCAAACCTAGTTTCACCACGTTCCAGAATGCATGAATCTCATCAACCCAACCACTGTGTGAAGTATCTACATATCCACCACGCACAGTGAATGTCTCCACACGCCAACCCATACGTTTTAACTCGGCTAATCTATGGCCAGTTCCACGTTCCCATTCAGAGAGATCTTTCAGTGCAGTGATAGGATTAGTCATACGGCATTGTTTACCACCCACACGACTCAGATCAGTGTTTCTTTCTACAATGCCATTGTTCTCACCAGGACGAGTAAGGAGTAAGCGCATCAAGAATCCCCAGGAGTCAGGATTTTTCACACCACGACTCAGAGTTTTCCAATGAGAGAAGAGATGAACCAAACCATTGTAGATATGACTATCTTCTTTGGGTAGGTGTAGAGCAGTACGCATCATGCCCTCCAAATCCAGAAGATTCAGAGAACCACGAGCTCCTAATTTCGGCTCTTCGATTTTCACTGTGTGTGAGAGATCCATCTTTGTGTTGGGAGAACATAGGTATGAGGAGTAAACATGTCAATAGGGGAATCAATGAAAGCAGTGGGGGGATGAGTAGTGATGGTAGGTTGGTGTGTATGTGAGGGACGAACATTGATTAGTCAGTGCAGAATTGCATTGAAGCCGAGCTCCTGTGGAATTATACTCTCCCATATGGGAAACAAAAAATATCAAGATCTGGAAAAGGTGCAGTCCGTCACTATCCGGGGAAAGCGTTATGCTTTTGGTTTGAGACCCGGACTGATTCGTAGAAAGCAGGCACAGGGACTAACCGATCCCCCAGATAAGAAGGGAAAGAGTGTGACTATTGATCCCTCGCTTCCTCCGAAAGAGATGTTGGCTACCCTTATCGACGAGTTCATACATTGCTCCATGTGGGAAATCAGCAATGATGTTGTGGACGAAATGAGTGATGACCTGGCTCACGCCCTTTGGCGTTGTGGGCTACGTTTTCGTGGTGTGGATGAAGATTGACAGCATCGGGGTAGTCTACGTAAAATAACATAAAAATTAATGTGCGTGACTTTGAAAAATAGGTCCTCACTCTCCTCAACTAACAAATGAACGATATTCCAGCAATAGGCCCGGCCTCTAAAGCTTTTTTAGCTAATCCTGCAGCTACAATATTTAATCCTTCAGGTATCGCCAAACCCAAACCAAAAGACCTTGGAAGTATTATCTCCGGTATAAAGCCGCCAGATTTCTCAGCTAGATCTTTGGGGTTGGCCACCTCCGGAGACGCAGCATTTCGTAAAGCTGCGCAAGATTTCAATAAGGGTGTTTTCCCGAAAGCCCCCACAATCAATTTACCTAACTTTAGTGCTTTGATACCTAAAATCAAGATAGATAAACCCTAGCTTTTTTGCCTTGGTGTGGTAGAATGACCAGATGGCGAAGAAACATAAATATGTCTTGATGCAGGGAAAACTCCGCAAGGTGGACGCGGAGACAAAGGTAGATTATGTAATACCCAGCACTACCGATTTTTTTAGTCCGGTAACAAATCTAATTCCTAACCTGGGTTCGGTTAGTGGTGCTCGAGTTTTGATTGGTGACAAGAGCAGTTTGCAAGCTATGACTCTGGTAAACAGAGAAGCCCCGCTAGTCCAGTCGGCCGCAGACAAGAAGTCTAAAAGCTTTATTCAGGATTTTGGAGAAAGGTTGGTGAGTATCAAATCCACAGTTTCTGGTAAAGTCACCGAAGTCGGTCCACAGGAGATCAAGATAAAGGGGGATGTAGGAGGAGTGATTACCGTACCTCTTTACGAGAATTATTTGGTGGGGCGTGAGAGTTATATGCATCATACCCCTGTTGTGAAAGTGGGAGACGCTGTGCGTGTAGGAGATTTGTTAGCTACTTCCAATTATTCAGACAAGTCCGGGAATATGGCTCTTGGTATGAATTTAAAAACTGCCGTGATGCCTTTTAGATCTTACAACTTTGAAGATGCTTTGGTTATTTCTGAAACTGCAGCCAAAAAGCTTGAAGCTGAGCAATTGGTTCCTGTTCGTCTGGAGCTGAGCAGAGGCATTGAAACCGACAAAGATAAATTCATATCTCTTTTTCCTAATAGATATTACAACGACCAATTATCTAATCTCGACAGCCATGGAGTGATTAAAAAGGGTAGCCGCGTTTCTACCGGAGATCCGATCATCTTGGCCTTTCAACCCAAAACTTTAAAATCTTTAGAACTCCAGTTAGGCAAATTGTCTCGAGCACTAAAAAATGCCTATTCAGATATTTCTAAGGAATGGGAATATGAACACGACGGCGAGGTAGTTGATGTGGCCTATACAGGTAAGTTAATAACGCTCACCGTTAAAACAACACGCCCAATGGCTCAAGGCGATAAGCTTTCAAATCCTTTCGGAGCAAAAGGTGTGGTACGTATTGTGTCTGATGGTGAGATGCCTCAGGACGAAGCTGGTAAACCCATAGATGTTTTGCTCAATTCGATGAGTGTTACTTCGCGTGTTGCTCCGGGGTTAATCACCACAATGGCTCTGGGTAAATTGGCGGAGAAGAAAAATAAATCACTAAAAATTACTCCGTTTGTTTCCGGCTCCTCTATCGAGCAAACAATTAAAACTCTCGATAAGGCGGGAATAAAAGACACAGAAAAATTGTATGACCCTGCGAGTGGTAGACATATTGAAGTCTTCACTGGCCCGTCGTACTATACTCGGCTACATCATATCGCAGAAGACAAAATTTCTTCAAGATCTGCAGGAACTACCTACGACATTAATATGCAACCATCTAAAGCTGGCTCTGATGAAAAGAGTAAGCGTTTAGGTAATTTGGCTACCACGGTGGCACTCTCTAACGATGCTAAGGCTGTGTTACGTGATGTGGCTGTGGTGCGCAGCACTAAGAATGATGATTTTTGGACAGCTATAAAGCTTGGACATACACCACCTCCCCCAAAGGTTCCTTTTATTTTTAATAAATTTATTTCGCATTTGGAGGGCTCGGGTGTGCGTGTGCATCAGGACGGCCCCAAATTTAATATTCTTCCACAAAGCGATAAAGATATTGAAAAGTTTTCGCAGGGAGAAATCAAAGAACCTCTCACATATAAATTAAAGGGTGGAGAACTTATTCCTGAAGAGGGCGGTCTTTTTGATCCTGTCAACACAGGTATTTATGGTGACGCTTACAACCACGTTAATTTATCATTCAAGATTCCAAATCCAATTTCTGAAGAGCCTTTGCGAAAATTGCTAGGGTTAACTAAGGTAAAATTTGAAAACCTCATAGCGGAAGGAAAGCTTGAAAAAACATTAAAGGATATAAACGTAGATCAAAAAATTGATGAACTTCGTGGGTATATTAAGTCTAATCGAAAAACAGGTCGAGACGACGCAATCAAGGTTTTAAACTTTTTATTGATGCTCAAGAAAAACGAACTCACTCCGGCAAATTTAATGCTTACGAAAGTTCCGATAATTCCTGCACAATACAGACCGATCATGGCTCAGGGAAATCAAATCATGTCGGCTGATGTGAACGAGCTTTATAAAGACTTGATGCTTGTGAATCGTTCGCTTGGAGATATACCTGAAAATACACCAGAAGACTTACTGGTTTCTGCTAGACGGCAGCTTTATGAGGGAGTGAAAGCTGTGTATGGGTTGGGTGAGCCTATTTCGGTTAGAAGTAAGGAGAAAAAGTTTAAAGG
>Ga0315902_10002775_pt1 | contig 26849 bp, 25 predicted proteins | sample LakEriMetagenome_9_FD_203523 | JGI IMG/M metagenome (GOLD analysis project Ga0315902, IMG submission 203523) | Freshwater fungal communities from buoy surface, Lake Erie, Ohio, United States - Buoy 12 MA117 | ecosystem: Environmental > Aquatic > Freshwater > Lake > Lake biofilm | place: USA...
ATCCCCTGACCCACGCCGATGCACATGGTGCACAGGGCGTAGCGACCCTGAATCCGGTGCAACTGATTCACGGCGGTGGTGGCCAGGCGGGCTCCGCTAGCGCCGAGCGGGTGGCCGAGTGCGATGGCGCCGCCGTTGGGGTTGACGCGGGCGTCGTCGTCGGTCAGGCCCAGGTCGCGCAGCACGGCCAGGCCCTGGGCGGCGAAGGCTTCGTTCAGTTCGATGACGTCCATCTGCTCCAGGCTCAGGCCGGTGAGGGCCAGCACCTTGCGCACCGCCGGCGCGGGGCCGAAGCCCATGATGCGCGGGGCCACGCCGGCCGTGGCCATGCCCACGACGCGGGCGCGCGGGGTCAGGCCGTGGCGGGCGGCCGCCGCTTCACTGGCCAGCAGTAGCGCGCAGGCGCCGTCGTTCACGCCGCTGGCGTTGCCTGCCGTCACGGTGCCGTCCAGCCGCACCACGCCCTTGAGCTTGGCCAGGGCTTCGAGCGAGGTTTCGCGGGGGTGCTCGTCCTTGCTGACGATGACGGCGTCACCCTTTTTCTGCGGGATGGTGACAGGCACGATCTCGGCATCGAAGAAGCCCGCCTTCTGCGCGGCCACGGCCTTCATCTGCGAGGCCAGTGCCATGCGGTCCTGCGCCTCGCGCTCGATCTCGAAATCCGCCGCCACGTTCTCGGCTGTCTCGGGCATGGAGTCCACGCCGTAGCGCTCCTTCATCAGCTTGTTGATGAAGCGCCAGCCGATGGTGGTGTCGTACACCGCGTTGCTGCGGCTGAAAGCCGTGTCGGCCTTGGGCATGACGAAGGGCGCGCGGCTCATGCTTTCCACGCCGCCGGCGATCATCAGCTCCGCCTCGCCCGCCCTGATGGCGCGCGCGGCGCTGCCCACGGCGTCCAGGCCCGAGCCGCACAGACGGTTGATGGTGGCGCCGGGCACGGCTATGGGCAGGCCGGCCAGCAGCGCGGCCATGCGCGCCACGTTGCGGTTGTCTTCGCCGGCCTGATTGGCACAGCCGTAGAGCACGTCGGTCACTGCAGCCCAGTCCACCTTGGTGTTGCGGGCCATCAGCGCCTGGATGGGCACGGCGCCCAGGTCATCGGTGCGCACCGATGACAGCGCGCCGCCGTAGCGGCCAAAGGGGGTGCGCACGGCGTCGCAGATGAAGGCTTGGGTCATGGTGATTCCGTGGGGAGCTTGAGGTCGAACAGGCTGGTGCATTCCAGGTCCAGCACCTCGGTGCCGGCCTGGTTGAAGAGCTGCCAGCGCCAGCGCAGGATGCCCAGGTCCGGCTTGCTGGCCGAGCGCCGGGTCTCGATGACGGTGCCGCGCACGCTCAGGTCATCGCCCGGGCGCACCGGGTGCGGGAAGCGGATGGAGGCGATGCCGGGCGAGGCGAAGGACTCCGACCCCGCCAGCGCACTCTGCGCAAGCAGCCGCATGGCGATGCCGCAGGTCTGCCAGCCGCTGGCGATCAGGCCGCCGAAGGGGCCCTTCGCGGCGGCCTGAGGGTCGGTGTGGAACCACTGCGGGTCGTAGGTGGCGGCAAAGCGCAGCACCTCGTCCTCGGTCAGGTGGAAGGGGCCGGCCTCGATGACCTGCCCTTCGTGGAACTCGGCGAATTTCATGCCCTCAAGCAGCTCAGGCCACCGCCTGCCGCCGCAGCCACGGGCTGACGCGGTAGCGCTCGCCGCGGTAGTGCGCGTCCAGTGCCTGCAGCACCGCCACCACGCCGGTGGCGCTCCAGCGTTGCAGCCACTCGAAAGGCCCAGCCGGGTAGTTGACGCCCAGCTTCATGGCGGCGTCGGCGCCCTCGGACGAGCACACGCCCTGCAGCACGGCGTCTGCCGCCTCGTTGATGAGCATGGCCACGGTGCGGGCCACCACCAGGCCCGGCGCATCGGCCACCGGCATCGGCGCCAGGCCCAGGGCGGCCAGCCAGGCGGGTGCCTGCGCCTGCCAGGCGGCGCTGGCCTGCGCAGCCACGGCATAGGCCAGGGCCGTGCCGGGAGCCACGGGGTGCTGAACCAGGCGGTCGAACACGGCCACCTCGGCCACGCCCCAGGCGGCGGCCAGCTCAGCGGCGCAGCGGCCGTCGGTCAGCGCCAGGCGAGCACCGTCGATCTCCAGGCCGGTCCAGTCGCTGCCCGCCAAGCGTGCCGGGCCCCAGCCCTGGGGAGCCAGCGCCTGGGTGGCGGCCGCTTCCAGCCAATCAGCGGTGGCGTCATGACCATGGACGGTGACGGTGCGGACCGTGGCCGGCGCCTCATGCACCGCCACGGGCAGCGCGGGCACGCCCTCGGGGTAGCGGTAGAAGCCGCGGCCGCTCTTGCGACCCAGCAGCCCGCCTTCCACCATGTCGCGCTGCACTAAAGAGGGCACGAAGCGCTTGTCGTAGAAGTTGGCCTCGTAGACCGAGTTCGTCACCGCGAAGTTGGTGTCGTGGCCGATCAGGTCCATCAGCTCGCACGGGCCCATGCGAAAGCCCGCCGCCTTCAGGCAGGCGTCCAGCACCTGCGGCGGGGCGGCCTGCTCCAGCAGCAGGGCGAGGGTCTCGGCGTAGTAGGGGCGCGCGATGCGGTTGACGATGAAACCGGGCGTGGACTTGGCGTGCACCGGGACCTTGCCCCAGGCCTTGGACAGATCGAAGATGGCCTCAGCCACGGCCACGTCAGTGTGCAGGCCGGAGACCACCTCCACCAGCTTCATCAGCGGCACGGGGTTGAAGAAGTGCATGCCCACCAGGCGCTGCGGGTGCTGCAGGCCGTTGGCCAGCGCAGTCACCGAGATGGACGAGGTGTTGGTGGCCAGCACACAGCGCTCTGCGACCAGGGCTTCCAGCTGGCGCAGCAGGCCGCGCTTGACCTCCAGGTTCTCGACGATGGCTTCCACCACCAAGGCGGCCTCGCGCGCCTGCTCCAGCGCGGCGATGGGGCTGATGCGGGCCAGCGTGGCCGCCGCCGCGTCCGCCCCCAGCTTGCCCTTGGCCACCAGGCCGTCCAGCGTGCCGGCCAGCTTGACCTTGGCCTGCTCGGCGGCCCCCTCGCGGGCATCGAAGAGCTGCACGGCGTGGCCGGCCTGGGCCGCCACCTGCGCGATGCCCGCGCCCATGATGCCCGCGCCCACCACGAGGACGGGCGCGCCTTGAAGCTGCAGTGTGGTCATGGCGAACTCGGATGCGGGAGCGTTATTGCGGAATCCAACGCGCCGGGCGCTTGGAGAGGAAGGCATCGAAACCCTCGCGCGCCTCGTCGGTGCCGCGCACGCGGCTGATGGTCTGGGCCGTCAGTTCGCGCACCTCTTCGGTGATGGGCCCCACCTCCAGCTGGGCGAACAGCACCTTGATCTCGCGCTGGGCATTCGGCCCGCCAGCCAGCAGGTCTTTCACGGCGGCGTCCACCGCAGCGTCCAGGCCGTCCAGCGTCGTCACCTGGTGCACCAGGCCCATGGCCAGGGCCTCGGCCGCGCCGATGCGGCTGGTGGTCAGGGCCAGGCGCAGCGCCTGGCGCTTGCCCACGGCGTTGGTGACATAGGGGCCGATGACGGCGGGCAGGATGCCGAACTTGGCTTCGCTGACGGAGAAGCTGGCGTTGTCGGCCGCCACGGCCACATCGCAGGTGCAGGCCAGGCCGACGCCGCCGCCGAGTGCCGCACCCTGGATGCGGGCCACCACCGGCTTGGGGCTGGAGGCGATGCGCCACAGCATGCCGGCAAAGCGCCGCGCGTCCTGCAGGTTCCACTCCTGCGAGGCGGTGCTGGCGCGCTGCATCCACTGCAGGTCCGCCCCGGCGCTGAAGTGCCGGCCCTCGCCGGCCAACACGATGACACGGACGCTGTCGTCGGCGATCACTTGCGCGAAGGCCGCGTCCAGCTCGCCGATCATGGCCTCGTCGAAGGCGTTGAAGACCGCCGGGCGCGACATGGTGATCTGCGCCACGCCGGCGGCGCGCGTGGTCAGCGACAGGGTCTGGTAGGCACTCATGGGCAGGCCGCCTCAGTAGGTCTCGAGGTGCAGGCGCCCTTCGCGCTTGAGCGCGGCGCCGACCGTGTCCCAGTCCAGCCCGGCCTCCTGCGCCACGTCGCGCAGGGCCAGCACCACGCCCTCTTCCATCGCCTTCAGGCCGCAGACGTAGAAGCAGGTGTTGGCATCGCTCAGCAGCGGGGCCAGATCGGCTGCACGCTGGCGCAGCAGGTCCTGCACATAGGTCTTGGGCTGGCCTTCCTGGCGCGAGAACGCGAAGGTGGTGTCGATGAAGTCCTTGGGCAGGCTTTGCAGGGGGCCGAAGTAGGGCAGCTCCTGCGGAGTGCGGGCGCCGAAGAACAGCATCAGCTTGCCGCCCTCGAACTTGCCGGACTTGCGCAGGCGTCGTCTCCACTCGGTCATGGCGCGCATGGGCGCCGAGCCGGTGCCGGTGCAGATCATCACGATATTGGAGCGCGGGTGGTTGGGCATCAGGAAGCTCGAGCCGAAGGGCCCGATGACCTGCACCTTGTCGCCCACCTGGAGGTCACACATGTAGTTGCTGCCCACGCCGCGCACGGGGTTGCCCTGGTGGTCTTCCAGCACGCGCTTGATGGTCAACGACAGGTTGTTGTAGCCCGGGCGCTCGCCGTTGCGCGGGCTGGCGATGGAGTACTGGCGCGGATGGTGCGGCCGGCCATTGGCGTCCAAGCCCGGCGGCACGATGCCGATGGACTGGCCCTCAAGCACCGGGAAGGGCGTGGCACCGAAGTCCAGCACGATGTGATGGGTGTCGTAGTCGGTGCCCACCTCGGTGACCCGCACGTTGCCGGTGACGGTGGCGGTGAGGGTCTTCTCGGCGGCCTTGGGGCCGTAGAGGTTGGTGTAGGCGTGCGCCGCCGACCAGGGCGGGATCGACGCACCGTACTGCGCGCTGTTGAATGCGGTCTGGCCGTCGGTGGCAGCGGGCAGCGAGGGCTGCACCGGCTCCACGGCGGGCACGGCATCGGCAGACACGCCAGCTTCGGCCAGTTCATCGGCGCTGAGCTCGCCCGGCAGCTCGTCCCAGGTCAGCTGGTCGGCCACGCTGTAGGCCCGCACCTTGGGCATGTTGCGCCAGTTGTCGATGGAGCCCGTGGGGCACGGGGGCACGCAAGCCATGCAGAAGTTGCACTTGTCGGCGTCCACCACGTAGTTGCGCGAGTCGTGGGTGATGGCGCCCACCGGGCAGGTGGCTTCGCAGGTGTTGCAGCGGATGCAGATCTCAGGGTCGATCAGGTGCTGGCGGATGACGGCGCCCTCGGCCATGTCCATTGCTTGTCTCCTTGGATTCCTTGTGAAGAGGGGCCCGCTTGGGGCCCCATCTTGTCACGACGGGCTCTGGGTCCCGGTCAGTTGAAGCGCACGTACTCGAAGTCCACCGGCTGGCGGTTGATGCCCATGGCCGGGGGGGCGATCCAGTTGGCGAACTTGCCCGGCTCCACCACGCGGCCCATCAGGCTGGCGACGAAGGCGCGGTCAGAGCCGCTGGGCAGCCAGTGGTCCACGTTGGCGTTCCACTCGGCCTCGGACACCACGCGGCCGTCGGGCGACACCTTCACGCCGGCCAGGGCGCCGATGTTGCGGTGGAAGGCCTTGTGCGGCGCCTTCAGGCGGAAGGGAATGCCGGCCTTCTCGATGACCTTGTTCCAGCGCTCCACGCCGGCCTGGCTGTCCTTGATGTAGTCGTCGCGCAGCACTTCGTTCAGCGCGTTGAGCATCGGGACTTCCTTCTCCACGAGCTGGCCGTTCTGCACCACCAGCACCTTGTAGGTCTGGCCGCGAAGCTGGTGGTCATCCGTGCGCTTGCCTTCCTCGTAGCGGCCCTTCAGACCGGTGGAGTAGAAGGTGGCGGCGTTGGACGACTCGTCGGCACCGAACAGGTCGATGGTGACGCTGAAGTGGAAGTTCAGGTAGCGCTGCAGGGTGGGCAGGTCGATGACGCCCGCTTCGCGCAGCTTCTTGACGTCGTCGGTCTTCAGCTCGTTCATCTTCTGGCAGGTGCGCTGGATGACGCGGCTGATGCCCGACTCGCCCACGAACATGTGGTGCGCTTCCTCGGTGAGCATGAACTTGGTGGTGCGCGCCAGCGGGTCAAACGCCGACTCGGCCAGGGCGCACAACTGGAACTTGCCGTCACGGTCGGTGAAGTATGTGAACATGAAGAAGCTCAACCAGTCGGGCGTCTGCTCGTTGAAGGCCTGCAGGATGCGGGGGTTGTCTTCCTGGCCGCTGCGGCGCTGCAGCAGCGCGTCGGCCTCTTCGCGGCCATCACGGCCGAAGTGCTTGTGCAGCAGGTAGACCATGGCCCACAGGTGGCGGCCCTCTTCCACGTTGATCTGGAACAGGTTGCGCAGGTCGTACATGCTGGGCGCGGTCAGGCCCAGATGGCGCTGCTGCTCCACCGACGCCGGCTCGGTGTCGCCCTGCGTGACGATGATGCGGCGCAGGTTGGCGCGGTACTCCCCGGGCACGTCGTTCCAGGCTTTCTCGCCCATGTGGTCGCCGAAGTGGATCTTGCGGTCGGCTTCGCCCGGGTTGAGGAAGATGCCCCAGCGGTAGTCGCGCATCTTGACGTGGCCGAACTGCGCCCAGCCCTGCGGGTCGACGCTGACGGCGGTGCGCAGGTAGACGCTGGCGTCGGTGGTGCCCTCGGGGCCCATGTCGTCCCACCAGTTGATGAAGTCGGGCTGCCAGCTCTCGAGCGCGCGCTGCAGCGTGCGGTCTTCGCTCAGATTGACGTTGTTGGGGATCTTCTCGCTGTAGTTGATGCTGGACATGGAGTGCTCCGGTGTGGATTCAGTTCGAGACAGAGAGTGGGTGAGGTTTAGACGCGGTTCCAGTCGAAGGCGGCCTTGTCGCCCTTGCCGTAGACCTTGAGCGCGCCCTTTTCGCCGACGGCGTTGGGGCGCTGGAAGATCCAGTTCTGCCAGGCGGTGAGCCGGCCGAACACGCGGGTGAACATGTTCTCGGGGCCGTTGAAGCGCAGGTTGGCTTCCATGCCAGTCAAGGCGTCCGGGCTCATGGCCACGCGCTCCTCGATGGCGATGCGGGTCTCGTCGGCCCAGTCGATGTCGTCGGGGTTGCTGGTCACCAGGCCCAGGGCGAAGGCGGCGTCGGCATCCAGCGCCTGGCCCGCCTTGGCGCGCACGGCTTCGAGTGCGGGCTGCTCGGCGTAGAAGCGACGCTCCAGACGGCTCTGGCCGGTGACCATGGGGTACAGGCCGAAGTTGACGTCACCCACCGAGATGACCGGCGGGGTGTCGCTGTCGGGCAGGGCCAGGTGGTAGATGCGGTCGCAGGCCAGCGCCAGTTCCAGGAAGCTGCCGGTAAAGCAGGAGCCTTCCTCGACCAGTGCGAACAGACTGCGCGAAGAGACGTCCAGGCGGCTGAAGGTGCGACGCAGCAGGCCGATGGTCTCGCGCACGAACCAGTGGTCCTTGTGGGCCATCAGCACGGCATCCAGGGCCAGCACCGCGGAGGCGTCGCCTTCGGTCTTGACCAGCCAGGTGCCGATGTCCAGCTCGTTCGTGCGCATGGACAGGATGGCGTCTTCCAGCTCGCGGGCCATGGCCAGGGCGTACCAGGTGGCACCGGCGGCCTCGATGCCGGCGACGTCGGTCGGCTGCGCGCCCTTCGGCGCCTTGACGGTGAAGGTGGCCACGCGCTTGGCGCGGTCGATGTCGACCACCACGTTGGGGTAGACCAGGCGGTCGGCTTCCACCGTGCATTGCACCGGGGTCAGCTCGACACCCTTGGCGTCGGCGGGGCGGTCGCTGCCGGCGGCCAGGGCCAGGGCGCGCTCCTGCACCTTCTGGGCGAACACCGCCGGCTTGGCGATGTCGTCCACCAGGCGCCAGTCCTTGGCCTTCTGGCCGCGCACCCCTTCCACGCTGGTGCAGAACAGGTCGGCCAGGTCATGGCGCACCTTGCGCTTGTCGGTCACGCGGGTCAGGCCGCCGGTGCCCGGCAGCACACCCAGCAGGGGCACCTCGGGCAGGCTCACGGCGCTGGAGCGGTCATCCACCAGCATGATCTCGTCGCAGGCCAGGGCCAGCTCGTAGCCGCCGCCGGCGCAAGCGCCATTGACAGCCGCCAGGAACTTCAGGCCGCTGTGGGTGGAGGAATCCTCCAGGCCGTTGCGGGTCTCGTTGGTGAACTTGCAGAAGTTCACCTTCCAGGCGTGGCTGGACACGCCCAGCATGAAGATGTTGGCGCCCGAGCAGAACACCTTCTCCTTGGCGCTGGTGACGACGACCGTGCGCACCTCGGGGTGCTCGAAGCGGACGCGGTTGATGGCGTCGTTGAGCTCGATATCCACGCCCAGGTCGTAGCTGTTGAGCTTGAGCTTGTAGCCCGGGCGCAGGCCGGCGTTCTCGTCGAAGTCGGCCTTCAGGGTGGCCACGGGGCCATTGAAGCTGAGCTTCCAGTGGCGGTACTGGCTCGGGTGGGTCTGGTAGTCGACGCGAAGGGCTTGGCTCATGGGTGTCTCCTTGAAGGTCTGGTCAGGGCTGATGCGCAATCGGTTGCATGTGTCTCGATTCGCGATTAGGCATCATAGTGCCTGTTTTATTCGACCGTCAAGCAGTATCTTGCACTTTTTGAGATCAGTAATTACCCTGATGTTGCAAGAGCTTCGCGGACTGTCCGACTGAGGATGGCGAAGGTCTCCTGCAACGGCTGGGCGCTGGTGTCCACGTGGAAGTCGGCCTTCGAATAGAAGGCGGCGCGGCCGGCCAGGATGCCCTTGAGGTCGTCCATCGCCTCGCGGCTGGCGGCCATCGGGCGCATGTCGCCCTGGGCGATCACGCGCTTCATGTGGTCCTCGGGCGCCGCCTGCAGCCACACCGTGGTGCAGTGGGTGAGCAGCTCGTTGAAGGTGGCCGGGTCGGACACCAGGCCCCCGGGGGTGGCGATCACGGCCTCGGGGTAGATCTGGATGGCCTCCTCAAGTGCGCGACGCTCGTAGCGGCGGTAGGCGTTCTGGCCATAGAGGGCCTGGATCTCCGAGGCGCGGCAGCCGGCGAACTTCTCGATCTCGCCGCTGAGCTCGACGAAGGGAAAGCCCAGGTCGTCGGCCAGCATGCGCCCGAGGGTGGATTTCCCCGCCCCGCGCAGCCCAATGAGCGCGATGCGCGGGCTGCGCGTGACGGCACTCTGCCCGGTGCCGTGCAGCAGTTGCCCGACGGCGACGCGCACCCGGCGCAAGGTGGCCTCGTCACGGCCCTCGAGCATCTCGCGCAGCATCAACCACTCGGGCGACGAGGTGGTGATGTCGCCAATCAATTCAGCCAACGAACACTGCAACGCCTGCGCCACCTGCAGCAGCACCAGGATGGAGGCATTGCCCACGCCGTACTCCAGGTTGGCGAGGTGTCGCTCCGAGACATCCGCCGCCACGGCGGTGGCCTTGCGCGTCATGCCGCGGCGTGAACGCAGTTCGCGCACGCGCTCGCCCAGCGCCACCAGAAAGGGGTTCTTCGCCGCGGGCTCGTCAGCCACGTGCGGGCTGTCCGGCGCCGAATCGGCGTCCGCAGGATCAGCGGCCAGAACGGAGCTACGTGTTTTCCCTAATACAGGCACTATAGTGCTTGACATGGCAATGCAGGGGTTCTAAAGTTCACAGAAGCACAATACTGCATCAAGCGCTTTCTTGCAAGTCTGATGCAGATCAAGACCCCCCGGAGACTGCCCATGACCGTCGACCAATTCCGCGCCCAGATCGCCGAACTGAGCGCCGCCATCGCCGGCCGAGCGCTGGATGGCGACCTGGATGCCTGGCTCAACGCCGAGCACGGCGCCGGCTCGGCCACCTACGCCGCGCTCAAGGCCTCCTGCGAGGCGGGCGTCGCCGAAGGATGGCTGTGCAACCGCGAAGGCGGCGGCATTCGCTACGGGCGCATCTTCAAGCCCGCCGATGACCTGCACGGCTTCTCGGTGGACGTGGTCGACATGACCGACATCGCCGGCCCGCACCACGTGCACCCCAACGGCGAGATCGACCTGATCATGCCCATGGACGGCGGCGCCACCTTCGATGGCCGCCCCGCCGGCTGGCTGGTCTGCCCCCCGGGCAGCGCGCACCGCCCCACCGTGCGCCAGGGCCGCGCACTGGTGCTGTACCTGCTGCCGCAGGGCGCGATCGAGTTCACCCGCTGAGGCGGCGCAGCGCTTCAGGACCCCCTACAAACAGAAGACCTCAGGAGACACCCCATGGACACCCCCGCCACGCCCGCGGTAGCACCACCGCCGGCCCGCTTCAACTTCGCGCAGCACCTGCTTGAACTGAACGCCGGCCACCCCGGCAAGTCCGCCTTCGTGGACGACCTGGGCACGCTCAGCTACGCCGATCTGGCCTCTCGCGTGCGGCGACTCGCCGCCGGCCTGCGCTCGCTGGGCCTCAAGCGCGAGGAGCGCGTGCTGCTGCTGATGCAGGACACCACCGACTGGCCCGTGAGCTTTCTCGGGGCGATGTACGCCGGCCTGGTGCCGGTGGCCGTCAACACGCTGCTGACCGCCGACGACTACGCCTACATGCTGGAGAACTCGCGCGCCCAGGCGGTGCTGGTCTCGGGCGCGCTGCTGCCCGCGGTGACGGCGGCCATGACCAAGTCCGAGCACGAGGTGCAGAAGGTCATCGTCTCTCGTCCGGTCGCGCCGTTGCACCCGGCCGAGGTCGACCTCGAGGCCTTCATCGCCGCCCACGAGCCGGCGCTCCGGCCCGCCGCCACCGGCGCCGACGACCCCGGCTTCTGGCTGTACTCCTCCGGCTCCACCGGCCGCCCCAAGGGCACCGTCCACTCGCACGCCAACCCCTACTGGACCGCTGAGCTCTACGGCAAGGGCGTGCTGCAGCTGACCGAGTCCGACGTGTGCTTCTCGGCAGCCAAGCTGTTCTTCGCCTACGGCCTGGGCAACGGCCTGAGCTTTCCGATGAGCGTGGGTGCCACCACCATCCTGATGCCTGAGCGGCCCACGCCCGAAGCCACCTTCAAGCGCTGGCTGGGCGGTGTGGGCGGCGTCAAGCCCACGGTCTTCTTCGGCGCGCCCACGGGCTTTGCGGGCATGCTGGCCCACCCCGCCCTGCCCTCGCGCGAAGCGGTGAGCCTGCGCCTGGTGTCATCGGCCGGCGAGGCACTGCCGGCGGAACTGGGCGAGCGCTTCAAGCGCCACTTCGGCGTGGACATCGTCGACGGCATCGGCTCCACCGAGATGCTGCACATCTTCCTGAGCAACCGCCCCGATCGCGTGCGCTACGGCACCACCGGCTGGCCGGTGCCTGGCTACGGCATCGAGCTGCGCGGAGAGGACGGCGGCGCGGTGCCCGACGGCGAACCCGGCGACCTGTACATCCACGGCCCCTCGGCCGCGATGATGTACTGGGGCAACCGCGCCAAGACGCGCGAGACCTTCCAGGGCGGCTGGACCAAGAGCGGCGACAAGTACGTGCGCAATGCCGACGGCAGCTACACCTACGCCGGCCGCAGCGACGACATGCTCAAGGTCAGCGGCATCTATGTCAGCCCCTTCGAGGTGGAGGCCACGCTGGTGCAGCACCCGGCCGTGCTGGAGGCCGCCGTCATCGGCAAGGAAGACGCCGACGGTCTGACCAAGACCAAGGCCTTTGTGGTGCGAAAGGACGGCGCCAGCGTCGAGGAGGCCGAGCTCAAGGCCTTCGTCAAGGACCGCCTGGCCCCTTACAAGTACCCACGCTTCATCGAGTTCGTGGCCGACCTGCCCAAGACGGCCACCGGCAAGATCCAGCGCTTCAAGCTGCGCGACCTGGAAGCCCGCCGCTGAAGGCGCAGACCTCCTGCCAGCCCTGACCATGACACCCGACTTCGTCGACATCGACTGGGACGGCCGCCACGTGCGCATCGAGCACGCGTGGCTGAACCCTGAGCGCGCCGACGCCCCGCTGCTGGTCTTCCTGCACGAGGGCCTGGGCTCGCTGTCGATGTGGCGCGACTTTCCCGCCCGCCTGTGCGAGGCCGCAGGCTGCCGGGGGCTGGTGTACTCGCGGCCGGGCTATGGCCGCTCCACCCCGCGCGCGCCAGGAGAAGCCTGGGCCCCGGACTTCATGCACCGCCAGGCCCTGCAGGTGCTGCCCGCCTTCTTGCAGGCCGCAGGGGTGGACACGCAGGCTGACAAGCCCTGGCTCTTCGGCCACAGCGACGGCGGCTCCATCAGCCTCATCCACGCGGCGCACCACCCGCAGCATCTGGCCGGTGCCATCGTGCTGGCCCCCCACATCCTGGTGGAGGACCTCTCGGTCGCAAGCATCTCCAAGGCCCGTACCGCGTACGAGACCACCGACCTGCGCGCGCGCCTGGCCCGCCATCACGACGACCCCGACTCGGCCTTTCGCGGCTGGAACGACATCTGGCTCCACCCGGACTTCCGCGACTGGTCCATCCAGGAGGAGATCGGCCGCATCACCTGCCCGCTGCTGGCGGTGCAGGGACTGGACGACGAGTACGGCACGCTGGAGCAGATCCGCGGCATCGCACGGCGCCTGCCCCACACCCAGCTGCTGGAACTGGCCGCCTGCGGCCACTCCCCGCACAAGGACCAGCCGGCCGCGCTGATGGAAGCGGCCACACGATTCATCAGAACCCACACCCCCGCCCACACATCATGAAGAACACACGACTCGCTCCCCTGGCCGCTGCGCTGGCCGCCGCCTCCTTGCTGTGCGCCCTGCCGAAGCCGGCAGCCGCCCAGACCGTTACGAAGCTCAAGGTCGGCCTCATGCTGCCCTACACCGGCACCTTTGCGGCCCTGGGCACAGCCATCGAGAACGGCTTTCGGCTCTACATCTCCGAGCAGGGCGGCAAGCTGGCCGGACGCGAGATCGAGTTCGTGAAGGTGGACGACGAGTCCGACCCCGCCAAGGCCACGGACAACGTCAACAAGCTCATCAAGCGTGACAGCGTCGACGTGCTCGTGGGCACCGTGCACTCCGGTGTGGCGATGGCCATGGCCAAGGCAGCCAAGGACAGCGGCACGTTGCTGATCGTGCCCAATGCGGGCGCCGACGCGGTCACCGGTGCGATGTGCGCGCCCAACATCTTCCGCTCGAGCTTCAGCAACTGGCAGCCGGGCTACGCCATGGGCGAGGTGGTGGCCAAGAAGGGCCACAAGAGGGTGCTCACCATCACCTGGAAGTACGCCGCGGGCGACGAGTCGGTGCGCGGCTTCAAGGAGGCCTTCGAGAAGTCCGGCGGCAAGGTGGTCAAGGAACTCAGCCTGCCCTTCCCGAACGTGGAGTTCCAGGCCCTGCTCACCGAGATCGCGGCCACCAAGCCCGATGCCGTCTACACCTTCTTCGCCGGCGGTGGGGCAGTGAAGTTCGTCAAGGACTACGCAGGTGCGGGTCTGAAGAAGAGCATCCCGCTGTACGGCGCGGGCTTCATCACTGACGGCACCCTCGACGCCCAGGGCGCAGACGCCGACGGACTGTTCACCACCCTGCACTACGCCGACAGCCTGGGGACCCCGCGCGACAACGCCTTCCGCCTGGCCTACGCCAAGACCTTCAAGCTGCAGCCTGATGTCTACGCCGTGCAGGGCTATGACGCCGCCCAGATGCTGGGCGTGGGCCTTGCCGCGGTGAAGGGCGATGTGGCGAAGAAGGCCGAGTTCGCTGCGGCCCTCCGGTCAGCCAAAATCGACAGCCCCCGCGGCCCGTTCACGCTGAGCAAGAGCCACAACCCGGTGCAGGACATCTATCTGCGCCAGGTCGGCGCCAAAGAGAACAAGGTGGTCGGCGTGGCCTCCAAGGGCCTGGCCGATCCGGGCCGCGGCTGCAGGATGTGAAGACCGGCGCGATGCCGAACCTGACATTGAAGGCCTGACGCCCCGCCGCCCCCAGGAGACGACCGCTTATGGACCTCGCCATCTTCCTGATCCAGTGCCTGAACTCGCTGCAGTACGGCCTGCTGCTGTTCCTGGTGGCCTCGGGGCTGACGCTGATCTTCGGGATCATGGGGGTCATCAACCTGGCGCACGGCAGCTTCTACATGATCGGCGCCTACATGGCCTACGCACTGGCGCCCGTGGTGGGTGCCACCTTCGGCGGCGGCTTCTTCGCCACGCTGTTCGTGGGGCTGGTGCTGTCGGTCGTCCTCGGCTACGTGCTGGAGTGGGCCTTCTACAGCTACCTCTACGAGCGCGAGCACCTGCAGCAGGTGCTGATGACCTACGGCCTGATCCTGGTGTTCGAGGAACTGCGCAGCCTGACCGTGGGTGACGACGTGCACGGCGTGAAGGCGCCCGAGATCCTGGCCGGCACCATCGCCCTGGGCGACACCATGACCTACCCGGTCTACCGCCTGTTCATCAGCGGCGTGTGCCTGCTGCTGGCGCTGGGCATGTACATCGTCTTCACCCGCACGCGGCTGGGCATGATGATCCGCGCCGGCAGCACCAACCGCGAGATGGTGCAGTCTCTCGGCATCGACATCCAGTTCCTGTACCGCGTGGTGTTCGCCGCAGGCGTGGCGATTGCGGTGCTGGCCGGCATGGTGGCCGCGCCCGTCTCGTCGGTCTACCCCAATATGGGGGGGCAGGTGCTGATCATCTGCTTCGTGGTGGTGGTGATCGGCGGCATCGGCTCCATCCGCGGCGCGCTGCTGGCCGCCCTGCTGATCGGCTTTGTGGACACCTTCGGCAAGGTGCTGCTGCCCCAGGCCGCCGGCGTGCTGGTGTACGTGCTGATGGCACTGATCCTGCTGTGGAAGCCGGACGGCCTGTTCAAGGCGGGCTGAGAACACCGGACGCAGGAGACACCACATGCAATCCGACATCCGATCCAAGTCCGTCTTCGTCGGGCTGACCTTCCTGGCGCTGGCGGCCTATCCGCTGGTGGCCGGCAACTTCGGCGTGGACCTGGTCACCAAGATCATGGTCTATGCCATCTTCGCCCTCAGCCTGGAGTTGCTGGTGGGCGGCACCGGCCTGGTGTGCTTCGGCCACGCTGCTTTCTTCGGCATCGGCGCCTACGCCACCGTGCTGCTGTCGCCGCAGAACGATCCGGGCTCGGCGCTGCTGTTGCTGCCGGCCGCCATAGCGGCCGCCGGGGTGTATGCGCTGGCGGTGGGCTCGCTGTCGCTGCGCACCAAAGGCGTGTACTTCATCATGGTGACGTTGGCCTTTGCGCAGATGGCCTACTACGTGGTGCACGACACCCCGCTGGGCGGCGGCACCGACGGCATCTACCTGAACTTCAAGCCGGTGGCCGGCCCGCTGGACCTGGACGGCCCGCTCACGCTGTACTTCTTCACCCTGGCGGTGCTGGTGGCGGTGTTCGGCTTTCTGGCTCTCATCTCGCGCTCGCGCTTCGGGCGGGCGCTGGCCGGCATCCGCGTGAACGAGCAGCGCATGCGCGCCACGGGCTTTGCCACCTACCCCTACAAGCTGGCGGCGTTCACGATCTCGGGCGCGCTGGCGGGGCTGGCGGGCTTCCTCTTCGCGGTGAAGGACGGCTACGTCAACCCCGAGATGCTGAGCTGGCACCTCTCGGGCTCGGTGCTCATCATGATCATCCTGGGCGGCATCGGCCACCTGCGCGGCGCGCTGATCGGCGCCTTCGCCTTCGCCCTGCTGCAGGAGTTCTTCAAGTCCGAGGCCATCTTCGGCGCCTTCGCCAAGCACTGGCACCTGGGGCTGGGCCTGACCATCATCGCCAGCGTGGCCCTGCTGCCGCGAGGCCTGGTGGGAGTGCCCGGCCAGTTGAAGGAACGACTGGTCGGCCGCTCATCGCGCCGCGCCGAAACCTCGGAGGCCCAAGATGACCTCGCCTGACGCCTCGTCCTCATCGGCCCGCTCCATGCTGCTGCGCTGCCGCGACATCACCCGCCGCTGGGGCGGCCTGGTCGCCGTGAACAAGGTCTCGCTGGAGTTGCAACGCGGACAGGTGCACGCCGTGATCGGCACCAACGGCGCGGGCAAGTCCACGCTGATCAACATCCTCTCCGGCGAGATCCCGCCGTCCGAGGGCACGGTGGAACTGCTGGGCCAGGACGTCACGGCGTGGTCGCAACCCCGGCGCGCGCAGGCGGGGCTGGGCCGCAGCTACCAGCGCAACACCATCTACCCGAGCTTCAGCGTGCTGGAAAACTGCCGGCTGGCCGCCCAGGCCCGTACGCCCAGGCCCTGGCGCTGGTGGCAGGACGCCAGCCGCTGCGAGGCCAGCGTGGGCGCCGCCCGCGCCGCAGCCGCCAGCGCCGGCCTGACCGACTGGCTGGACCGATCGGCCGGTCTGCTCAGCCACGGCCAGAAGCGGCAGCTGGAGATCGCCATGTGCCTGGCCACCGCCCCCCAGGTGCTGCTGCTGGACGAGCCGCTGGCCGGCATGGGCGCCGAAGAGACCGATCGCATGCTGGACCTGCTGCACACCCTCAAGGCCGACCACGCCATCCTGCTGGTGGAGCACGACATGGACGCCGTCTTCCGCGTGGCCGACCGCATCACGGTGATGGTCAACGGTGCGGTCATCGCCTCGGGCACGCCTGACGAAGTGCGAAGCAGCCCCGAGGTTCAAGCTGCCTACCTGGGGGGACACTGAACATGCCCCCAAGCTCACTGCGTTCGCTACCCCCCAAGGGGGCCGCGGCCTTCCTTGGGAACGGCCCGGCGGAAGGCCGGTCATGACCACCATGCAAGATCCCATCCTCGAGGCCCGGGGCATCCACGCCTGGTACGGCTCCAGCCACGTGCTGCACGGCATCGACCTGCAGATCGCGCGCGGAGAGACCGTCGGCCTGCTCGGGCGCAACGGCATGGGCAAGAGCACGCTCATCCGCACGCTGCTGGGCCACGTGACGCAGCGCGACGGGCGCATCCACCTCTTCGGACAGGATGTCTCCAAGGCCCGACCGCACGAGGTGGCCCGCCGCGGTGTGGCCTACGTGCCCGAGGGCCGCGGCGTGTTCCCCAACCTGAGCGTGCGCGAGAACCTGGTGATGGCCGCGCGGCCGGCACCGGCCTCGGGCAAGGGGTGGACGCTCGAGCGCGTGCTCGCCACCTTCCCGCGACTGGCCGAGCGCATCGGCAACCTGGGCTCGCAGTTGTCGGGAGGCGAACAGCAGATGCTGTCGATCGGCCGTGCGCTCATGACCCAGCCCGAGCTCATCATCCTCGACGAAGCCACCGAGGGCCTGGCGCCGCTGATCGTGGCCGAGATCTGGCGCGTGATCGGCACCATCCGGGCAGACGGCATCGCCACCCTCATCGTGGACCGCGACTACCGCAAGGTGCTGGCGCAGTCCGACCGCGCACTGGTGCTGCAGAAAGGCCAGGTGGTGCTGGCCGGCACCTCTGCCGAGCTGCGCGACAGCCCGCAACTCGCGTCCTACCTGGGGGTCTGAGCGCCTTTGAAGTAGACCGCTGCCCCCGGCCTGCGCCGCTCCACCCCAAGCCCTCATGTCCGCATCGAGGGTGCCGCGAAGGCACCCCGTCAGGCCGCCGCCTTGCCCGAACCCAACCATCACCCACTCCAGGAGACCCCATCATGTCCATGACCAGCTACCAGGTCGAAGCCTTCGGCCGCCCCCTCGCGCAGGTGCTGCGCGACATCCCCACGCCCCAGGGCAGCGAAGTCGTGCTGCAGGTCGGCAGCTGCGGCGTGTGCCACAGCGATGTGCACCTGCACGACGGCTATTTCGACCTGGGCAACGACGTCAAGCTCGACATGACACGCGCGCTGCAGCCCCCGCGCACCCTGGGCCACGAGATCGCCGGCACCGTGGTGGCCGTCGGCCCCGACGCGAAGGGCGTGCAGGTGGGTGACCGCCGGGTCGTCTTCCCCTGGATCGGCTGCAGCAGCTGCTCGCTGTGCGAGGCCGGCCACGAGCACCTGTGCAACAGCCCGCGCGCCCTGGGCATTCACCGCGACGGCGGCTTTGCCACCCACACCGTCGTGCCGCACGCCAGGTACCTGCTGGACTACGGCTCCCTGGCCGAGGAGCAGGCCTGCACCTACGCCTGCTCGGGCCTGACCGCCTACAGCGCGCTGAAGAAGGTGGCGCCGCTGGGCCCCAAGGACCCGCTGCTCATCATCGGCGCCGGCGGCGTGGGCCTGTCGGGCATCCGGCTGGCGCGCCAGATGTTCGACACGCCGCCCATCGTGGTGGAGCTCGACCAGAGCAAGTGGGACATCGCCCGCGAGGCCGGCGCTGGCCAGCTCATCGACCCCAAGGCCGACGGTGCGCTGAAGTCGCTGGTCAAGGCCACGGGCGGCGGCGTGGCCGCAGCGATCGACTTCGTGGGCGCAGCCGCGACCTTCAACTTCGGTTTCGGTGCGCTGCGCAAGGCCGGCAAGCTGGTGTGCGTGGGTCTGTTCGGCGGCTCGACGAACATCGTGCCCGCGATGGTCTCGATGAAGGCCGTCAGCGTGACCGGCTCCTACGTGGGCAGCCTGCAGGAGATGCAGGAGTTGATGGCCATCGCCCGCTCCGGCGTGCTGCCCGATCTGCCGCTGGGCACGCTACCGCTGGCCAGCGCCACGCAGGCGATAGAAGACCTGCGGGCCGGGCGCATCCGCGGCCGCACGATCCTCAAGGCCTGAAGGAGATCGCCGCCATGAACGCATCAACTCCGATGGACTCCCCCGACTGGAATGCCTTCAGCCCCGCCAGGGTGTGGCGAGACTGGATCGTCAAGTCCGAGGCGCAGTGGAGCGAGGCCGTCTCGCAGCTGCTCAAGGACGAGCGCGCGGGCCCGGTGCTGAACCGCCAGCTTGATGAGATGCAGCTGATGCACCGCCAGTTCTCGGAGCTGGCGCAGGCCTCGCTGGCGGCCGCCAACCTGCCCTCGCGCAGCGACTTCGAGGCCCTGGACGAGCGCATGGGCCGGCTGGAGGACGGGCTGGCCCAGGTGGCCGCGGCGCTGTCGCAGCTGCGTGGGGCCCTGGGCGAGGCTCCCGCTGCGGCGGCCGCGGTCACCGAACGCAAGCCGCCCCGCACGCGCCGCCCTGCCCGTGCGGCGGGACAGGCCAAGGGCTGAACGGCATGTCTGCCGATTCCGCCACTGCACGCGCCGCGGCGCTGCCCAGCCTGCCCAACCCCGTGCAGCGCACGCTGCAGCGCATGGGCCTGCCGGCGGCTGATTTCGCCGGCCTGGCCGGACCCCTGGGCGTCACGCCCAAGGACACGATCCACGCCCAGGGCACGCTCAAGCTGCACCACTTCCGGCCGCAGGCCGACAGCGTGTACCGGGTGCCGGTGCTGATCGTCACCTCGCTGGTGAACCAGCCCTACATCCTGGACCTGGTGCCGGGCCAGAGCATGGTGGAGTTCCTGCTCAGGCAGGGCTTCGACGTCTACATGATCGAGTGGGGCCGGCCGCGACGGGAACACCAGCACCTGACGCTGGAAGACCACGTGCTGGACCGCCTTCCCACCTGCGTGGACGAGGTGCTGCGCCACAGCGGGCAGCGCGAGTTGTCGATCATCGGCTACTGCGTGGGGGGCCTGCTGGCCGTGCTGTGGGCAGCGTTGCGGGGCCAGGCCACGGCGGGGAAAGCCGGGAAAGCCGGCAAGGCCGGCGGGGCCTCGCCGCTGAAGAATCTGGTGTGCATGGCCACGCCGGTCAACAGCGACGGCCTGGAGTCGCTCAAGGCCTGGATGGGCGAGGACTTCGACGAGGAGGCCCTGCTGGCCCAGCACGGCAATGTGCCGGCCGAGTGGGTGCAGAACGCGCTGCGCGCGTTGCGCCCCATGGGCAAGGTGGCCGGTGCCATGAACCTGCTGAACCAGGCCGACAAGCAGGAGGCGGTGCGCAGCAACCTGCGCATGGGCAAGTGGGAGACCGACAACATCCCCTTCCCCGGCGGCGTGTTCCGGCAGATGGTCAACGACTTCCTGCGCGGCAACCGGCTGATGCAGGGCAGTTGGACCCTGGGCGGCGAATCGGTCGACCTGGGCCGCATCCGCGCGCCCTTCCTGCACCTGCTGGCGCAGGAGGACCACATCACCCCGTACGCCTCCTCGCGTGACCTGGTACAGCGCGTGGGCAGCCCCGACCGGCAGGAACTCATCCTCAAGGGCGGCCACGTGGGCCTGGTGGCCGGGCGCGGCGCCGAGCTGCGCATGTGGCCAGCACTGAACGACTGGCTGGCCCCGCGGTCTGTCTGAGTCGGTCCGAGCCCTCTGCGTCTCCCGTTTCCTCTCATCCTCACTTCCTCTCTTCCTTCAGGACATCGAATGCGTTGCTACTGCGTGCTCCACCACGGCCAGCCTCTGGAGCTGGTGGAAAGACCCATCCCCGAACCCCAGGGCACCGAGGTGCTGCTGAAGGTGCAGGCCGCCGGCGTGTGCCACACCGACCTGCACCTGTGGGAAGGCCATTACGACCTGGGCGGCGGCAGGAAGCTGACGCTGGCCGAGCGCGGCATCAAGCCGCCCCTCACGCTGAGCCATGAGATCGTGGGCGAAGTGGTGTCGGCGGGCCCGCAGGCCGGAGCGGTAGCCACCGGGCGCGTGGCGCTGGTGCACCCGTGGATCGGCTGCGGCGAGTGCGCCGCCTGCAAGCGCGGCGAAGAGAACATCTGCATCAAGCCGCAGTCGCTCGGCGTGGTGCGCCCGGGCGGCTTTGCCGAGTACGTGATCGTGCCCCACCTGCGCTACCTGGTGGACATCGAGGGGCTGGACGCGGCGCAGGCGGCGCCACTGGCCTGCGCCGGCGTCACCACCTACAGCGCCTTGAAGAAGCTGGGCCCGCGCATCGCCACCGACCCGGTGGTGGTGATCGGCGCCGGCGGCCTGGGGCTCATGGCCATCGAAGTGCTCAAGGCCCTGGGCGGCAAGGGCGCCATCGTGGTGGACATCGACCCCGTCAAGCGCCAGGCCGCTCTGGCCGCTGGCGCGCTGCAGGCCATCGACGCGCGGGCACCCGACGCCGTGCAGCAGATCCAGCAGGCCACAGGTGGCGGCGCGCGTGCCGTGCTCGACCTGGTGGGCGCCACGCCCACCGTCACCCTGGCGATGGCCAGCGCCGCACGTGGCGGCCACATCGTGATCTGCGGGCTGATGGGTGGCGACCTCACGCTGGCCCTGCCGGTGATTCCGATGCGCCCGCTCACGCTGCAAGGCAGCTACGTGGGCACGCTGGAGGAACTGCAGGAACTCGTTGCCCTGGCGCGGAGGACGAAAATGGCGTCGATCCCGGTGACGCGGCGGCCGTTGGACCAAGCCAACGCCGCAATGGAGGACCTGCACCACGGACGCATCGTCGGCCGTACCGTGCTGGTGCCCTGAACCGCGCACGTGGCGCCTTCCCCCTACCTTGAAAGGACCCCTCCCGTGACCTATCCCCAGCTCAGCCTGTACATCGATGGTGAATTCATCCACGGCGGCGGCCGCAAGGAACAGGACATCCTGAACCCGGCCACCCACCAGGTGATCGGCAAGCTGCCGCACGCGACGAAGGAAGACCTGGATCGCGCCCTGGCCGCTGCCGCGCGGGCTTTCGAGAGCTGGAAGAAGAGCTCGCCCATGGAGCGCAGCAAGATCCTGCGCAAGGTGGCCGAGCTGTCGCGTGAGCGCGCCCAGGACATCGGCCGCGGCATCACGCTGGACCAGGGCAAGCCCCTGGCCGAGAGCACGGGTGAGGTCATCGCCTGCTCCGAACATGCCGAGTGGCACGCCGAGGAGTGCCGCCGCATCTACGGCCGCGTGATCCCGTCGCGCAACCCCGCCGTACGCCAGACCGTGCTGCGCGAGCCCGTGGGCGTGGTGGCCGCCTTCTCGCCCTGGAACTTCCCCTTCAACCAGGCCATCCGCAAGATCTCGGCCGCCGTGGGCGCGGGCTGCACCATCATCCTCAAGGGTCCGGAGGATGCGCCCAGCGCGGTGGTGGCCATCGCTCAGATGTTCCACGACGCGGGACTGCCCAAGGGCGTGCTCAACATCGTGTGGGGCGTGCCGGCGGAGGTGTCAGACCACCTGATCGCCAGCCCCGTGGTGCGCAAGATCACCTTCACTGGCTCCACCGCCGTGGGCAAGATGCTGGCGGCCAAAGCCTCGGGGCTGATGAAGCGCAGCACCATGGAACTGGGCGGCCACGCGCCGGTGATCGTCTGCGACGACGCCGACGTCGACCTGGCCATCAAGCTGATGGTGCCCTACAAGTTCCGCAATGCCGGGCAAGTGTGCGTCTCGCCCACCCGCTTCTACGTGCAAGAGGGCGTGTACGACCGCTTCGTGGCCGGCTTCGTGGAGAAGACCCAGGCGCTGAAGGTGGGCGACGGCCTGGCCGAGGGCACGCAGATGGGCCCGCTGGCCCAGGCGCGCCGCGTGGCTGCCGTGGCCGGTTTCATCGACGACGCGCGCGAGCGCGGCGCCAGCGTGCTGGTGGGCGGCGCACCTATCCCCGGCTCGGGCAACTTCTTCGCCCCCACCGTGATCGCCGACCTGCCCGACAACGCCCGCCTGCTCAATGAAGAGCCCTTCGGCCCCGTGGCCGGGATGATCCGCTTCAAGACCGTGGACGAGGTGCTCAAGCGCGCCAACAGCCTGCCCTACGGCCTGGCGTCCTACGCCTTCACGGGCAGCAACCGCAACGCCCACGCGCTGAGCACCGGCCTGGCCGCGGGCATGGTGTCCATCAACCACCTGGGCCTGGCCCTGGCCGAGACGCCGTTCGGCGGCATCAACGACAGCGGCATGGGCAGCGAGGGCGGCATCGAGACTTTCGACGGCTACCTGAACACCAAGTTCGTCACGCAGATGAACTGAAGGCATGCCCGTCGTCGAACGCGGCAACGCCCGCATCTGGTGGAACGCCCTCGGGCAGGGCGAGCCCATCGTCCTGGTGATGGGGCTGGGCTGCAGTTCGTCGATGTGGTTTCGCATTGCGCCGCAACTGGCCCGCACCCACCGGGTGATCCTGCTGGACAACCGGGGGTCTGGCCAATCGCGCGCACGCGGGGCCCTGGTGCACCGGGTGTCGGAGATGGCCGCCGACGTGGCGGCGGTGATCGAGGCCGCAGGCGAGGACAGCGCCCACGTCGTGGGCTTCTCGATGGGCGGGATGATCTCGCAGCAGCTCGCCATCGATGCGCCCTCGCGCGTGCGCAGCCTGGCCCTGCTGGGCACGCACAGCGGCGGGCCCTGGGCGGTGCAGGCCGCCATGCCGGTGCGCAAGCTGCTGTTCGACAAGGCGCGCCTGTCGGCCGAGCAGAGCCTGCGCCTGATGCGGCCCCACACCTACGCGCGCGAGACGCCCGATGCCCTGTTCGATGAGGACGCCCTGGTGCGACTGGCGCATCCGCCGTCGACGATGGACTACCAGGCGCAGCTGTTCGCGCTGATCTACTGGTCAGCCTACCTGCAGCTGCCGCGCCTGGACATGCCGGTGATGGTCATGCACGGCCTGCAGGACGCGCTGATCCCGCCGGAGAACGGCCGCGTCATCGCGGCGCGGGTGCCTGGGGCCACGCTGGTGGAATTGCCCGGGGCCAGCCACTGGCTCATGACCGATGCCACCGCGCAGTGCCTGCAGGCGCTGCGCGAACACCTCAACCGACAGGCCTACGCATGACCCCCATTCCCCTCGGCGCGCTGGATGGCCTGCGCGTCATCGACCTGTCCCGTGTGCTGGCCGGCCCGTACTGCACCCAGATCCTGGCCGACCACGGCGCCGACGTGCTCAAGGTGGAGCCTCCCACGGGCGACGAGACACGCGGCTGGGGCCCTCCCTTCGACGCCGAGGGCACGGCCTCCTACTTCCACGGCCTGAACCGCAACAAGCGCGGCTGCACGATGGACCTCACCGAGCCCGCCCAGCGTGAGGCACTGCTCGCTCTGCTGGCCGACGCCGACGTGCTGGTGGAGAACTTCAAGACGGGCACGCTCGAGAAGTGGGGCCTGGGCTGGGACGTGCTGCACGAGCGCTTCCCGCGCCTGATCTTCTGCAGCATCACCGGCTTCGGGGCCGACGGCCCCAAGGGCGGCCAGCCCGGCTACGACGCCGCCATCCAGGCGCTGTCGGGGATCATGAGCGTCAACGGCGAACCCGACGCCCGTGGCGGCGAACCCCTGCGCGTGGGCCTGCCCGTGGTGGACATGGTCACGGGTCTGAACGCGGCGCTGGGCATCAGCTTCGCGCTGCACGAGCGGCAGCGCAGCGGCCTGGGACAGAAGGTGGAGGTGGCGCTGTACGACGCCGGCCTGTCGCTGCTGCACCCGCACGCCGCCAACCACCTGATGGACGGCCGGGTGCCCGGACGCACGGGCAACGCCCACCCCAACATCACGCCCTACGACACCTTTGCCACGGCCACCGAAAAGATCTTCCTGGCGGTGGGCAACGACAGGCAGTTCGCCACCTTGTGCGCCACCGTCGGTGCGAGCGAGCTGCCCGCCGACCCGCGCTTTGCCAGCAACGGCCAGCGCAGCCGCCACCGCGAGGAGCTCAAGCAGTTGCTGGAGGCACGGCTGGCGGGCTTCGAATGCCAGGGCCTGGCCGATCGCCTGGTCAAGGCGGGCGTGCCCTGCGCGCCGATCCAGGACGTGGCCACCTCGCTGGCCGACCCGCACACCCTGCACCGCGGCATGGTGGTGTCGATCGGGGAGGGCTACCGCGGGGTGGGCTCGCCGATCAAGCTGCAGCGCACGCCGGCGTCGTACCGGCTTGCGCCGCCGTCACGGCCCGCAAGCGAGCAGTAGACAAAGGTCGGGCCTGAGGCTCAGCGCTTGAACAGCGCCGCCGCCTTCTTCTTGATCTCGAGCAACTCGTTGGCGCTGACCGAGTAGTGGCCGGTCACGCGGTTGACCTCGATCTGGAACTCCAGGTCGCGGCCGCCGTGCGACAGCGTGCCGCAGGTGAACTCGTAGTCCTTGCGGTGCACCGGCACGCCACGCGCACGCACATCCCATTCCTCGTACTCGATGGCATCGATCTGGCCGCTGGCCAGGTCGAGCAGACCGCGCGAGGCGATGACGTCATCGGTCAGCTCGTCGGCAATGGCGATGGGCAGCTTCAGGTCCACGCAGCTTCTCCTGCAGAGTCGGCCGCGCCTTCAGCGGGGCCGCAACGGCGCCTAGGGGCCGCGGCGCTCGAGGTGACGGAACATGATCCGCCCCTTGCTCAGGTCGTACGGGGACAACTCGAGGGTGACCCGGTCGCCGGCGAGGATGCGGATGTGATGCTTGCGCATCTTGCCCGAAGAGTACGCCACCAGGGCGTGACCGTTCTCCAGGGTGACGCGGAATCGCGAATCGGGCAGGACTTCCTCGACCTTCCCGTTCATCTCGATCAGTTCTTCCTTGGCCATGAAACACCTCAGCCTGCCGGGCGCGGACGCGCGGCAGGCGGCTGGGAGAGTGAAGAGGCAGTGGGGGCGCCGCACCAGGCGGCGCCGGCGGCTGCGCTCAGGTCAGCACGCGGATGGCCGAGGCCTGCGGGCCCTTCTGGCCCTGCGTCACGTCGAACTCGACGCGCTGGTTCTCGGCCAGGGTCTTGAACCCCGTGCCCTGAATTTCCTTGAAGTGGGCGAACAAGTCCTTGCCGCCGTTGTCGGGAGCGATGAAGCCGAAGCCCTTGCTCTCGTTGAACCACTTGACGATGCCGGTTTCCCTGGACATGAGATTTCCTTTTCAGTGAGTGACCGGCTTGCGCCGGAACAGCGCAGAAACACCCAGAAACTCACCGAGGGGGGAACATCCAGAGCACATCTACACCCGCATAGTAGCAGGCGCGAGGGTTTGAGTCTCAGTCGCCACTTGCCAGTTCGGGCAGGCGCAGTGATGGATCGGCAGCACGGTCCCAGTGCACCGTAGCCTGCGGCAACACCCACTGCAGCCCGTAGCGCATGCGCGCGGTCTTCGCCGCGGCCCATTCAATGTCAGGATGATCTGCCGCGGCACGTGCCGACGCTGCGAAGGCCCAGGCCATCATGGCATGTGCGAGGCCCATGAGGAAGTCGTCCGCGGCGCGCAGCGCTGCCTCGCGGTCGGTCGCGGCCGCACGGGCAATGGCCTTGGCCGCCGCCTGCGCGGCGTCGCACTGCGAGTGCAGCGCTGCGGCGAAGTCAGCCAGGTCGGGGCGCGCGCAGCGCTGCGCTTCGCTGTGGGCCTCGGCGGCCCAACCCGCCAGCGCCGCACCCCCATCAGCCAGCACCTTGCGCTGCAGCAGGTCGATGGCCTGGATCTCGTTGGTGCCCTCGTAGACCATGGCGATGCGCGCATCGCGCAACGTCTGCTCGATGCCGTACTCCCGCACATAGCCGTAGCCACCGTACACCTGCAGCGCTGCGCTGGCGGTCTGGAAGCCGTGGTGCGTGCAGAAGGCCTTGACCACCGGCGTCATCAGCGCGGCCAGGGCCGAGGCCGCGCGGCGGTGGTCTGCATCGGGGTGGTGAGCAGCCTCGTCGATGGCCAGGGCCGCGCGATAGGCAATCACCCGCTGCGCTTCGGTCATGGCCTGCAGGCGCAACAGGGTGTGGCGCATGGCGGGATGGCTGGCGATGGGGTCTGCAGACGCCCCTGTGGAGCCGGCGCGCCCCTGCACGCGTTCGAGGGCGTAGCGCCGCGCGTTCTGCGTGGCCATCTCCTGGTGCCCCAGGCCCTGCAGCCCCACGTGCAGCCGCGCCGAGTTCATCATCAGGAACATCGCCACCAGGCCGCGGTTCGCCTCACCGACCAGCCAGCCGGTGGCGCCCTCGTAGCGCATGGCGCAGGTGGCGCTGCCGTGGATGCCCATCTTGTGCTCGATGCCGTCGCAGTGCATCGCGTTGCGGGTGCCGTCGGGCAGCACCTTGGGCACCAGCGCCAGCGTGATGCCCTTGGTGCCCGGCGGCGCATCGGGCAGGCGGCACAGCACCAGGTGCACGATGTTGTCGGTGAGGT